>Ga0209404_10001778_pt1 | contig 14006 bp, 9 predicted proteins | sample TroAtlMetagenome_2_FD_187447 | JGI IMG/M metagenome (GOLD analysis project Ga0209404, IMG submission 187447) | Marine eukaryotic phytoplankton communities from Atlantic Ocean - Tropical Atlantic ANT8 Metagenome (SPAdes) (version 2) | ecosystem: Environmental > Aquatic > Marine > Oceanic | place...
TCAGTTATGTGCCCGATTTAATTTATGCACCCCAACTTAACTTCATTGAAGAATCGCTACTTTCGCCGCTTCACGCCCTTAAAAGCACCAGTATTAATGCGCAATTTCAAATGCTACGAAACAAAGCAGGTGTAGGTATTCTGCCTCATTTTATTGCCAAAAATGCCCATGAACTACAACCGGTACTGCAAGATAAAATAAACATTACCCGTACCTTTTGGCTGGCAACTCACCGCGATGTAAGGCACTTAGCCAGGGTGAATGTATTTTTAGATTGGTTGAACGATACCGTGCAACAACACGCTGACATCTTTTGAACTAGCCACAGGTTTGCCATGTTACTGTTTTCGCTAAGTTACACCTACATAAAAAAAGCGCCCGAAGGCGCTTTTTAGTGTTCTTTCTATTACATTTTAGAATGCGTAAGTTAGGCTCACAGAACCATTCACTGGTGCACCATAAAAGCCTATAGTATGTAGGCTAGTAATGTATTTTTCGTCAAAAATATTGTTGATGTTTGCACGCAAGGTAAGGTCGTTGGTTACCGCGTAGGTTGCATAGGCATTTGCTAAGAAGTAGCTGCCCTGCTCTACGTTGTAATCGGTGTTGCTGATTTCAGATTGCCATCTGCCGCCTAAGCCAACGGTAAGTGCTGGTACAGCTGGTAGTTCATAACCCAATTGGAAAGTCACTACATCACGTGGAGCCCATAGGTTCGCATCATTGCCCGCTTCATCTTCCACATCAATTGCGGTATACGATACTTGAACACGCAATGCATCAGTAATTTGACCGACCACTTCCACCTCAAACCCTTCAGACTCTACCGTAACACCTTCGTAGTAGTACTGCTGGTTTTCTGGGTTAATACCCGCAAAAGCAGCAAGATTTTCTTGGTCTGCTGTGAAGTATGCGAAGGTCGTTAATAGTGCGTCGTCTAACCACTGCGCTTTCACACCTGCTTCGAAGTTTTTGCCCTTAGTGGGTGCTAAAAATTGCCCCGACAAGTCGTATTGCTCTTGAGGCTGATACACATCTGAATAGCTTACATAAGTATTGATGTTTTCAGTTACCGCATAGGTCGCCCCAACATACGGGCTAGCTTCACTTTCTTCATTGTCGATAGTGGTGCCCGCATTGTTACCACTGCGCTCAAAATCAATTGCGTTGAAGCCCGCAATAACAAACAATTCATTGGTGACGCTTATTTTGGTAGAGCCAAAATAGCGGGTAAGATCTTGTTCAATATCAGAATACAGCACCGCGTCAAACCAGTCTGGTTCGGCAATGGCATCAAATGCATATGGGAACGCTGGCGTTGCGCCATAGGCAGGCGTATTAGCATAGTCGAAACCGTATTGATACATGGTGTCGGAACTAGAGGCATGACTTACACCAACGTTCACTTCATGTTGACGGCCGAAGAGCTCGAAAGTACCAAAGGTACGCGCTTCTACTAAGTTTGAATCTATGTCTGAATCATAACGACCGGGCCAGCCTACTAAACCTAAGCCCGTGTCTTTATCGATAGTACCGTAAGCATAAAACAACTTATCTTGTTCTTCGTAGCCGCGATAGTTGTAGCTTACTTTCACTTGCCAGTCGTTATCGAAAATATAGTCGAATTCAACGAAGGCATTGGTGTTTTCTGTGTCCCACATTGCCCATTCTTGCGCTGTGGTATCACTCACATCCCACTCAGCTTGTGTACCGTCTGTGTAATTAAATACTAACCCGCCCCAATTGTTTCCATCGGTGTTGGCATCTTGGTAAGAGTAGCCCAACGTAATGGTGGCGTTATCGGTAAGTTGCCCATCTACTACGCCATATAAAAAGGTGCGATCGTTCTCTAAGCCATCTAAGTAAGATTCTTTATCTTCTATAGCACCTACAAAACGTGCAGCCCAACGGCCATCTTCGGTTAGCAAAGTAGAGTAATCCGCCTGCAAGCGTTTAAAATCAAACGACCCTGCACTCACTGTCACTTCACCGCCTTCTTCATTGGTGGGGCGTTTACGTACATAGTTTAATGTACCCGATGAATTACCTACACCGGTTAGCAGGCCATTGGCACCACGAATAACTTCAATTTTTTCATAACCGTAGGCTTCAAGCGCACCGGTGACAATTCCCCAGTCGTTAGGTAATCCTACGCCATCAATTTGCGTGTTTTTAATTTCAAAACCACGGGCTGTGTAGTTTGTACGGTTGGTTTCCCACTCTTCTACGTTAATACCCGGTGCAAGTTTAAGTGCATCGTTAACATTGTAGGCACCAAACGACTGCATTAGCGCTTCAGAGATAAGGCTAATTGACTGAGGTGTTTCGCTTAGCTCCATTGTTAAGCCAGTCGCACCGCGACTTACGCGGTTTTGACGTACACCAACAATGTGAATTTTCTCAACCTGCGACTCTTCTACAATTGCAGTATCTGTTTGAGTTTCTTGAGCGTTAATTGAGAAAGCGAGCGCTACAGGGGTAAGCGCAAAGAGTGTGGTCAGTTTCATTGTGTTCTCTACAGTGATTTTGGTTTAGTTTTTAGTCGCAGAGGATTATACGGAAGTAGAGAAGGATCACAAATGATAATTATTAGCATTTACAATAATGCTAATATTTACCTGTTAATAAAAATTGATCAGATTTTTGCTTTCTTCAGAATATAAATAGGGCAAGTTGGTTGGCCAAAGAATTTAGCGCCTTCAGCCATCACTGAAAAAAAATACTAACTATCGGGAAGTCTCGATTTTACTTGGGTAATAAGATCCTGTTTCACCACAGGTTTAACAATATGACCTTGCATACCTGCATCGATACAACGCTTTCTGTCGGCTTCCATGGCGTTAGCTGTCATGGCTAAAATAGGGATATTATCCCAGGTAGCATTTGCGCGAATGTGCTCAGCTGCTTCTACACCACCCATAATAGGCATTTGCATATCCATTAATATTAAGTGAGGTTTGAACCCACTCAGAAGAAGATCTAAACACTCTTGTCCATTTTCGGCAAATTTTACGACAGCCCCTGCACTTTTAAGCATAGCGCCCGCAACTTGTTGATTAATTGGGTTGTCTTCCACTACCAAGATTAAGGTTTTAGCCAAGAGTTTTTCGTTATCTTCAACCTCGGGCTTTTCAGCTAATTCATCGATAGATTGGCTGCACGAAATAACCGTATCGTACAATGTAGATGGTGTGAATGGCTTATATAAAAGGTCGTCGTATAGCACCAAGCTATTTTTATCAAGACTCTCTCTGTTGTGCGAGACCACAACCAAATGGGTAATTTCTTTTTGTTCTTGTTGCCAACTTTCCAGTGCTTCTTTACTGATAACAGTTAAGATTGCTTCATCAATGATAATGACCCTAGGTAGGCTATTCGACGCTTTATGAGTAGTTAAGTCTTCAACACTTTTTGCCACATAGGACGGCCACCCAAGTACAGAACATTGGCGCTGAATGCCGGTTTCTACATTTACATTTTGCGTAAGCACTATGGCCTGATAAGACATAACATCTTGCTCACTTAAGCTGTCTTCTTGCGCTACCGATGCTTTTTTAAGCAACACATTAAAATGGAATTTACTGCCTTTACCCTGCTGGCTTACTACACCAATCTTACCGTGCATCATTTCCACTAACTGCTTGGCAATGCTTAGCCCCAGACCAGTGCCTCCGAATTTAGCATTGGTGTCGCGGCTAGCCTGAGTAAACGCCCCAAATATTTGGTTTGCTTGGTTTTCAGACATGCCAATACCCGTATCTTGAACCTCAAACCCTAGCTGAACGGTATCTTCGTTTTCGTTAAGTAGTTCTACGCTTAAATTCACTTCCCCACGAGAGGTAAATTTGATGGCATTACTAATTAAGTTACTGATAACTTGATTAAGCCTAACGGCATCACCCACAACATGTTGAGGGCATTTAGGATCAACATCAATCCACAGCTCAATATGTTTACCGTAAGCCGCACGCCCCATCATCTTGCCCACTTGATTAAGCAAACTATCTAAACGGAATGGGGCTTCAACCATATCGAGCTTACCGGCTTCAATTTTAGAAAAATCGAGCACGTCATCAATAATTCGGCTTAATAAAGAAAAGCTTGTGATAGCTTGTTCTATATTATCGTTGATTTTTTTATAGTTACGCTCACCCAGTGTGATTTGCAGGAGCCCATACACACCGTTCATAGGCGTTCTGATTTCATGTGACATTCTGGCGAGAAAATCGGCTTTAGATTTTTCGGCACTGTTGGCTTTATTCTTTGCTTTTATGGCAAGCTCTTTTTCCAAGTTCAATTGATTAAGCAGTCGTATTAATAGATATGCTAATCCTATTAAAAACAAAGCCGCCACCGCAAAGCCCAAAGCAATAAAATGCTTGGTTCGCTCCAAATACGCTATAACCTCTGTTGGCTTTTCCATGACTAACCAGTAGTAAGCATCTTCAATGTCAGTGTCGTCAGTATTCCTTTTACCAATAGGAATAATGCCGTGTTTAAATCGACTGGTAAATTTCCTATCTGGCACGTCATCTTCGCCACCATAAAAGCGTTTTTCAAAGCCAGGAAATTGCATACTTACTTGGTTCTTGGGCCTATCGAGCAGCCAACCCCACGCTGCGTTATTCGGTGAAGCTAAAAAGAATCCATCTGGATTAATTAACCAATGCGCACTCTCGGTTTGCAGCTCTTTTAAGCGAGAGAATACTTCACGTAAATCAAAGTTCAGTACGATTAAACCCAAAACTTCGCCATCAACGCGATATTTAGCAACACTTCTAATAGTAGGCCGATAAGGCAGTTCTATTACTCCCCGCTCTTTATTTAAATCTAAGGGCGATATGTAATAGTCTTTTGATGATTCAACAGCTTCAATAAAATAATACCGATCTGCTTTGTTTTGAAGGTCTTGGGTGTCTCGCCAGATAAGGCTTCCGGACGATTTTTCGGCCCGTAGTTGTTCATTACCATCAAGGGCAATATAACGGATTTGCTGCAAACTTGGGTACGCATCGAACAGTGCTGACCAATGTGCAGTAAGGTACCGCTTAGCATCGCCTTCAACGAGTGAATCAACAATAAGGGTACTTTTACTTTCTTGAATAGCGATTGAACGCGCATCCAATATGACGTGGTTTATTTCGCTCTGAAAATTTTGATGCAGGACATCGAATTGTTGGCTGATAGCGTCATGACTAAACCGCTTAGTTTCTATCCACAAGATATTGGCTAATACCGCCAAGATACCTATAAATAATACGCAGAAAATAGAAATAAAGAGTGCTGATTTGGAGACTTTATTGACCACAATGCATCCTTTCGGGTTACTGCAACGGCTATCGCATTATACGAAAGTATAACACCTAAGTCGTACCGTACCGCAAATAAGCTAGCTTTGGCTATTAATGGCTACGTCAATGCTGACACCAAAGTACTTAATGGCCCTAAATCTGATTCAAAATGCTTCCATTACTGCATCTTTAAAATTTTACCTGGTAGCACTGTGTTCCAGTGCGCCATAAGCTCAACATAATTATTGTAGTACTTTCCAATACCTTCAAGGTTGTAACAAAATTCCAGCCGTTCCGCAAACAACTGCTTGAAGATGCTGAACCCGCATGACATGGGGTCGCGGCGTGCATCAATGATTGTAGCACTTGGGCCTATCAATGCCCCCGCCCGTTTAACCTGTGCGCCACTCCGGCAACGTAGAGCCTGCTTGAGGTAAAGTTGCGCTGTAACTCATATGCGCTAATAATTTGACTAGTTAACAAGCAACTAGCAGAGTATAGAGATGCTTACATTAAGCGAAGCCTTATCACTATGATGAATTTAGCGTTCTCTTACCTACCTCTTATTTTGCTAATTACCTTAATGGTAAAAAAGAACCCTATGCCATCTAGCAAAGCCCTACCTTTAAGCGCTTTGGTCGCTTATATTGTGGTGCTGTTGGTATTCAAACAAGACGCAAGGTTAGTGAATGCCAATGTAATAAGTGGCGCATTACTGGCACTTACCCCGCTTTCTATTATCGCCGGCGCGATATTCCTTTTTAAATGCATGGAAATTACCGGCGCTTTAGCTATTTTACGTAAATCGCTAGACGGCGTAAGCGAAAACCCCGTAGCCCAGCTAATGATTGTAGGCTGGGCGTTTATGTTTCTAATTGAAGGCGCCAGTGGTTTTGGAACACCGGCCGCTATTGCCGCCCCCATACTTTACAGCCTTGGTTTTCCCGCCTTACGAGTGGCACTGTTCTGTTTAGTGCTAAATACCATTCCCGTTACTTTTGGAGCCATGGGCACACCTGTATGGTTTGGGTTATCGCTGTTGCAGCTTCCCCAAGAAAGCGTGCGGGAAATAGCACAGCAAGCAGCCCTTATTAACACCATAGCCGCACCTGTTATTGTGATATTGGCATTGCGATTAGTAGTAAGCGATGCCGCCGACATTAAAAAGAACCTGCTTTTTATTCTACTTTCCACCTGCGCATGCACCCTGCCCTATTTGGGGCTAAGCTATTTTGGTGTGGAATTCCCTTCGTTGCTGGGCGGGCTAATTGGCTTAATCATTACCCTGTTGCTAGCGAAATATAAAATAGGAATAGAGGCAGTAAATCGACCAACAGATAATCGACCAGCAGCCACCGAACAAGCCCCAGCGAAAACAGTACCACTAAAAACACTAATAAAAGCCGCGTTCCCGCTATGGGGCACCGTGTTGCTTTTAGTCTTAACTCGCCTGCCGGAACTAGGGTTAAAAGCGCTTTTACAAGCCACCGAACCCGCCTTACACATTAGCCTAGGTTTATTAGGCACTTTCCACATAAGCACAAGCTTAGTGGCCAGCTTAACCGACATCTTAAATACCGCGGTAACCTGGAAACATAGCGTTTTGTATATTCCATCTATCATTCCTTTTGCGGTAACCGGCAGCGTAACCTTGTGGCTATTTCGCCAACAAGCAGAACCAAATACGTTAAAAATAGCAGGCCAACAAACTCTTGCCCGCATGCGCACGCCTTTTTTCGCCATGCTAGGTGCACTTATCTTTGTGAACATGATGATGCTAGGCGACAGTTCTGGTCAAAACAGCGCGGCAGTAGCACAAATCGGTCATCACTTGGCACAAATTACCGGCGAAAACTGGACCTTCTTCGCGCCGCTATTAGGTGCATTAGGTTCATTCTTTTCAGGGTCGGCCACTATCTCTAATTTAACCTTCGCTGGTATTCAAACCACCATTGCAGAGCAACTGTCATTACCCTTAACCACCATACTGGCACTACAAAGTGTAGGCGCCGCCATGGGCAACATGGTGTGCATCAATAACATAGTGGCAGTAACCGCTATTCTTGGTTTGCAAAACCGCGACGGCGACATTTTAAAAAGTACTTCGCTAATACTGGCAGTGTTCGCTGTAGTGGCTGGGGGTATGGGTGTGTTGTTGATTCGGGTTGGGCTTGGTGGGTGAGATTGGTAGTTAATTTCTAAGCTTGAGCTGTGTACTAATCCTCAATTACTGAAACTGTACTACTGGTCGGGTACGAACTAATACGATATTGTATATGCAGAATAAATAAGGATTTTTAGTCTTGAAAGCATTTACTCCGCATTATGGTGGCAACGCAGAAGATCACCAATATCACGACTACTTTATGGACGAGAAACACTTTCACTGGCAGTCGCAGAATAGTACCTCGCCTAGTAACAAACGTGGACGTGAAATCATTGAGCATCAAAAAATAGATAGTAGCGTTTACTTATTTATTCGTGAGAATAAATTAAGAGGAAAAAGAGCTTCGCCCTTCACCTTTTACGGGGAAATTAAATACGTCAAACACGAAAGCGAAAAGCCAATGAATGTGACCTGGGAGCTATTAAATCAATGAATAGGTTTGATACGTATATTTTAATTTAAATACTTTATATTGAGTTAGCTAAATTTATTCTGCATTAATTTAGAACAAGGATGTCTATATATGCCTAGAAAAAGCAACTCTATCACAGATTTATTGCTACAAGCTCCTTGGTGGGTATCTGTTGTAACAGCAGCAGCTGTTTACATTGTCATGGGCGTTATCATTCCTGCCATAGAAACCAATAATCAATTCCTAAATATGATTTTAAATGCGGTCGCCGTCCCCGCGCCTATTTTCAGTTTTTTCTTTTTACTCTTAGCTCCTTTCGCTTTTTTTAATACCCGCAGGAAAGTTAAGATGCTAGACCAGCAAACCAACTTAAATTCAATTCGACAACTTCACTGGAAAAATTTTGAAGAGCTTGTTGCGGAAGCTTATAGAAGGTTGGGATATCAAGTTACAGAAGGTGGATTTGGTCCAGACGGAGGTATCGACATAGAGCTTAGAAAGGATGGAAAGCTTCTATTCATTCAGTGCAAGCAATGGAAAGCACGAAAGGTCGGTGTAAATATCATTCGTGAAATGTATGGAGTACTAACTGCCAGTAATGCTAATGAAATAATTATTATTTGTTCAGGCAAGTTTACTCAGGATGCATATAGCTTCGCTTTAGATAAGCCGGTGACGCTTATGGACGGCTATGAGCTTTCTGCTTTGATTCAAGATGTCCAATCAAATCCAATTTTAAGCAATGAAAAACAAGCTCTCTGCCCACGATGTAGAAGCGCTTTGGTACAAAGAGTAGCAAAGCGAGGTCCCAATTCAGGAAACGGATTTTTAGGGTGTTCAAGCTTTCCTAAATGTCGTTATACAGAATAAAACTTGATTCTATGGCCTTTGGAGCATGAGCAAGCAAGCTATAGTATTCCACTAACTATAGCTTCCCCCAACCAACCCATGAAAAACCCCAATAGCCCTATCAAAGCTTTCATCATTCTCAAAGTAAAGCTGGCTTAGTCGGCTTTTCTTTATTTGGTAGGTGTCGCTGGCAAAGGCTAGCGCTTCTCTAAAGCTCTCGAATTCTTCATCGAACACCTTAAACACCTCGCGCTGAGGTTTTGCTACCCGCGTTGTGCTGCCGTTTATTTCATAGTCGAACCCAGCAAATTGAATCCGTGAAAGGGCTTCTTTACCTAAATACATACCGCCTTTAAGGCTTATTTGAAATGCGATATCCATTTCTTCTATTTCATCCATGCTCCAGTGGTTAAATACCCTAATGGCTTTTTTATACTTTGCTGCCAATAGCTTTTTTAACACTGCTATTCTGGGTTCTAGCGTGCCGTTGTTTTCATTTTTAAGCAGGTCGAAACATTCATTGCATGAGGGTACACAAACAAAATCAGCGCTTGAGTTTACGTCTCGCCAGTCGTGAATAAATTTTATGGGCGGGATAAAGTCGGGGCGCGCCGCTTCGCAGCCGCAGTAAATACAGCGGTTAAAGTCAGCCGAATGTACTGCGTTTAATGGTTCGTAGAATTTTTGATAATTCGATACTGACATAGTGCTACTTGCTTGGAAATTTCGGGGCTTTTAATGCCAATAACGGTAACACAGCTAGCTTATAGGAAAAGTTAATTGCGCTGTTTTAAAAGCAAAAAACGCCGCCAATCGGCAGCGCTTTGTTTACCGTATTCGCACTTATAAACTACAGGCGCGACGGCTTGCTGTGTGGGTCGCCTTCAATATGTTTTTTGGGTTTACGAGGTCTGGGTTTTGCCGCAATTGGCACATCCTCTTCGCTTTTATCGCCCACTTCGCTTTCTTCAATATCCCACGTACCTTCTTCGCTCCATGGGTCGTCGTCGGGGAATTCGCCTATATTGATTTCTTTTATGGAATAATCGAGCTGGTAGCGCATGTCGTAGTTTGCCGCCCGCACTATGGAAATGCATAACATTAAGGCCACAGCTAATAGCGGTACGCCCCCTATTATCGATGCCGTTTGTAGCGTTTCTAGCCCGCCTACAAACATAAGTACAATGGGCATGAACGATAACGCAAACGCCCAGAACAAACGGTTCCAGCGTAACGGTTCTTCATCTACTTCTTTTTGTACTACGGCCGCTAGAATGTAAGAAATAGAGTCGAAGGTAGTTGCTGTAAAGATTAGCGCCAATAAGGTAAATACGAAGATAACCAGGTAGTCCAATGGCAGTGTATGTAGCATGGCAAATATGGCCGCGGTTGGGCTTTGCTGGTTGAGTATGGTTACTACGTCTAGTTCGCCCGATAGCTGCAAATACAAGCCGTAATTTCCCATTACCATGAAGAATAAAAAGCAACCCATGGTACCAAAGAACATAGAACCCGCCACCATTGTACGAATAGTGCGGCCCCTAGAAATACGCGCGATAAAAAGCCCTACGCTAGGCGCAAATACCAGCCACCAAGCCCAGTAGAATATGGTCCAGTCTTGGGGGAAGTGGGTGTTCTGAAAGCCGTTAAATTCGGCAAATGGCTCTAACCATGTGGCCATTTTTACAATGTTGCTAAGTACGCGGCCAAGGGCATCTAGGCCGGTGTTCGCCATAAACAGGGTTGGCCCTACAATAAATATAAACAGCAGCAACCCAATGGCCAGCCAAAAGTTAATGTCTGACAGCAGCTTAATGCCCTTTTTTAACCCTACATACGCGCTGTAACCAAATATAGCGGTACAGGTTATCAGCACAATAATTTGGGTGGTCAGTGACTTGGGCACTCCGAATAATTCATGTACCCCTTCGTTAATCATGGGCGCAGCCAAACCAAGCGTGGTGGCCCCACCGCCTAACATGCCGAAGATAAAGCTGATATCGATAATTTTACCTAACCAGCCGTGGGCTAGCTTTTCGCCAATAACCGGCATTAACGCTTCAGATATTTTTAATACGCTGTGGTTACGCACATAATAGAAGTATGCAATAGGCACGGCGGGAATAAGGTAAATAGCCCACGCTAGCGGCCCCCAGTGGAATATGCCGTAGGCAGCTGCCCACTTGGCGGCTTCTGGGGTTTCGCCTTGTATATGAAACGGAGGTGCCTGGTAGTAATACACCCACTCAATCATAGACCAGTACAAAATAGACGCCCCAATGCCTGCACAAAACAGCATGGCAGCCCATGATACTGGTGAGAACTCGGGTTTTTCTTCAGGCTCGCCCAGTTTTATTTGGCCGATGTCGCTAAACATGATGTAAACCATGAATCCACCCGCGCCAACGCCAAGCAATAAGTACAAAACGCCTAGTTTACTGGTAACGAAGTCTTTTGCGGCCGCCACCCATTGTGCGCCTTGATCTGGCCAAATAATTAAAGGAATGGTTACCGATAGAAGAAGAATAAGAGAGCCAAAAAACGTTGGCTTGTCGATAACGCTAAAAGCGCTTTCCTGTTCGGTACTGGCCTTTTTTGAAGAAGCATTTTGGGCGTTACTACTCATACACGTTCCTTTTTTTGTTTTTATAGATGCCATTATGCAATGAAGCGTTAAACGGGCAATCTTACGAAACAGTGTACCAGATTAACGCTGTAGGTATGTCGGTGTAACTGACTGCAAGTTTGCGCGTAATGTTCACCTAACCTCGATAGCTTTATTACTAAGCTTTTTGATTACGCACCGCTAATTGCGTTTATAATAGTGGTTAAACCGTTTTCGAATTTTTATCGACCAACCCGAGTAGAACATGGCCCATAAAGTACGTTATAAATTTAATGGTGTGGCAAAAGAAATAAACTTTTCTTACAGCCGCTATCAAAATATGCATGAAGCTGTGGCCGATGCTGAAGGAATAGACCTTACCCAGTTTTTGCAAACTGAACAGCAACTTGCCTCAATCAGCAAAGACAAAAAAACTGTAAGAAATTTTAGAGATGCCGAATTTGTAAAAATGGGGTTTTCTGATTTGTACTTCTTAAAAAATGGCCAAGAATGATGGCGCTACACCTTACAACGCACAACAATACTGAAATAACTTGTGGGCATTAGAACGTACTAAGTTAAACGTTAAGAGCGCGTTGGAAAACCAGACAACAACCCCGTTTGAACCACTAGCCGGTTTAGCTGGCGGGCTGCTTGTTGATACGTCAGTGGTGTTGTGCCCTTTTTTCTTTCAATAAACCTACGCCCAATGCAGCCATGGTTACCGCAACAACACCATTTAGATAGTTGAAAAATGCATAGGGCGCGTAGTCGAGAACCTCAACCCCTAGGGTTGCAGAGTAAAATGCCCCCGCCGTTGTCCAAGGAATAAGGCCCGTGGTCATGGTAGCGCCTTCTTCCACCGACCGAGAAAGCACGGAAGGATCAAGCTTCTGTTGCTGATATTTTGATTTAAACAATTGGCAATTTAAAATAATAGAGATATACGCTTCGCCCATTGCCACGTTCCCTAAAAAACCTGATGCTATGGTAACGGCAATTAACGTTGCGGTGCGCTTTACCCGTTTAATAATGCCCGACAATAACGCCGCTAAAAAGCCTGCTCCGTGCAATATACCGCCCAATGCTATGGCCATTAACGCGAGCAATAGCGTCCAGCTCATACTGCTGATGCCGCCCCGTCCTAGCAACGCATCTAAATTTGCGATACCTGTATTTTGTGGGGTGTTTTCCCAAAGTGCATTGAGTACGCTAATTGTGTTGGTGTCTTGGTAGAAAATAGCGATGATGACGGCAAGAAGAATACTGCATGACATGGCAACTTCAGCTGGGACTTTTTTAATGCTCATTGCCGTTAGTAACACCAGCGGTAACAAGGTAATGTAAGGCGCAAGGTTATAGTGGCTGGCAAGCGCTGCTTTAATTTTGTATAACTCCTCAACATTTAAACTTTGGCTTGCGTAGGTAAAACCTATAACTAAGAAAATTACGAATGTTAGAAGGAGGCTAGGCAGTGTAGTTAGTAGCATGGCATACATATGCCGATAAATAGTGGTGCCCGCACTCATCGACGCGAGATTGGTGGTATCAGAAATCGGAGACATTTTATCGCCAAACGTAGCACCAGCCACCACCATGCCGGCGATGATAGGTAACGGTATATTCATGGCTTCGCCAATGCCCATTAGCACCACCCCCATAGTCCCTACCGTGCCCCACGACGTACCTGTGGCTACCGACATTACCGCACACAAAATTAATCCCACCGCCAAGAATATACTGGGGTTCAGCCAACTTAGGCCGTAATAAATTAGGGTTGAGATAGTCCCGCTTTGCATAAAGCTGGCGATAACCATTCCAATGAGGATAAAAATATATATTGCCGGCATTGCCCGCGTTAATGCACTGGTCATTAATTCACGGATTTGCAGGTAGTTGTACCCCAAACTAAAGGCATTAATACCAGCCCAAAGCAAACACAAGAAAATTAATGCATGCAGGCTAATGCCTAAACCAAATAAACCACCCGCTATCAACGCGACAATAACGCTGAAACATAGCAATGACTGGGCAAAGCTGGGGCTACGCATAGAGTGAGGCGAAGTTAAAGGCAAGTTGGCGCACTTAAAAATGAAGTCGTGAGAAGGAGTATAACTACTTTGAAAAGTCTTGTGACTAAGAAAAATCAATACATTAGAAAGAAATGGCGCACCCGACAGGATTCGAACCTGTGACCTTCGCCTCGTAAGGAGGCCTCGTCGACAGGGGCTTAATCGGTCTACCCCGGCGAAAAGCGTCTACACAGTGTGTATAAAGGGATTGAGAGTTTCATGAGCACTAGCTGATTTACATCGATTAACTCCCCCATTCAATGATGTCTTTGAAATAGATAACACCCTGTAAGGTATAATTTGACATATATACCGCTAAGGGTATATTTAACTTAATATACCTTTTAGGGGTTACGTTTACAGTTATACCTTAAAGGGATTAATAGTGGAGAGGCATAATGAAGCTTAATAACTCAAAAGAACTGGCTGATTATATAAAGCTGCATCGAAATAATCTGGCACGAACGCAGACCGATGTGGCCGAGCATGTTGGTTTAAAGCAAAAAACCATCTCGGCTATTGAAAATTCTGCCGGTACCTCCCGTATTGATACCCTCTTTAAAATTGCGCATGAACTCGGTCTCTCTATTGAACTTAAGCCAAAGCAAGA
>Ga0209404_10001779_pt1 | contig 14003 bp, 17 predicted proteins | sample TroAtlMetagenome_2_FD_187447 | JGI IMG/M metagenome (GOLD analysis project Ga0209404, IMG submission 187447) | Marine eukaryotic phytoplankton communities from Atlantic Ocean - Tropical Atlantic ANT8 Metagenome (SPAdes) (version 2) | ecosystem: Environmental > Aquatic > Marine > Oceanic...
TATCAGTAACACCTGATGCTGAAAAACACATTGCGTACTGCGCACGTGTATCTAACCCAAACAATCAGGAGAATGATAAGTTTGCAGGACTTCTAAAGTACTGTATCAAACACCAACACTGGTCTATCTTTGAACAAGCGTTCATGAGTGTGGAGATTGAAACCACACGGGGTATCGCAGCCCAGGTGTTGCGACACCGGTCGTTCACCTTCCAGGAGTTCTCTCAACGGTATGCTAGTACTAATCTACTAGCAGAAGAGATTGAACTACCTGAACTTCGTCGTCAGGATGATAAGAACCGTCAGAATAGTATCGATGATCTCGATCCTGTGGTGGTAGAGAGGTTGGAAAGACAGATGGTTACCTTGTTTAGTTCTGCACACAGTCTCTACAATCAAATGCTTGAGGCAGGTGTCGCCAAGGAGTGTGCTCGCTTTGTACTGCCACTTGCAACGCCAACCAAGATGTACATGACCGGTTCCGTCCGCTCATGGATCCATTACATCGAACTTCGTTCAGCTAATGGGACCCAGAAGGAACATATGGACATCGCATTGTCTTGTAAGGCTATCTTCAAGGAACAGTTCCCAGTCATTGCTGAGGCTCTAGACTGGTAATAAATATACACATTACGATGGAGACAGACATTGGCAACATACCCAGTGAGAAATAAAGAGACGGGTGAAGAGAAAGAAATCAAGATGAGTGTTCACGACTGGGATAAGTGGCGTGAAGACAATCCTGACTGGGAAAGATTTTATACACCTGACAATGCTCCATGTATGGGAGTAGAGATGGGTGATCCCTTCAATAAAATCTATACCAAATATCCAGGTTGGAAAGACGTTATCTCAAAGGCAAAAAAACAACCAGGTTCAACTTTAAAACACTACGATTAATTTTATGCCAGCAAAAAAGAAAGCAGGTATTGGTAGTACCAATCCCGTTCCCTTCGGTATGAGCAACAGAGTTATGAAGAGGAAGAAACCTATCAACCTTGACTTTATCAAGAAGGTAGAAGCAATCACTCCTAATCAAGAGACCTTCTTCGACAAGTATAAGGAAGGACAAAACTTAGTTGCATATGGATGTGCTGGTACAGGTAAGACGTTTATCACCCTCTACAACGCCCTTCTGGATGTCCTAGACCCAAAGACACCCTACGAGAAGATCTACATCGTCAGGTCTCTTGTACCTACCAGAGAGATCGGTTTCCTCCCTGGTGACCATGAGGATAAGTCCTCCTTATATCAGATACCATATAAGAATATGGTGAAGTACATGTTTGAGATGCCTGATGATGCATCGTTTGAGATGTTGTATAACAACCTCAAGGCACAGGGAACTATCTCCTTCTGGTCTACATCTTTTATCCGTGGTACCACATTGGACAATGTTATTGTCATCGTTGATGAGTTCCAGAATCTGAACTTCCATGAACTTGACTCGATGATCACCCGTATTGGTGAGAATTCTAAGCTTATGTTCTGTGGTGACGCCACTCAATCTGACTTGACTAAACAGAATGAGAGGAATGGTATCGCTGACTTCATGAGGATCTTGACTAACATGCCATCCTTTGATACAATTGAATTCAATGCAGAGGACATCTGTAGAAGTGGACTCGTTAAGGAGTACATCATTGCCAAACTTGAACTCGGTATGTAATGTTTAATCATGTTGAAATAGATTACCCGTCTCTTACCCGAGAGACGATTGATGGTGTTCGGTATTATGATACTCCAGACGGTAAGAAACTTGTATCAATTACCTCTGTCATTAGTCACCACAATCGCGACACATTCGCGAAGTGGAGAAAGAGAATTGGTGTGGATGAAGCAAACAAGATTACCAAGGCTGCAACCAGTCGTGGTACTGATATGCACACACTGACTGAACACTATCTTCTGAATCAAAAACTCCCTAGCGTACAACCCCTGTCTGAGTTTCTATTCAAACAAGCTAAACCTACTCTAGAAAAGATCGATAATATTCATGCTATCGAACAGTCTTTGTTCTCTAAACAATTAGGAGTTGCCGGTACAGTTGATTGTATCGCAGAGTACGAAGGTGAACTTGCTATCATTGATTTTAAAACAAGCAAGAAACCCAAACCTGAGAAGTGGGTCGAAGGTTATTATATCCAGTGTGCTGCTTATGCATGTATGCTGTATGAAATGACCGGTATCGTGATCAAAAAATTTGTTATCATTATGTCCTGTGAGGATGGGGAATGTGTTGTTTATGAACAGTATGACAAGAGTAAGTACATCAAGCTTCTCACCGAATATATTAGAGAGTTTGTTCAATTTAAGTTATCAGAGTATGGCAAAAGCTGAAGAGTTAAGTGTAGATCAACTGATCGAAAAGAAATTCTACAGCAGCCGGACGTTTGCTGAAGAGATAGAGAAGATTGTCAAGGACAATGCTGACATGAAGTATGTTGATGCGATTGTATATTTTTGTGAGAAGAATAGTATTGATATTGAATCCATTCCTAAACTTATATCGAAGCCATTGAAGGAACGGTTGAAAGCTGAGGCTATGGAGTTAAATTTACTGAAGAAAACATCTCACGCCAAACTCCCTATATGATCAAGGTGCAACCATTTGATTGTTACAAGTCCTATCTTGGACTGAAGAACCATTTTACTAAAGAAAAATATGATTACCATCGTTACGGTGGTAAGTCACGAGCATCATTACAGTCCTTCTACAAACGTAAGGACAGATATTTTTTTGAAAAATTATCTCGACAAAAAGATGATAGTGAAGTTATTGAATTCTTTGTCTCTAATTTTGTGTCTTGCGATGATCCTCAGTCTCTGTGGATTGGTGAGATCGTCCGTAACGGAGAACAAAATTACACCGATTGGAAAAGAAGGTTACAGTCACTTACGTATACATTTAAATCGGAGATAGAAACAGTCTTTACAGATCGTGACTTTGATGGTATGTTTAAGATTGAGGGTAAACGTCACCCACCTGTCGTCAAAGAACACTTGGCGAAGAACCTATCTCTTGAGTCCATGGTCATTTTAAACAAGATCATTGGGTTCAAAAAAGACTTCGATAGTACATTGGATGACCCTGTTTGGAAATTCTTATCGATGAGAATTGACAAGTATAATTCCTTTATACATATTGATGTATTCAAATTTAAATCGATCCTTAAGGAGGTAATTATTCATGGCACTTGATAATGCTACTGTACTTGAAAATTTGAGAAAGCAAAAGAGTGAGTTAGAGAAACAGATTGAAACAGCTAGAGAAATGTATCTAAAAGTTCTTGGAGCTATCGATGTTCTTGAACAGATTGAGAGTGAAAATGCAACTGAAGAACCCGCAGCGGAGACCGAAGTAGTCGAATGAGCTTCTTTGATTCAGAAATAGTTCAGGACGAAATGAAACAGATTGCCGAACTACAAGAGGTAATCTATGAAAAAGTATTCTCGTTTTCTACCATGACAAATGAGGATAAGTTAGAGCATGTTGAGATGTTAGAGGAGTTGTTGAAAAAGCAACAGGTTCTTTACACTCGAATGAGTTTATCTGATGATCCTGCAGCTAAGATTATGAAAGAGAATATAATTCAATCGGCTCAACAACTAGGCTTTCCTGCAGATGTTGACCTAGGATACGTCTTTAGTAACATGTCGAACATCGTAGACAATATGAGGAAGCACCTTGACGAGACCCGTTAAGGGTTCTATACTATGGGGGTCCCCAGTTACCCCACCCAAATCTGGGACACAAGCCAAATACAACAAATACGAGGTACAAAATGGGTTTTGCAGACCTTAAGAAACAATCTTCTCTGGGTTCCCTGACTCAGAAACTAGTCAAGGAAGTTGAGAAACAAAACGGTGGTGGAGGTGGTCAAGATGACCGTCTTTGGAAGCCTGAAATGGATAAGTCTGGTAACGGTTACGCCGTTATTCGTTTCCTTCCTGCTCCTGAGGGTGAAGATCTCCCTTGGGTCAAACTATTCTCCCACGCCTTCCAGGGCCCTGGTGGTTGGTACATCGAGAACTCCCTGACTACTATTGGTGGTAAGGATCCTATCGGTGAACTCAACCGTGAACTGTGGAACAGTGGTAGTGAAGCAGATAAGGAAACATGTCGTAAGCAAAAGCGTAAGCTTTCATTCTACGCAAACATCTATGTTGTACAGGACAAAGCAAATCCTCAGAATGAGGGTAAGGTCTTCCTGTATAAGTTCGGTAAAAAGATCTTTGATAAGATCATGGAAGCAATGCAACCTGAGTTTGAGGATGAGACTCCGATCAATCCTTTTGACTTCTGGCAAGGTGCAAACTTTAAGTTGAAACTGAAGAAGGTCCAGGGTTACTGGAACTATGACAGCTCAGAGTTTGATCGTGTGTCTCCACTCCTGGATGATGACGATGCAATGGAAGCAATCTGGAAGAAGCAGTATCCACTTACTACCTTTACCGCACCAGATCAGTTCAAGTCTTATGATGAACTGAAGAAGCGTCTTGATTATGTTCTTGGTAACAAATCAACTAGCAGAACAGTACAGGAGGAGACTGAGTATGATAACTACGCAGCGACTGAACGTAAGACCATCAGTGAAGAAGAGATCACTAGGAAACTTGAAGACTCCTATCAGTCTTCAAAATCAACTGATGACTTCAACACTCCTGATACTACTGTCAGTAAGGGAGACGATGGCGAAGACGACCCCATGTCATACTTTTCAAAATTGGCCCAGAGCTGATACGAAAATCGCCTTTTAGTTTCAAAATGCCGGGAAAAAAACTCCCGGTATTTTTTTGCTCTATTAGGCTCAATTATAAAGTCTAATATTCTCTCCTCTTACCAATCTATCTGAGACATACTGGCTTGACCCTGGTGTGTATGGCATGAAGTCCTGTAGATCTTCAATAACCAGACCAAGGTATATTGGTTTCAGTAAAAATATATTTCTCTTTGCGTCTTGTATCCTTGTCTCATACAGGTAGTTTGATACAGGGAATACTGATGATCTGGTGATCATTTGGTTCAGTCCATCATCAAAGAATGTTAGACTATAATTACTAGGAACAATAAGACCAGCAGGAACAATAGTCTTCTTATTACTATCCTGGATCAAATTAGTTTCATAGTGTCTTGTTTCATTTATCTTTTCAGTTGATCCATACTTATTGTTCAAGTACTTATCAAAGGCTTCCTGAGACCATGGCCACTCTGTTGTTATGTTGACAATGTTGTTGGATAGTAGTACCACCCAGTCAAGGTTCTCATCATCATAGACTTCATATGCAACCTCATCAGGTCTAGTATCACCAACGATTTGATATTTGGTGAAGAATGTTAGGTCCCCAAAGATATCCTCTCTGAGTTTTCCTCTCTTGAATATGTTCTTGACTTGTGTGTAGTCAGAAATACTCTGTCCACTTTTAGTCCTGTTGACATAATCAAAGTCAGGTATATTTCTAAAATATTTTTCTGCCATTAGTATCCCATGTCCGTTGGATTTTCGGTGTACTCATTATCACCAGAGTAGATTGGCATGACCTCACTGAAAGACATTGTGAGATCGTAAGCAGTCAATGAACCAGTCTCATCAAAAGTTGCATATGATCCGTCAGGTGTATAATTGACCTGGAAGTTGGTCATAGCACATGGTTTAAATTTATTTAGATAAGGGTGTTGATCTCCTCCCTTGTAAATATATTCCAATTGAAAGAGTCTTGGTGATCTAAGAAATAAATTTGTATTGGATCTTTGAACAGACATATTTCTCTTGAATGCAAAGATAATTTCTCTGATGATTTCTGATTCTTCCTTAAATCTAGGAGTGAGTCTAAAATTAAAATTAAACGTTCGTAAATTAGGACCATTGAATAGAAGTTCAAGATTTGGATTAATTACCTGGCCTGTCATTCTCCCTTGAAGGTTTGCACCAACAGCTTGTCCAGCAAAGTAAGCAGCTACAGCTGCTTTGGTATTGGAATCCCCCAAAGCATTTTTTGTCTTACTAAACAAATCACCCAATGCATTTTGTATTTCTTTTAAACCACCCGTGATCCCGTTCGATATCAGGTCATTCGCCGTCTTACCTAATATTGCTTGCACGGGGTTCAATTGATCGTCTGACCAGTTGACCGCATTGGTCTCACTGATCTGCGGTTGCATTGGAAATATAACTTTTTCATATGCTGGACCCAAATTTTTAAATGCCGTTTCTGCCTTAGTGAACTTTTCACCAACAACCTCCAGTCCTGATGGCAAATAATCATGAGCGGTGATACTTATATAATCATATTCAAATGGACCACCAGGTTCATCTAGTGGATATCTAAGTATTTTACCTGCTTTAGCATTTCTTCCTGATCCCTGACCTTTAGGCCCACCTTTTCTATCATCTTCTGCTCTACTTTCCTCAGCACCTGTATACTCTAGAGGAACAGGAGTAGGAGTAGGATCACTTCCTGGACCACCTCCTGGACCACTTGTAGGTAATATAGGATCTAATTCTATGAGATCCTCTCCAGAAGTGCTTCTATCTGGTATGGTACCATCAGAGTTCACCATAATATCTGATGCAGGATCTACTGATCCAGGTACTCTATTATTAAAATGGCCTTGTTTTATAAGTTCTCTTTCAGTAATTGGTATCCCTGCATTTACATAATTGGCTTCTGTTCTGAGAATCGTTCCTCTGATATTATTGAATGCTTTGGTTCCTGTGGTGAAAAATTGTTGGTTAAATTCTTTTTGAGTTAATTCTTTTCCACCAGTAGCTCTTTGTTCATTATTATAAATGTTCATAAAATCATATCCAGAATTACCAACATATGTCCAGCCTGCTTTTCCATTACCAGGAGTTGATTTCGCTAAAAGAACTGGAGTTAATTGTTTAGTTTGATATATTCTTATTTCTCCTGTGCGCACATTAGTATAGGTGTCTACCTTAACTCCATTCCAAGTGGCAGTAGCTTTTACCTCGTCAGACATTATACTAAGATACTTTTAGTTATTTATCGTGAAACTTTGATATGGAATGGCTCTTAAAGTTTTAAGTTCCATGGGATAAACCCTATACAAACTACTCTGAACCTCAGGCCATGTATAATTCCTACTCCTACCCCAGTGAAAGTTGATACCACTGAATCCCCATCGATATATACTGGTCACAGCAACTAATGGAAATCTATCATACTCAACTCTTGGTGTTTTAGCAGCGTATATAAAGGTAAAATATTGACCGACAGTAGGAATTACCTCCACATCAGTCTGTAACTTATCAATTAGTTCGAGCATCATATCATCCTCATCTCTCAACGCTTTGATACGATTGACTTCCGTATCGTCTTCAAAACGATTGACAGTACTGGTTAGATACTCCTGCTGTTCTTCATCCACGAGCCCGAAGATCCTTGGCTCTAAATCCTCCAGGAGGAAGTGCAGGTCGATTAGGTTGTGCTTCTAGTCTCTTCTGTTGAGAGGGAGGTAATGCCTTTTTCTCAGCACCTGGTCTGATAGCTGGTCTCTGTCTACTACCAGCCATGGCTGTAGAAGCAGGTCTTGCATCAATCTGTTTATGTTGAGGTGGTTGTTTGGATGCTGCAGTCTTCTGTTGGACCATTGATTTTTTCTCAGGTCTCTTAGCAAGAGCACCAGCTCTTTCAGGTTTAGGTGATGCTGTCTTTCTAGCATCCCTATATGTTTGTGGTTTTCTATCTGCAGATGTAACAGGTTTATCTGCTTTTTCAGGTCTGGGTCTACCCATTCTATCTTTGATTGCACCAGCAGCACGGCCGGCACCACGAAGAGCTGCACCAGCAACTCTACCTAAACCAGTGCTAGGTCTCTTTTTAAATGATCTATCGATCAATGGACCATCAGCATCAGAACTACCCTTACCAGATCCAGAACCACTGATTGCTGATTGTGTCTGAGAAGATGCGTCTTCTTGGAATTGACTAAACGATTTCATTCTTCTGTATCCTTAAGGGCGACTCTTTCTCTTACATAACGAGAGTAACCAAAGGTTACTGCGAGTCTTAAGAACTCATCAGATGGACCATAGGCTAGATCCATACTATTTATTTGTTTGGGGTACGCACTGATCAATGTATATGTCATTGACTTTTTATCTTCTCTTGACACTTTTATAGGTTCAAATTCTGTGTTGTCTCTTTCAAATTTAGTAATGTGTAGAGTACTTCTATAATCTTTATAGTAATTCATCCTATAATTTACGTTAGGGTTCTTATATTCATCTCTTGCTTTTACAGGACCAACACCACTCATATAATCAACCCATGCTTCAAAGAACGCTACAGTGTCATAATTATTATCAACGATGAATGTCATACCAATTTCATTCTCGTATGCTCTTCTATAAGGTATCTCTTCTACCACACCATGATAGTCAGCACTTACTGAGTGAGTAAGAAATGATGTTCCAGGAGTTGTTAGATTTAAACATCTGAGTTCAATGTCTTCCTTTATTAATTCAGAAAGTCCCCTCTTTTTCATGAACTCATTAACCTTACCTGGGGGATTAAATCTAACCAAGTAATTGTTTGGGGTCGCAACATTAAGAATACGACTTTTAATCTGTGATGTTTTGATGGGTTTGGGTTGGGGAACCCCTCCTCTACTTGCCATCTAAATATTTAATACTATCATACTATGTATAACTGATGCCCAGAGGATCTAAGTATCATCAGGGTAGATTTCATCCTCAAAATCCCGAGAAATATATGGGGGATGCAAGGAATATTGTCTACCGGAGTAGTTGGGAACTTCACTTTCTCAAGTGGTGTGACAGAAACGATGCTGTACTTAAGTATGCATCAGAGGAGTTTTCTATTCCTTATGTAAGTCCGGTTGACAATAGAGTGCATAGGTATTATCCTGACGGGATAGTTCAAATACGTCATCAGGACGGTAGGGTTTGTCGATACATCATCGAGATCAAACCTGCCAAACAATGTCTGGAACCTAAAAAGTCTGGAAAGGTAACCAAGTCCTTCATCAAAGAAGTTACCACATACGCAGTCAACCAAGCCAAATGGAATGCTGCGAATGAGTATGCGAAGGACAACGGTATTCAGTTCAAAGTTCTGACTGAACATGACCTGGGTATCCCAACACCAAAGCGTCGAAAACGCAACTAAATATTGTTACTGAAATCTTTATCAGATATTATGCCTTTACCAAAGATTGCTACTCCAACCTATGAACTTGAGTTGCCTTCCACTAAACAGAAGATTAAATTCAGACCCTTCCTAGTTAAAGAAGAGAAGTTGTTGGTCCTTGCATTGGAGAGTGAGGATACTAAACAGATTACTACCGCTATCAAATCTGTCATCAAAGGTTGCATCTCAACCAGAGGTATCAAGGTAGAAAATCTCCCCACCTTTGATATTGAATATCTGTTCCTCAATATCAGGGGTAAGTCTGTTGGTGAAGAGGTTGAAGTTAATATCATTGCACCTGACGATGGTGAGACATCCATCCCTGTAAAGATTGATCTTGATGATATTAAGGTTATTGAGAATGAAAATCATGAAAAACAGATCCGTTTGGACGATAGTCTGATGATGGAGATGAAGTATCCTTCACTCGATCAGTTCATTAAAAACAACTTTGATTTTGATGATACCACTGTAGACAAATCCTTTGAATTGATTGCTACATGTGTAGATAAAATCTACAATGAGGAAGAGGTGTGGTCTACTGATGATGTATCCAAGAAAGAAGTTATTGATTTCTTGGAACAGATGAGTTCAGTTCAGTTCAAACAGATTGAGAACTTTTTTGAGACAATGCCAAGACTTTCACACAAAGTTGAAGTGTTCAATCCAGTCACAAAAGTTAAGAGTGAAGTTGTATTGGAAGGACTGTCAAGTTTTTTCGGATAGGCCTGGTGCATATGGATCTGGAGAATTACTTCAGATTAAATTTTGCCCTCATGCAGTACCATAAATATTCTTTGACAGAGATTGAAAACATGATGCCTTGGGAACGAGATGTTTATGTTGCTTTACTTCAGGAACATTTAGAGGATGAAGAGCAAAAGATGAAGGCACGGAATGGCTAGAAACCAGAACAACAATTTGAATATAGATGAACTCAAGAAGGAATATGAAGAGTTCAAACAACTTGGTGTTGATGAGAAGACACTCAAGAAGATCGGGGATGCAATAAAAAAATTAGAGAAGGATCAGGAAGATAAAGAGAAAAAGAAAAAGGAAGCTGAAAAGAGAGTTGCTGAGATAGCCAAACAAGAAAAGGAAGAAGAGAGGAAAAAGAAGGAACAGAAAAAGAAAGTTGTTGATAATGTCAAGAAGTTCACAAAAGACCAGAAGAAAAAGAAAAAGGAAGATATAAAAGATTTAGAAGAGATTGATCAAGAGATCCTTGACATTCTTGGACTGGATAAGTTTGATCTTGAAATGGATCCAGAGGAGTATAGAACTCTTTTACATGAGAAAATTCAGGCTAACATGCAAAAAGGACAAGATAGTTCTAATGCGAAGTTAGCTAATGAAAGAAAGAGAGTCAGAGGTTCTGGTAAAAAATACACAGCGAAAAAGAAGAAGACAGTTAAACCATCTAATTTTGTAGGTAGAGATACAAAAAAGAAAGAAGAACCAAAGAAGGTCCAAACAAATAAATTACTTCCCTCTGCCGGACAGACTGGTGGTTCGATACATGGAGAGGATATTGATACTCGTATTGAAGAAGCAAAGGTAGAGATAGAAGAGGATACTAGACAGAAACTCATTCCTCTATCACAATCACTTGATGATATTAATAAGACACTAGAGGGTATTCTAAACACGAATAAGAAGAAGCTTGAGATTGATAAGCAGGCTGCTCGTGATGCTGCGAAGAAAGATGAGACCACAGGGTTCAAAGAGAAGGAAGCAAAACTTGAAGAAAAAGATACCAAGAATGTTACGGGGGGAATTGAGAAGGCATTGAAGCCAACCACATCTATCTTTGATATGATTCTTAATTTCTTTAAGAATGTTTTACTAGGTGGTGCCATTAGTGGCTTACTTGAGATATTCACAAACCCGGCAAAGTTTCTTAATGGTTTAACAAACTTCCTGAATGATTTTATCAACTTTGCTAATGGTATTATACAACAAGTATCACAATTTATATTCACACCGTTTAATGCAGTTATCACTGCTATCAATAGTGCATTAAATGAACTTGAGTGGTCAATGAAACAACTTGCCAATATGATTCCTGGAATACCTGTACCTAAATTTCCAGACATACCACTACTTGCAATACCTCCGATTCCAACGATACCTCCAGGTGCTTTGGCAAAGCTGTTAGGTAACTGGATGCAAACACAGGCCGAGGGTGGTGAGGTCATGCCTGATGGTATGTCATTCCTTGATGGTGGTGCCATTGATGCATTGAGTGGTATGAAGATCAAGGGTATGGGTAAGGACACTCAACTCATCGCTGCTCAACCAGGTGAGGTGATGATGAGTAAGAAGGCAGTTGATATGTTCGGTGCCGACACTCTCCTAGGTATGAATGCTGCAGCAGGTGGTACTAACAAACCCAAGTATGGTAAGGTTCCAGGTATGGAAAATGGTGGTGTGGTACCAGGTCTCGGTAGACAGGGATCCGCACCAATCAGAGACTTTGGAACAGGTAGTGGTGCAGGATCTAAGGGATACATTGTTGTACCTGGTCATGCTGCAGGAGCAGGAGCTCCCGGTGAGATGCAATTAGTAAGAGCTCTAGCAAGAAGAACTGTTGAAAACTTACAAACAAAATTCGGACCAGATGTTCCTGTCAGACTGCTGGATATGCATGATGAGACTCCTAATACTCAAGAGGGATTTGTAATTCAGCAGAATAAACTTAAGGCTCTTGAGAATCAGGGGTATGAAGTTCTTGAGATTCATATGGATGCATCACTTGAGTCTGGTTATGGAACAGGTAGAGGGGTCATTCCTCCCATGCCTGGGACTGATGATATCAATCCAGTCGAGGCTGACTTCGCAAGGACTGCTGGTGCATTTAGTAAGACACACAGAGGTGGTCTGGCTGGAACAAATAGAGGTGTAAGTTTGATAGAACTCGGTAACATGTCACCAGAGCTTCAGAATAGTGTGTTGAGAGGTAATGGATTAAATGATGACCAACTTAATGCTCTTACAGCACCTCTAGAATCATCACTTGCTAGAGGTTTAAACTTACAACCTGGTGCTCCCTCTGCTCAGATTACAAGACAAAAAGTTGACGTTACTATCCAAACACCACAAGCTCAAAATACAGGTACTGCGACACAAGTGGTTCCAGTACCACAGAATAATGGCCAAGTGAACAGTGCTGCTTCAGCAGCTCAAGGTAAGATACCTAACTTTACGGCTGAAGATGGTGGTAACTTTGATCTTATTGTTGTCAAATCAATCTATAACATCGTAGGATAAAACATGGCACTACCTTTATTGTTAGGAGGAATACTTAAAGGTGGCGCGATGGCCACTGCAAAAAGTGCTGCAATAGGCGCTGCAAAGGGTGCTGCGAAGGGTGCTGCTAAGAAGTTTGTCAGTGGTAAGAAAGAGAAAAAGCAAGAAGCAAAAACCGAAAAGAAATCAAAGACAAAGGATTTAGGACAGAAGACTACAAGGAAAACTAAAACAAAAACTAATCCAAAAGTCAAGAAGATATCAACTATCAAGTTACCTAATAGTGTTTATAAAAATTCTAAAGGTGGAGCAAAACCTGTAGATAGTAATGTATCCTATGATTCACTTAACAAACAACTTGAGAGTATTAATAAGACTGTAGGAGCATTAGGAGAACAAGCAAAACAAGAACAGAAGAACACTAAAGATAATTTAAGACAGTCAAGAAAGGATGCTAAAGATAAGAAGGCAGATGACAAGGAAAAACAATTAGAGAAAAGGAAAAGTAAAGGTGGAGGTATTCTAGGTGCTATTAAAGGTGTTGGTGGTAAACTTGGTATAGGGAATTTTCTAACCAATGTTGCACTTGGTGGTCTGGCACTGTTTGCTTTGAACAATCTTGAGAAGATTGAAAATCTATTCACTCAGTTAACAAAGACTTTTCAGAACCCTTTCAAATTTATTCAGACCAGTATTGTTGCAATGTCAACAGTTTTTGCTGGACCAATCAAAAATGGATTAAAATTACTTTCTAAACCATTGAAGTTTGCTGGTAAACAGGTAGTCAAATTATCGAAAAAGATAACACCGATAATTAAGAAAACCTTTTCTAAACTCGGATCAGGTCTTGTAGGTTTTGCGAAAAATACTATTGGTAGAATTACTGGATCTGTTGGTGGAGGAGCAAGTGGTGCAATTAAAGGTGCTTCTGCAACAGCAGGAACAAATGCATCACGAAGGGGACAATCTCTCTCGAAGTCAGCATCAAAGGCAAGTAGACAACAGGGATTATTTAAACAGGCAAAGAATCTTTACGGTGGTTCTAAGTCTGTGGCCTCAAAGGGAGCTGGTAGATTATTAAAAATTGGTGGTGTCTTTAAAAAGATCCCAATTATCGGTGGATTAATAGGTCTGTTTATAGACCTGGCACTTGGCGAACCTTTGGATAGAGCATTAGTAAATGCAATTGGTGGTGGTATTGGAGCATGGATTGGTGGTGCAATCGGAACAGGTCTCATTCCAATTCCTATATTGGGGTCAGCTATTGGTGGTTTCCTTGGATATGAAATAGGAAAGTGGGGAGGAAATGCTCTCTATGATATGTTAAGGGCAAAGATGGGATTGATACCTTCCATTGATACTGCAGATAGAGTGACATCAACCGCTCCACCAAACAATCCACCAAATACTCCGTCAAATACTCCGCCAAATAATCCACCAAGTTCTGGTCCAGTTGGCTCTGTTCAAAATCTTAATATCACAGGAGCTAAGACAACCTATTATGATCCATCTCTAGGTGGAATAAATGCAAGTGGTGCTAAGACAGCTTCTGGGTTACCTGCAACATCAACAGGTGAG
>Ga0209404_10001785_pt1 | contig 13980 bp, 17 predicted proteins | sample TroAtlMetagenome_2_FD_187447 | JGI IMG/M metagenome (GOLD analysis project Ga0209404, IMG submission 187447) | Marine eukaryotic phytoplankton communities from Atlantic Ocean - Tropical Atlantic ANT8 Metagenome (SPAdes) (version 2) | ecosystem: Environmental > Aquatic > Marine > Oceanic...
TTGAAAAATGGAGCGGTAATGACTTTGTTGAACTTCCAATAATGGTTAAAGCAAAAGGAAAATGTACAACTGATCATATTTCTCCTGCAGGTGCATGGTTATCATTAAGAGGTCATTTGGATAATCTAAGTGATAATATGTTATTGGGTGCTGTTAATGCTTTTAATGATCAAGTAGGTAATGGTAAAAATATTTTAAATAATGAAATTGAACCTTTTTCAAAAATTGCTAGACAATACAAACAACAAAATCTCAATTGGGTAATAATTGGAGACAACAATTATGGTGAGGGTAGCAGCAGAGAACATGCTGCAATGACTCCTCGTTATTTGGGTTGTGTAGCAGTAATCACAAAAAGTTTAGCAAGAATTCACGAAACAAATCTGAAAAAACAAGGAGTTTTAGCATTAACTTTCAATGATCCAAAAGATTATGAAAAAATTCTTGAAGATGATAAAATTAGTCTAATTAATTTAGATAATTTAGAACCTCAAAAACAAGTTACATGTGTTATCACTCATAGTGATGGAAATAAAGAAGAAATTCTATTAAATCACTCATATAATGAATCCCAAATTCAATGGTTCAAACACGGCTCTGCTTTGAATGTTTTAAGAAATCAAAAATAAAAGATGGGCCCGATCGGATTTGAACCGACGATCGATGGTTTTGGAGACCATCGCCCTACCAGGCTAGGCTACGAACCCACAAGAATCGGAACAATTTGCTTGAATTTTAACTTATTTTTAACCAAGATTTATTTGCAATAATCAATAATCTGTGTTGTTAGAAACAATGGTTAAACCAGTTTACTTTGTATTAGGAGCGATTCCTGTAATCGTTGCAATTTTGCTTGCTGTTCCATTAGTTACAAAAAATGAAATTCCTGTGTCTGCTACAAATTCTTTTGATAAGATAGAAATTGAATACACAAAACATCAATTAAAAAAAATTACTAATGGAATTGCTGAAAGAACTGGTGCTGAAAAAACTGAAATTCTTTTAATAAAAAATGATGGAGAAACAAAATATACTATTACTGAAAAAGGGTATCCGCAACCTACCATAAAATCAAAAATTAATGAACAAGATTTGAACAAAATCAAGGCCTTGATTAAAGAAACTGGTTTCATTTCTATTGACCCAAATTCTTTTTCAGTTTTTCAAAATGTTACTGATTTTCAAAAATCTTCAGTCAAAGTGACTCTTAATGGACGTGTCAATCAAATCCATTGGCCTGAATCCTCTGCAACTCCTGATTTTGTTCCACCCATAATTACTATGGTTGAATCTGAATTGGATAAAGTGATGTCCGAATTTAGTGAATAGGTACAAATAGTCTGTATCAAAAATTATTCTATGTTACCCCTATCTGGTGAAAGAGTAAATGCTAGAGGAATTATTTCTGAAAAATTAGATTCCTTTGACACAATACGTGGTTCAAGCACATTAAAACGAGGTTTTGCTCATATGCAAAAAAATGGTGTTGTAATGGATGTTACAAATGTTGAACAAGCATTAATTGCTCAAGAGGCTGGTGCGGTATCTGTTATGGTTTTAGATAAACTTCCATCTGAAGTTAGAAAGGCTGGTGGTGTTGCAAGAACTGCAAGTATAAAAATTATTGAAGAAATTATGGATTCTGTTACTATTCCTGTTATGGCAAAATGTAGAATTGGACATGTGAATGAAGCTTTAGTTTTACAAGAGACTGATGTTGATATGATTGATGAATCTGAAGTTTTAACTCCTGCAGATGAATTACGTCATATTTGGAAATGGGATCTTACAACACCTGTTGTTAATGGTGCAAGATCTTTAGCTGAAGCATTAAGAAGAATTGAAGAAGGTGCATCAATGATTAGAACAAAAGGTGAACCTGGAACAGGAAATGTTGCAGAAGCTATTACTCATATTAAAAAAGTCAATGATGAATTAAGAACAATTAAATCAATTTATGATTCTGGTGACAATCAAGACTTGGTACGTATGGCAAGAGAATTCAAAGTTTCATATGATATTGTAGAACAAACTGCAAAACTAGGTAGATTACCTGTTGTAAATTTTGCAGCAGGCGGAATTGCAACACCAGCTGATGCAGCATATTTAATGTCATTAGGGTGTGACGGTATTTTTGTTGGTTCTGGAATTTTCAGTGCAGATGATGCACAAGAAAGAGCAAATGCAATTGTCTTGGCTACCACTTTTTGGAATGAACCTGATAGAGTTAAAGAAGCACAAAAAATGATTGATGAAAGACAATCAATTCCTGGATTAGATGTTAAAACATTAGATTTACGCATGCAAGATCGTGGAGGTTCAGCATGAGTCTTACTCTTGGAGTCTTATCCATTCAGGGAGATGTTTTAGAGAATATACTTTCAGTCAAAGCTGCAATTGATGCATTAGATATTGATGGAACAGTAATCAGTGTTAAAACTCCTGATGAAATTTCTAAAGTAGATGGTCTGATTATTCCTGGTGGTGAAAGTACTACAATTGGAAGATTATCTGTTGCTAATGGTGCTATGAAAGTTTTAAAAGAAAAAATTGAACAAGGAATGCCTGTATTGGGAATTTGTGCAGGAATGGTATTGTTGTCTAAAAATGCACAAGATAAAGTGGTAGGAAAAATTGATCAGCCATTATTAGATATGTTGGATATTAAACTAGAACGAAATTCTTTTGGACGTCAACGAGAATCTTTTGAGTCTGATATTTCTTTAAATTCTATTGGAATTCCTTCATTCAATGGTGTTTTCATTAGAGCACCATCAATTTCTGATGTGGGATCAGATATTGAAGTTTTGTCAAAATTCAATGAAAAAATTGTTGCAGTTAAAAAAAATAATGTCATTGGAGTTGCATTTCATCCTGAATTAACCAGTGACATTTCATTGCACAAATATTTTGTAAATCTTACAAATACAAGTAAAAATTAATTTTACAGTCACCATTATTTTTGTAACATTGGCACTAGCAAATCTATTCATCATTCATTAAATATTAAAAAATCATATCTTTTGTATGAGTCAAGAAACTAGCACTCTAACAACCTCTTTTGATCAATTCTTTGATCAGTTGAAATCAACACATCCAAAAATTGACCCAGAACTCTTAGTCAAAATAATGATGTTTGAAAAAAGCTTGAAAGATTATGTTGGTCCAGATCTTCCACATGTTCATCTTGATGTAACGTACGAAAAAGGTGTTGATCTAAAACAAAAACAAGAAGAAGGTAGAGACAAATTTCCAATAGAAGTTACCACCAATAAATGGGGAGATGCTGTAATCTTCTCTGGATTGATGGGAGTTAGACACGTTGAAAAAGTTTGTAGTGATCCACAAATTGCAAAAGTAACGGGAACTGCAACGCCTAGACACAACTAATTTTTCTTTAAACACGGGTTAATCTAATAAATTATGCATTGATTTCAAATCTTTTTTGAATGGTTGTAAAATTTCTGGAATCTCTACTTTTATTGAATCTTTTAATGACAAATTTTGAGATTTCTTTTCATTCCAAACTTTGGAATTGAATTCTGATATAGCTTTAGTGATTTCTGATTGTTCTTCAATATTTTCAAAATCTACTTGTTTTTGTTGATGAATACTCTCATTTGAGTACAATGTTTTCCATAGATGTTCTGTGATGAATGGTGTAATTGGTGCTAATAATTTTAGAATTGTTGATAAAGTTTTGTGAAGTGTAAATATTGCCCCATCTCTTTCTTCATCTGAAAAATCAATTCCATATGCTCTTGCTTTAACCATTTCAATGTAATGTGCCGCAAAAACATTCCATGTGAATTCTCTAATTGCAACTGCTGGAATAAAGAAATTATATTCTTCATATCCTTTTTTACATTCTTTTACTAATTTGTCTAATTCTGATAAAATCCATTTATCTGAGTCTGTTGGATTTCCTGAATCAATAACTGGAAAACTTGATAAAAATCTGGATACGTTCCATAATTTGCTTAAAAATTTCTTTGTTGAATCAATTTTTTGCTCATTACATCTGAAGTCATAACCGTGATTAATTTCACTAGCACTCCAAAATCTAAAAGTATCAGCTCCTAGTTTTTCAATAACTGGTAATGGATCTATTGCATTGCCTTTACTTTTACTCATTTTCATTCCTTTTTCATCTAATCCATATCCCATTACCCAAGCTTCTGACCATGGTTTTTCTCCAGTTAATTCTTCACATCTCAATAATGTGTAATACAACCAAGTTCTCACAATATCTTTTGCTTGAGGTCTAATTGTTGCTGGATAAACTTTTTTGAAAAATTCATCATCTCTGCTAAATTTGCTTATGAATAATGGTGAGACACTAGAATCCATCCATGTGTCAAATGTTCTTTCTTCACCAATAAATTCACTAGAATTACATTTTGTACAGTTTGTAATTGGGCATTTTTCATTCCATGGTCTATAATATTTTCCAGGTTCAGGTACGTGTGGTTCTGAACACTCTTTACAATACCAAATAGGAATTTCTGTCCCATAAAATCTCCTTCTTGATATTGGCCAATCGATATTGATTGATTCTAACCAATTCATCAAAATTTGTTTGTGCATTGTAGGGTGAAAGGTAATTTCTTTTCCAACTTCTCTCATTTTTTCAATTTTATCTTTTTGTTTAAGATAATATTCTTCCATTGGAATTATTTCTATTGGGGTTTTACTTCTTTCTGAAATTGGGGTTCTGTGAACTATATCTTCAATTTTTTCAACAAATCCTCCACTTTCTAAATCTTCAATGATTTTTGTTCTTGCTTGTTTTGGTTTTAATCCTGCATATGCACCTGCTACTTCTGTCATTCTTCCATTTAGTCCAATAGCAACTATTTCCTCTAATTGTAATTCTCTAAATAATGCAACATCGTTTTGATCACCGTAACTACAAACCATTACTGCACCTGAACCAAATTCTTGTTTTGCTGAATGATGTGTTGTTAATTCTACTTCTGCATTAGTTATTGGAACAATAATTTTTTTTCCAATAAATTCTGTATATCTCTCATCTTCCGGATTAACAATTATTGTTCTACATGCACAAAGTAATTCTGGTCTAGTACTTGCGATAATGATCTCTTTATCGGTGTCTTTAATTTTGAATTTCATGTAAACAAGCTTTGTCTGTAAATCATCATAAATTATTTCAGCATCTGCAATGGTAGTTCCAGAAACCCAATCATAATTATTTGGTCTATTTGCAAGGTAAACTTCTCCTTTTTTCCATAAATTAATGAAAGTTGATTGTGTCAATGATCTGTATTCTTCAGAATCTGTTCTGTAGTAATTTGAAAAATCTCCACTTATTCCCAAACTTTTCATAATTAGAATCATTTCTGCTTCTAAATCGTCTAAAGCATCTTTACACAGATTGAGAAATTCTCCGCGTTCTGTCTCTCTCATTCTAATTTTGTGTTTCTTTTCAGTATACAGCTCAACTGGTAATCCATTTCTATCAATGCCTATCGGAAAATACACATTTTTTCCAGCCATTCTTGCTGTACGTGCAATCATATCTATTTGTGAATAATGTGCTGCTGCACCAATATGCCATGGTCTTCCTGATGGATATGGTGGGGGTGTATCTATTGTGAAATTATCTTCTTTAGGTGTAAAATCATAAACTTTGTCCTCTTCCCATTGTTTGAGAATATTTTTTTCTAATTCTGGATTCCAAGCTTTTTCTGAAATTTTAGGTTCCATTTTTTTATTTTTCGATATTAGAAATTATGTGAGATCCTTTATTGTATCCTTCGTAAATGTAAACTCCTACTGCTTCAACATTTTCTGGCATTTTTGGAGCTAATAATTTAATAATTTCACTTGAGAGATTTTCAACTGTAGCCTCTCCTTCAAGTAGATATGTTGTATGTTTTGGAACTTGTAAGTCAAACATTCCTTTTGGTCCCTCAAACTTAATTTGATAATGTGTATCATCTTCTTTTACAACATATTTTCTATTAATGAAAAATTTATGATCAAATTCATTAACCACTTCTTTTATGATTCTTTTTGCTATTCCAAAATCAACTAACAAATTATTTTTCATTTGTCCTACTAATTCTACCATTACTGAAGACGTATGTCCGTGTAAGATAGAACATTTTTCAACTAATGGAAGAATATGTGCATAATCAAATGCAAATGATGCATCATCTAAAAATATTGAACCTGTTTGAGGTGCTTTTTCATAAAATACTATGTCTTGTAATTCTTTTATTTGTGCAGTATATTTTGCATGGCCTATTGCCATTATTTTTTCTTCAGGATAGTCTTCTTTCATTTGTTTATATTTTTCAATATCTTCATCATTATCAATAACTTCGATTAATCCTTTTTCTGTTTTAAAATCAACTTTGATTTTACTTCCATTTTTTAAAGTAATTTCATAATTGTATTGATATTCATTTTCTAAAAATGTGAGCATTTGAGCAACTGTTAATTCTGTTCTTGTTTTAAGCAGGTTTCCTTTTTTATCGATATATTTGAAATCTGAATCGACAATTGTAGGATTAATAGTCATGAAAAATTTTCTGGCTATGGATATAATAAGCATCTGCTATGCCTGAAAAATTATTTTTTATGCTTAAAATAAGGAATTTAAAATTCTAGCAAGATTGACATCGTTATTTGTAATGCCGCCTGCATCATGAGTTGTTAGATCTATTGTAATTCTATTGTATACATTGAACCATTCTGGATGATGATTCATTTTTTCAATTTCCATGGCAGCCCTTGTCATAAATCCAAATGCTTGATTGAAACTATCAAAATGGAATTCTTTGTGCAATTTATTATCTTTAATCTCCCATCCTTCCAATTTTTTTAATTCATCTGTGATTTGTGTTTCAGACAGTTTCATCATAATACTATTGAAAATTTGTTAAATTAAAAGATTGATAAATTACTCTTACCAAAGATTTCCTTGCATTTTTAAAATCAATTTAATGTCTTTTGAAATTGTTTCCAATGTTTTTTCATCATAATTTGCATTTGTAAAATCTATTGATGAAAATGTAGCACCATCAAAATTTGTGTGTCTTAAATTTACATTACTTAGATTTGTGTTTACCAAATCTGCATTTCTTAAATCTGCATTAAATAAATCAGCTCCACTGATATTCGCATTTGTTAGATCAACACCATACATGTCTGTATCCCAAAGTTTTGCATTACTTAGATTTGTATTTTGTAAATTTGCTCCTCTTAATTTTACATTAAATAATATTGTATCACTTAAATCAGAACCAGTTAAATCAGCTCCACTAAAATTCGCATTGTGAATATCTCTATTTTTAAGATTAACATTTTTTAAATTTGTATTTGAAAAATTTCTTCCAATTAATTCTTCATATTCAAAATCAACTTTTGATAAATTTCTTTTTTTAAAAACATCTTCAGGTTCCATTTTTTTCTTCAGTGAAATTATTAATTATTGTCGTGTTTATGACTATTTTCCTCAGTCTTTGCTGGTTTATGGAAATATATGTAAAATTAATTTTGATACTAAATGAGGTCAAATGGAATCAATTCATCAGATATTATTAAAAAATATTAAAAATTCTATTACTGAAGTGGTTCCTCAAAAGAAAATAGGTATTGCTTTTTCTGGAGGTGTTGATAGTACATTAGTTTCAAAAATCTGTACAGATATGGGTTATGATGTAGTTTTACTTACTATTGGATTTTCTGAATCACATGATATTTTATTTTCCAAAGAAGTAAATGATTTTCTAAATTATTCTCATCATATTTTAGAAATTGATCCTAAAACATTTCCTAAAATTACTACTGACATTCATAAAGTCATTAATACTGATAATTTATCTTGGAATGAAAACTGTATTGCATTTTATTATGTGTCAAAACTTGCGAGAAGTTTGAATCTTGATACTGTGATAACTGGAAATGGAATTGATGAATTGTTTTGTGGATATAATGCATATAGAGAAGCATTCACTGGTGGTGAAACAAAAATCAATGAAGTAATGGATTTGAAATTAGATAATGAATTAAAAATGATGAAGGCTGTTAATGTGATTGCTTCTGAATTTGATGTGAAAATTTTACAGCCTTTATTGTCTCCAAAATTCATTGAATATGCAAAAACTGTTCCTATCACTGAAAAAATTCTTAGTTCTGATGATCTTTATCGAAAACACATTATTCGTAAATTAGCTATTGAAGTTGATGTTCCAGAACTTTCTTGTAATAAAAGAAAAAAAGCATTACAATATGGTTCAAAAATTCACAAGTCTTTGCTAAAAACTAGATAAAACTTCTAACTGTTTTCTGAACTGATTTTTCTACGTTATTGATGATTTTTGGTGATGCACCAAGGTGTTTTTCAGGCGAGAAAATTGAATCAATTTCTTTATCTGTTAATTTTGAGGAAAATGCTTTATCGTTTTTAATTGCATCCTTGTATAGCATTCCTTTATCATTTGCTTCAAATGCAACCCTTTGTACGTCTCTATATGCCACAAATCTTGGAATTCCTTTTTTGATTAATGCTTCTAAAACAAATTCTGCAAAGATTTGTCCTTTTGTAATGTATAGATTTTCCACAATTCTTTTTTCATTTACCATCAAATTTGAAACAATTCTAGTCATTGTTTCTAACATTTCATCAACTAGAATTGATACTGTTGGAATTACAAATCTTTCATTAGCTGAGTTTGAAAGATCACGTTCATGCCATAATGGTATGTTTTCAAAAGATAATGCCACCTGACTTCTTACTAATTTAGATAATGATGAAACTCGTTCACTTTTAATTGGATTTCTCTTAACAGGAACTGCACTGCTTCCCATTTGACCTTTCTTGAATTGCTCAGCTACTTCCCCAATTTCGGTTCTTTGTAAATTTCTAATTTCTATTGCAATTTTTTCTAATGTTGAACCAATTAATGCTAATTCAAATACGTATTCTGCATATCTTTCTCTTGGTACAACTTGTGTTGTTACTTCTGCTGGAAATAATTTTAATCTCTTTGCAGCTCTTTTTTGTACTTCTAGTGACTTTGCACCCATTAAAGAACCAGTTCCAACAACTCCTAATGTTTTACAAATTAAAATTCTTTTTTTGATTTCTTCAATTCTTTCTACATGTTTTGCCATTTCTGCAGCCCAATTTGCAAATTTTAATCCAAATGAAATAATGCTGGCATGTTGTCCGTGAGTTCTTCCTACTGCTGGAATTTCTGCATATTTGACAGATTTTTTTGCAAGAATTGATGCCATTTTGGCAACTTTAGGCTCAATAATTTGTAATGCATCTCTCATTTGCATAGAATTACTTGTATCAACTAAATCGTTACTTGTAAGACCATAGTGTATCCACGGTCTTGCATTTTTAGAACATTTTTCACTTAATGATTCTACTAATGCTGCTGTATCATGATCACTTTTTGCTTCTAATTGTTTAATTCTTTTTGCGGTAATTTTTCCTGACATTGCAGCTTTGTGAATCTCTTTACCTATTTTTTTTGAAATCATTCCTATTTCACTTTGTGAAATCGCTGCAGCACCTTCTATTTCTAATTGATAATCTACTTTCTTTTGTTCACTAAAAATTTCCATCATTTCTTTGGTCCCATAACGACCATTATCAATAGGTAAAATTGCCAACATTTTGGTAATTGCATATTAGAAAATAAATCTACTTGTTTTTTCATTCTTTTTTGCGATCATTATGTGATTAATTACTGATGAGAATTCTTTTGATGAGTATTTTTCTAGATTATTGTTTAATTCCTGTATCTGATAATACCCATTCTAATGCTTTCAAATACCCTTGTTTGAAATTTTTCTCATCAATTGCCCAATCTGGATTTGCTCTAAGTTCTGCAAGAAGTTGATTTGCTTTGTGAGTAATTGTTGCTTTATCTAACATATACAACAATTGTATCTGATCAATTTTAAATTACTTTTGATATAATTCTAGTTTAAACTAGTGCTGACGAAATTCATACATGCCAAATGTCTAATATCTATGTGATGTTTAGTCTTCAATAGAAAGATGGAAAACAAACCACTCAGAGATAAACCTGCAGAATTCAAGCAATGGGGGACCGGTATGGAAGAAGCACAACAACAGATGAAGAATGCATGTGAACTACCCATTTCTGATTCAGGAGCTCTCATGGCAGATTCCCATATTGGCTATGGTTTACCGATAGGAGGAGTCTTAGCAACTCGTAATTCAGTAATTCCATATGCTGTAGGCGTTGATATTGCATGCAGAGTAAAACTATCCGTCTTAGATCTTCCACCTGAAATGCTTGAAAATGAACAAGGAATGGATCAGCTAACAAAAGCAATAGAGACAGAAACAAAGTTTGGAGTAGGAGCAAAATTCAAAATGCGACGAGAACATTCTGTCATAGATGAAGACTGGGATGTATCTCCTATCACAAAAAAATTGAAAGGTAAAGCTCACTCACAGTTAGGAACATCAGGATCAGGTAATCATTTTGTAGAATTTGGACCCATTACAATCAAAGAAAAAAATCTTGGGATCGCCCCAGGAAAATATTTGGCACTCATGTCTCACTCAGGAAGTAGAGGTGTTGGGGCAGCAGTTGCTGACCACTATTCAAAACTAGCAATGGAAAAACATCTTGAACTTCCGGATCGTTTGAAACACTTAGCATGGCTTGATCTTAATACCGAAGATGGAGAAGAATATTGGGATGCGATGGAACTAATGGGAAAATATGCAGCAGCAAATCATGCTTGTATCCATAAACATGTCACAAACTATTTGGGAACTGATGTTTTACTTGATATTGAAAACCATCACAACTTTGCATGGAAAGAAACACATCATGGTGAGGAACTTATCGTCCATAGAAAAGGTGCAACACCTGCCGGAAAAAATGTTTTAGGAATTATTCCAGGATCAATGGCGTCACCTGCTTATGTTGTTAAAGGAAAGGGAAAACCTGAATCACTTAACTCTGCTGCTCACGGTGCTGGGAGAGTAATGTCGAGAAAACGTGCACACAGAGAATTAAACTGGGAAGATGCAAACAAGATCCTAACAAGCAAAGGAGTAACTCTCCTATCTGCTGGTTTAGATGAAGTACCAACAGTCTACAAAAACATTGACAAAGTCATGGAAGACCAGCAAGACTTGGTAGACATCCAAGCACGATTTGATCCAAAATTGGTGAAAATGGCACCTTCTGGAGAACGACCAGAGGATTAATTCTAACTAACCCATCTTTGCAATGACTAGCAAATTAGGTAAGAACGCATATAGGTTCAAAATTGGTACCTTTAGGTGTGATTAAAGGTTGAGCGAAGACGATTCTGAACTTCAGAGATTACAAGCTAAACGATTAGCTGAAATGCAAAAAAAATATCTCTTCACGAGATAATGACCCTAAAACTCCTGAGCCATCTGAAGAAAAAACTGTTAGTCCTAGAGATGTATTGATAAAACAATTGGGGTTTAGAGGATTGGAAGTTTTAACAAATGCTGAATCTCAGTTTCCAAATGAAACTAAAATGATAATTGTCAAATTATCTGAATTAATTAAAAGTGGAGAGATTACTGAAAATCTTGATGGTGGAAAATTATTAGGATTGTTTCGTTCAATAGGATTAAGTGTAAGAATGGATACTAAAATTAACATTCAACAAGATGGGAAGTTTGTTTCTTTAACTGATAAACTTAGTAACAAATCTAAAGATGATGTGGAATGAGTATTAGTTTAGAAATTGGAACACAAAATTACTTGGATGATTTACTTTGTATAAAAAAACATCTTTCTCATATGGAAAGTCTTTTGAATTGCTATGCAAGTTATAATGTTAGTGAACCTTCATCAAAATTTGGTTGGACATTTTTTAAATTAGAATTCAAATCTAATTTTCAAATGAGTATATCTGAAAAATTTTCTGACATCCTTGCAAAATATCAATACAATGATGATGCAGGAAAATTTACTAAATTTATGAGCGATTATTTTGTTGCTAGAGGTTGTAATGTTAAAGTAAAATCTGTTACCTAGACTCTTCTTCCTCTTTTACCACCTTTCTTTCTGGTAGTATCGTGAGGAATTGGTGTTACATCATCAATTCTTCCAATTTTAAATCCACCTCTTGCTAGTGCTCTAATTGCTGCTTGTGCACCTGGACCTGGAACTCTTGAACCAACTCCTCCAACTGCGCGAACTCTGATATGAAATCCTGTGAATCCTTTTGTTCTTGTTGATTCAACAACTGCATTTGCAGCTTTCATTGCAGCAAATGGTGATGATTCGTATCTGTCTGCATTTACATGATTTCCACCAGAACTGATGGCAACTGTTTCACCACCTGTAAGATCTGTCATGTGGATAATTGTATTGTTATAGCTGCTGTAAATATGAGCAATTCCCCATTTTTCTGGACCTTCTTTTTTAGTCTCAGTTTGATTTTGTTCTTCGACTGCTGCCTCAGTTTCTTGTTCTTCGACTGCTGCCTCAGTTGTTTCAACTGGTGCTTCTACTTCAGCTTCTATTTCTGACAATGCTTACCAGATCTTAAAGGGTTTAAAAAACATTGATTTCTCAAACTTGTACTATTATGGTCACTTGGGTTAAAATTATTCATTATTGATATACTATGATTTCTACCTATTTTTGATGGCTTCAATTATCTTGTTAGCAATAATCGTAGCTGTTTCAGTTGCATTACTGGGTTCTGTTTTAATTCAATCTTCAACATCGATCAATGATATTATTTTATCTCCTGTAGAAAAAAAATGTCAAGAAATTGCAAATGAAGGATACAAAATGCATACTCTATATCCTACTTCAAATCCTGATGAACTTTTAGAAGATGATAGGAAACGATTGTTGTATCTTGATGATTTGTGGATGAAAGAATGTGTTTCTGTTTTACCCTCTGAATCAATTTTTAATATTGTAAATAATGTTGAAAGAGATTTTTCATTTGGTGAATAATTATTTAAAATGTCTCCATCCTAAATCTTTCAATTTAGTTTCACCATTTTGATTTTCTAAATATACTCCATTTCCAACTGCAACATACCCAATTTCAAAAATTGGTGTTTTCAATAATTTTGCATTTTTAATTATGATTTTTTTAAATTTTGAAGGTATTGTAAAGACAAATTCATACTCCTCACCTCCATGAAATACTGCCGAATTCAAATCATTCTTTTGTTTTTTAAAATAATTCTCTAAATCTCTGTTAATTGGTATTTTATTTATAACAAATTTCTTTTTACTCTGTTTTGCCATTTCATTTAAGGTAGTAGATAATCCGTCACTAGAATCCATTGACGATGTAAAATATTTTTTATTTTTTAAACCATAATTTAGTCTTGGTTTTGGATTTGTCACTGATTTAATAGATTTTTTAATTAAATTATTCATTTTTTTATTATTTCCTAATAGAATCTTTAATCCAACTGACGTGTAACCAAATGGACCTGTAGTGAATATCAAATCTCCTTTGTTGGAACCTTTTCTAGTAACAATTTTCTTAGAATTTCCAAAAATACAAACGTTAAAGACAATTTCTTTACCCTCATTTGTGTCTCCTCCAATTATTGAAATATTGTATTCTTTACATGCATTTTTAAATCCATTTGCAATATTGTTTATTTCATTTTTTGGAATTGATTTGGGCAGATTAATTGAAATTATTCCATATTCTGGTTTTACTCCTTTAGATGCAAAATCACTTACACATGCAATTACACTTTTTCGTGCTGCATGAGATAATTCCATTTTATTGGGAATGTCTGTACTTTGTACCATGGTATCTGTTTTTACTACAATGTTTGTTTTTCCTAAGGTAAATTTCTCAACATCTTCAGAAACAAATTTTTTGTTTCCTAATTTTTTTTGAAAAATATTAATTATTTGATTTTCATTTAATTTTGTCATAATTTTCTTTTACCATTTTTGTTATATCATTAATAATTAGTTTACATTT
>Ga0209404_10001786_pt1 | contig 13980 bp, 7 predicted proteins | sample TroAtlMetagenome_2_FD_187447 | JGI IMG/M metagenome (GOLD analysis project Ga0209404, IMG submission 187447) | Marine eukaryotic phytoplankton communities from Atlantic Ocean - Tropical Atlantic ANT8 Metagenome (SPAdes) (version 2) | ecosystem: Environmental > Aquatic > Marine > Oceanic | place...
GGGGCGATAAACGGCTACGTGATAATCAACAACACCCAATTTTATATAGCTTGGGGTTAGGGGTTCACTGCACCTCCTGGGCGTTCTTTGGCACGACATCGCAAGCCGCTGAATATGGCTGGGCGGTTATACCTACCTATATGGGTATTATTCTTACCATGGCATTCGCCTTTCCTGTGGTATTGCACATAAGCCGATTGTGTCAGCAACACAATATCAGCTCATTGGCCGACTTAATTGGCCTTAAATATCAGCATTCACACCTTATTGCCGCGTTAGTCACCTTGTTATGCTTTATTGGTGTTATTCCTTACATTGCCTTGCAGTTAGACGCCATCACAAAAAGCATTAACCTCATTACGCCCGATACTCAGCATTCAACGCAAAACGTGAGTTTATATGTAGCGGGGCTAATGGCTATTTTTGCCATTGTATTTGGTACACGCACTCTCAACCTTACCGACAAACACCCAGGTTTATTGCTTAGTATTGCGTTCGAATCGGTGGTGAAGCTTGTCGCTTTATGGGTGGTAGGTATATTTGTTTGTTTTTACTTGTTTGATGGCGTGCTTGATTTAGTCACGCAAGCCGCTAGCAGCGACGCTGCTCGCGGTGTTATTTATGCCGACAGGGCACCATGGGTATATTTATCCCACGTGCTTTTAGGTGTGTGCTCTATGTTTGTATTACCGCGTCAATTTCACATGAATTTCGTTGAATTAAACGGCGAAGGAGAGCTTCGCACTGCACGTTGGCTATTTCCCTTGTACTTATTGGGTATGACGGTTTTTCTTATTCCTCTGGCATTGGCGGGTAAAGTGTTACTGCCACAAAGCATCAATTCCGATGCGTATGTATTGGCTCTTCCTTTGTACGCAGAAAATATGTCTGTTTCTATCATCGCTTTTATTGGGGGTTTGTCGGCGACCACCAGCATGGTTATTGTGGCAACGCTTGCCCTTGGCATCATGATAGCCAACAACTTAGTTACTCCGTTGTGGTTAAAGCTGCGTTTGCGCGCCGAACCTAATCACACCCTGCAGCCCAGTAAAATTTTAACTATTCGCCGCCTTACCGTATTGGTGGTGTTATCGGTGGCACTTTGGTATCACTTAAATGTTAGCCAATCGGCGCCATTAGTAAAAAGCGGTATTATTGCCATTGCCTTATTAGGCCAGTGCTTGCCTGTACTTATGTTCGGTATATATTGGCAACGAAGCACTAAATCTGCCGCCGTATGGGCGCTGCTAGCTGGCTTTAGTTTTTGGGTAGTGTATTTGCTATACCCCAGCATAATGTCGAGCTATTATTTTTATAGCCCACCTTCTGATGCCGAACTTGGAATGGGGTTCGCTTATTCATTGTTAGCGAACTGCGTTACCTTCATTGTGGTTTCTTACATTACTTTTAAGCGCCCGCTTCATGGCATTGAACAGGAAACGCCTGCATCACCTGCTTTTGCCATTCGCATTAAAGATTTAACGGCGTTAACCCAGCGTGTACTCGACCCCAGTGTTCACCAGACGTTAGTAAATCAATTGTCTGTGAGTATCTCCGATGCTAATGCTAATTCTGGTTACGCTAACCATACCCTACTGCAGCGCACAGAAAAATTGCTTAGCGCTCAAGTAGGTACCCCAAGTGCCCGCATATTGCTAGGCGCTATTACTGAAACTAAAAACGAGACCTTGCCTGAACTGGTAGATTGGGTGGAAGAAGCATCACAATCTTTTCAGTTTAATCATGAAGTACTGCAATCGTCGGTACAAAATATTGAACAAGGCATTAGCGTATTAGATGAAAAGCTGCAGTTATTAGCGTGGAATGAGCGATATATTGAAATGTTCAATTACCCACGGTCATTCCTTAAAACCGGTATGTCGATTGAAAGTATTCTTGCTTACAACGCTCAGCGAGGGCTATTCGGTAACGCCGTTATGAGTAACGAAGAAATCAATAAACGTATTGTTTATATGAAAGAAGGCAGCCGGTATAAGTACGTCCGTAAGCAGCCCGATGGAAAAGTGATTGAGCTAAATGGCTCTCCCTTACCTGGTGGCGGATATGTAACTACCTATAGTGACATAACAGAATACATTGCCATTCAAGATGCCCTTGAGCGTGCTAAATCCGACTTAGAACACCGCGTAGCTGCTCGCACTGAAGAGCTACAACACGCCAAACTGGAAGCCGACAAGGCAAACGAAAGTAAAACGAAGTTTTTAGCCGCAGCGGGGCACGATCTTATGCAGCCTTTTAATGCTGCCACCTTATTTGCCGCCATGCTGGCCCAAAAAACCAAAGGTGGCGAATTGGCCACGCTTTCAAAAGGGGTCGTAAGTTCACTAAATAGCGCAGAAAGCCTGCTAACCATGTTACTCGATATGACCAAGTTAGAGTCGGGTAAGCTTACTCCGCAAAAAAGCGACTTTACACTAGATGACATGCTAGCGTCCCTAGTGCAAGAGTTCAAAGTCATAGCCGCATCTAAAGGTTTAACCTTGCGCTATGTCCCCACCCGACTTGTTATCCATTCCGATAAAAACTTGTTACGACGTATCGTGCAAAACTTATTATCGAATGCGATACGCTACACCACAGCTGGTAAAGTGCTAGTTGGTGCAAGGCGCAAGTACTCACAATCAGGCCCCCAGCAGCACTTAGAACCTGCCTCACCGCTAATTGATATTTGTGTGTACGACACAGGAACTGGTATTCCCAACCACCAACAAAGTGAAATTTTCAACGAATTCCATCAATTAGATGAAAAACAAAACGCTCAAGGTTTGGGGTTAGGGTTAACCATTGTAGAGCGTGTGGGCCGGTTACTACATCACCCTATTTCGCTGGTATCGACGGTAAACAAAGGCAGTAAATTTAGTGTATCTGTGCCCTGCGTTGAAACTTCAACTAATAGCGGGAACTTGCAGGTGAGAAGCACAAGCGTTGCACATACCGAAACGGCAGAGCCTCAACCAAACACAGTCAGTGTCGCCATAAGCCCTAGCCCAGCGACACCACATGTACCGATTAGCAAGCCTTTCTTATCTGGCAGGCGAATACTACTGATAGAAAATGATGCACAAATAGCCCAAGCTATGGAGGCATTACTTTCAGATTGGGGCGCTACAGTGCTAATTGCCACTAATATCACAGATTCGATACAAGCGTGCCCTACCCCACCAGATTTGCTTCTTGTCGACTATCATTTAGATGCTGGTGAAACCGGTACACAAGCTGTTACTCAACTTCAAGGTAAGTGGGGACGCAAAGTATCAGGGGCTTTAATTACGGCGAATCGAAGTGAGGGTATCAGAGAGACTGCCAGCGACATAGGGCTTTATTATTTACCCAAGCCTGTTAAACCATTAGCCCTTAAGCGCTTATTAAAAAATGAATTGAAGCTTAATGATTAGTTTAGGGCTATTCGTGCACAGCCATAGCATGTTTGAAAGCAATACCTGCTTTTGTACGATTAATAACATTCAATTTTCTTAATACCGCTGAAACGTGCTGTTTCACGGTAGACTCAGAAATATCCAGTTCGTAGGCAATTTGCTTATTAAGCAATCCATCCGCCACCATCCGAAGCACTTTCAATTGGTGAGGTGTGAGCATCGCTAATTTACCGCTAAAATCGTCAGTGTCAGTCTCATCATTGGTGAGGTTCGCTGCCGATTCAGGAAGCCATTGTTCGCCGTCTAGTACACGTTCGACTGCCTCCGCTATGCACTCTATGGATGCCGATTTAGGAATAAAACCGCACGCACCTAAAGAAAGCGCCTTACGAATAAGGTTAGCCTCTTCAATGGCTGTCACCATGACCACTAAGACATCAGGGTAACGCGCTCGTACCTCAGACAACCCTATCAAGCCGTCATTGCCCGGCATTTTTACATCCAAAAATACCAAATCAATATCTGGGTTAGCGTCAAGCTGACAGAGGGTTTCATTTAGCGTAGATGCTTGCAGTATATTGGGCCCTACAATGTCACTGAGGGCTTGGCACATGGCCGCTCGAAATAAGGGATGATCATCTGCAATAAGCACGCGTATTTTCATTTTGTTATCTGCCGCACAATTGTAACAACAATGTTAAATTAATAATAACACGATAGTTACAAATACCTAGTATTAAAAGGTGTTTATATTGCGTGGAAACATACTATCCAGATAAATTTAGACACCAACAAAAGAAGCCGAAACTCTCATTCCGGCTTTCTCCTATCACTATTTGGTATCACTATTTGGTACCGCTATTTGGTACCGCTAATTTGTATTTTTCGTATATCTAGCGATTGCGCTAGCTATTACACTTACTATTTCTCTAGCCAAGTGCGCGAGTTATCGTAAGTTCTGACGACTTACTAAGTTTAAAAACGATAACCTAGCGTAACGTGAATCGTACGTGGGTCACCATAATAGCCAATTAACGTGGTATCACCGCCTAGGCCCGGCCCAAAGTTACCGTCTTCGTCTCGGGTAACAAAATCATACCCACCCACCAAATATTCTTCATCGGTAAGATTTTTCATATGAAGGCCAGCATACCAGTCGCCTTCTACACTCTCCCAACGCGCACTTAAGTTCACCATGCCATAAGCATCTTGCTCAATAAGATCGCTGGTTTCAAATAGTAGGTAGTCATCACGATAATAGTAATTGGCATTAAACGTAATATCACCAAAGCCGGTTTCTAGTAGATAATTTGCGCCAATATTCAACGTATTTTCAGGTGTGCTAGCCAAACCAATAAGTGGGGGTATTGCGTTGTTTTTCTTAATTTCAAAATCGATATACCCGTAAGCCACATCAAATTGCAAGTTATCAGAAGCTACCCATGTCATTTCTACTTCAGCACCTTTGGCCGCCGTTTCGGCAGCGTTACGTAGCCTTTGATCAAGTGCAGTTGGGTCGCTTAAGTCACCTTCGATACCAATATATTGTCGGTCTGAATGATCGTACGAGAATAATGTCACATTTAATCGCAATGCATCATTCAAATCGCTTTTCATGCCCACTTCGTAGCTATCAACGACTTCTGGTTCAACCCCTGGCTCGTTTACCGTAGCGCGTGGATTGAAGGTGCCCGATTTGAAGCCTTGCGAATAACTCGCAAAAAATAGGGTATCGCGGCTCATTTGGTATTCCACGCCCACCCGCGGCGTGAAACGCGACCAACTTTCCACTGCAGCTCCTTCAAATACTCCATCACCATCGCTGTCAGTGCCCAGCACCTGCGGAACTAAGTCACCATCTGGGCGAACATACCCATCGAACCAATCGGTATAAGGGTAAACATTCGCGAAGATTAAGCCGTTATTTACTGTTGCCGATTTTTCTTCGTCTGTGTAGCGGGCACCGAGTGAGAGAGAAAGCTTGTCGTTGATATCGTAATTAAACTGCGCATAAGCTGCCCAACTTTCTGAGTTGTTACAGCCGCTTACTTCTCGGGTTAAGCCAGAAGCGCCTAGCGCCACACCCAATACACCTAAAACAGCGTCAAAGTTTCCGCATGACTCACCGTCATAAAGATATAAGCCAGATACTAGCGAGTAGCTATTTCCTGTGTAATTTAGTTGTAATTCATGGGTGTCGTTGCTGTCGTCATACTCGGCAGGAACATCAAAAATTGGCAATGCCGTATTATCAAAATCAATATTCGTGGGCGAGTAACTCTCGCGGTGTGAACCTATGTATTTAAGTTCTAAATTATCACTTACGTTATAGCGAGCTAGCCAGTTATACCCTTCAAGTTCTACTTTATTCCAAGTAGGTAAACTGGTGTACGAATCGAACTTTGAATCAGGCACTGGCGCGTCGGTTAAAATGCTGGGGATAAGACGATAACCACCTTTTGCATTCGAGGTATCTTCGGTTTTATCCCAGCCGAAACGGAAAAATAAATCATCACTAGCGTGTACTTCTAGCGTAAGGCGCGCTGCCCATAAATCTTTGTTGTAGTTTTCTTTGTCTTGGCCGTCTAATGCGCTAACTAAATATTCACCAAAACCATCGCGGTTTAAGTTTGCGTAGCCTAAGCCCAAATACACAGTATCTTCTACTAATGGAATTTGCCCAGTGACTTTTAGATCCCGCTGGCTATAACTACCAAGGGTAGCTTGCACGTTTAACTGGGTTTCCCCTGACATTTCTTTGGTGACATACTTAACTGCCCCACCAATAGTATTTTTGCCATAAAGTGTACCCTGCGGCCCTCGTAGTACCTCTATGCGCTGAACATCTAATAAATCGAGTACCGCACCTTGTGGGCGAGCTATGTAAACATCGTCAACGTAAATCCCTACACCAGGCTCGTATCCCCAAAGCGGATCTTGCTGACCTAAACCACGAATAAACGCAGTTAAGGTAGAGTTCGTGCCACGGCTGGTTTGCAATGTAGTGTTAGGTGAAAACTGCTGAACTTCAGTGAGTACGCTAATGCCCTTTTCGGCTAATTCAACAGCCCCAATAGAGGTGATAGCCACAGGGGTTTCCTGCAACGATTCAACGGTTTTTCGTGCGGTAACTTCAATACGTTCCAGTTTGCCCTTCTCGTTAATATTGTCAGCATCTGCGTCTTGAGCAGAGGTGGAAGGTGAAATTAACAGTGCGCTCGCAACAGCAGCTGCACAGATAGAGCGAGGGTAACGCTGCATGTGTGTAGTGAGTGACATAATGTGTCCTTTTTAGTTCTAAATTATCGTTACTGTCGGATGTAATGCCTGCGGTCGAACTTTACTCTAGGTAATTTTGCCCTTGCCGTATGTAGTACCATCGTACTATGGGAATTTAGCGCCACTACCGCCACACTTTAGCCCTAGGACATGACTTCACCAATCATTTATTGATATAAAAAGCCATGACTTACAGCTACATAAACGCAATATAAACATAAGCTTAACTGTTCTGGAGAATCTGCGGTCACAGATTTTTAAGGAAAAATAATGATGTTAAGTATGATTGGTCTGGTAGGCGGACTCGTATTATTAATTGTGTTAACCATTCGGGGAATGAACCTTTTCATTGCAGCCCCCTTGTGTGCACTGGTTGTGGCGTTAACCAACGGCATGTCTGTTTTTATTGGTGATATAAATTTTGTGGAAACCTACATGAGTGGGTTTTCAGGCTTTATTGCCGCATGGTTTTTTATGTTTTTGCTTGGTGCTTTATTTGGCAAATTCATGGAAGACAGTGGCGCAGCCGATTCCGTCTCTCGTTGGATAATACAACGTATTGGTTACAAACAAGCTGTGTTAGCAGTGGTGCTTGCTTGCGCTATTTTAACTTACGGGGGCGTGAGCGTTTTTGTTGTCGCCTTCTCGGTTTATCCTATGGCAGTAAGCTTATTTAAAGATGCGAATTTGCCTCGCCGTTTCATACCCGCCGCCATGGCATTCGGCTCGGTCACCTTTACCATGACCTCTGCCGGCTCGCCAGAAATCCAAAATTGGATCCCCATTAAGTATTTAGGCACCTCGCCATTTGCTGCATGGGAAGTAAGCTTAGTGGTTGCTATTTTCATGGCAGTGCTTGGCTACTGGTGGTTGGCGAAAATGATCCGCAAAGCGATAGCCAATGGCGAAGCATTTGAAGCGCGTATTACCGACCCTGAAATACGCGAACGTGACTACCCTCACCCACTTACCGGCATTATTCCATTGCTTGTGGTGCTGTGTATTTCCTTCTTTTTACACGAAGCACTAGCACAACTTGCGCTTATTGTAGCCTTAGGGGGCGGTGTGCTTACCTTGCTTATAATAAATCATGCCCACTTTCACAATTTACAAGCGGCGATTAACACCGGCACAACCGGCGCGCTGGTAGCCATTGGCAATACCGCGGCAGTTGTAGGGTTTGGTTCAATCGCCAAAAACACCGAGGCATTTCAGCAAACGGTAACGTTAATGACGCAAATCCCTGGCAACGAATTAATTGGCGCTGCTATTGCGATTAGTGTAATCGCAGGCTTAACCGGCTCGGCATCTGGCGGGCAGGCCATTGCGCTGCCACTACTTGCACCACATTATCTCGACCAAGGTGTGCAACCAGAACAATTACACCGTATTGTTTCTATCTCTTCAGGTGCGCTAGATTCACTGCCTCATAACGGGTATGTTGTCACCACAATTCGCGCCATATGCCATGAAACTCATAAGGCAGCCTACGGTGCAGTCGCAGCACTGACGGTAGTCGTACCGGTTGTAGGGCTAGCCCTTGCCATTGGCTTATTTAGCGTGTTTTAGACAAGGATTTCCATGAAACTAAAAATAGCTTTTTTATATTGTACTTTGCTGGCGTTGCCGTTAATTACTACAACAGCGTGCAGTGCTAACTCTGCCAATTCAGCATCAACTGAATCAGTGAAGTCTATCGCCACAACTAATGGGGCAAATAGTGCTGATACAAGCGCAGTAGATAAAAATAATTTTGGTCCAACTGACATAGAAACAACTCAACCAACGCTGATTACTAAGAAAGAAACGTTCTCAATAGAAAGCTTCACCACATTTGGTGGCAAAACCATTAATAACCTGAAAGTGGGTTGGGAAGCCTACGGACATTTAAATGCAGATAAAAGCAACGTTATCCTTATTACTCACCATTTTTCGGGCACATCCCATGCGGCGGGTGTATATGAAGAAAATGAGGAAAAGACAAGCCCCAACATAGGCTACTGGGATGCGTTAATTGGCTCTGGCAAAGCCATCGATACCGATATCTATTACGTTGTGAGTGTAGACAGTTTGGTGAATTTAAACGCTTATGATGAAAACGTTATTACTACCGGCCCAGCGACTATCAACCCAGAAACTGGTAAGCCTTGGGGGCTAGAATTTCCCGTAGTGACAATCCGCGACTTCGTTAACGTGCAAAAGGCGCTACTTGAAAGCTTGGGCGTTCAGAAACTGCATGCTGTGGTTGGCCCTTCTATGGGGTCGATGCAGGCTATCGATTGGGCCAGTGCTTACCCCGACTGGGTGCCAAGGATAATATCGGTTATTGGCACGGGTGAAAGCGATGCGTGGACAACCGCAGCTCTATCGCACTGGGCGATGCCTATTCGGTTAGATGGTAACTGGCAGCAAGGGAGGTACGCTCAAAACAACCAACCTATTGAAGGGTTAGTGGCTTCTTTGATGATGATCACCCAACATGCCTTGTACCCTACGTATTTTAACCAAGAAGGTAAGAAACTAGGTTATCACGCCGTGGAGCAAGCGCCGTTAGAGAACATTAACGCTCAGCATTCTATTGTGAAATGGTTGGAAAGCCGCGCGCGTCAACGAGCTGAAAAAATGGACGCAAACCATCTTCTTTATTTAGTCCGTGCCTGCCAATTGTTTGTAGCAGGTCATGGCAATAATATGGAAGAAGGGCTTAAACACATTCAAGCCAAAACCTTATTCTTGCCGGCATCCACCGATTTGTTACTTATGCCTTATTTAGCCGAAGCGGCTAACAATCAACTTAAGCAATTGGGAAAAAACAGCGAATTGAAAACGCTGAATGGCCCCTTCGGACACCTTGAAGGGATTGTAAACGTGCAAGCCGAAGGCGAGCGTATTGCCGCTTTTCTTTCTAGCGATTTATAAATAGTAAAATGAAACGTTTAAATAAGTGCAATGCTTAGCGGCAAACTAAGCATTTAACTGTAGGAACTTGTTATGAAAACAACTTATAAAATACTGGCCAGCATTTGTGCTTTGTACAGTAGCCTAGCGTTATCTAACTCAGCTAATGCAGCCAATGGCCTCCCCGAGCTGAACCTTGATGTAGAGCAGGTTACCGTATCGGGCCTTTCCTCTGGCGGATACATGGCCACGCAATTTCATATAGCACACAGTGATTGGGTAAAAGGCGCAGGCATCATTGCTGCAGGGCCTTATTATTGTGCGCAGAATGATATTACCACTGCGTTAAACCAATGCGTAAATAAGGTAGATACGCCAATTAATCTAGATGTGCTTTCAAGCGTTGCCGTAGATTATGCAAGCGAAGGCACCATAGCGCCTTTAACAGGCCTTAAAGATGCAAAAGTATGGTTATTTCACGGCACTAACGACAAACGTGTAACCGCACAAGCCAGCAATTTATTGTACCGCCAATACCAAAATTGGACAGACACTCAAAATATAGTGTACGTGAACGACCAGAGCGCAGCACATCACTTCCCTACTTTAGATGAAGCCAGTAATTGCAGCGTTTCAGAAAGCCCTTTTATTGGTAACTGTAACTACGATGCAGCGGGCAATATGCTAAATCACCTGTTACCCAACTTAACTGCCCCCGACGACACAATTTCAGGCAAGGTTTACACTATTTCTCAGCAAAAGCTTTCAGGCAGCGATGGCGAAACCTTGGCAGATAAGGGTTTTGTTTTTGTACCCGAAAACTGTGCAGAAGGTGAGCCCTGCAGCTTACACATAAGCTTTCATGGATGTAATCAATATGCCGAAGCCGTAGGCGATAGTTATGTAACAAAAACCGGTATCAACCGTTGGGCCGATAATAACAATATCGTTGTGTTGTATCCGCAAACTAAAAAATCGTTATTTATGCCATTAAACCCCCAAGGTTGCTGGGATTGGTGGGGATATTCTTCTGATGACTATGCAAATAGAAAAGGTTCGCAGATTTCTGCTGTTACTAATATGATTAAAGGCATAAATGCAGGCGCTGCCAATAAAACAACGATGAATACAGGAACGGCAAATAATGACTAAGCGAACTGTATTTATAACTGGTGGTGCTAGCGGTATTGGCTTTGGTATAGCACAAGCAATGTCGAATACAGGGCATCATGTGATTATTGCCGATATTAACGAGCAAGCTGCACAGCACGCTGCGAGCGATATTCTAAAAGAAGGTGGCAGTGCCAGTGCTACTGAGGTTGATGTGTGCAATGCTAAGCAAGTGGCGGCTTTACCCGACTTGCTCGAGGGGCAAAAAGTAGATGTGTTGATTAACAATGCCGGCATTCAGCATGTCTCACGTATTGAAGACTTCCCAAGCGAAAAATGGCAGCAATTAATTAATATTATGCTGGTTGGCCCCGCGCTTTTAACCCAAGCGTTTTTACCTGGCATGCGCGAGCAAAACTTTGGCCGAATTATCAACATTGGTTCAATTCACTCCCTAGTGGCCTCCCCTTATAAATCGGCTTACGTGGCCGCAAAACACGGCCTACTGGGGTTTGCTAAAACTATCGCCCTTGAAACCGGCGACTGTGATGTCACCATAAACACCCTTTGCCCGGCTTATGTTAAAACACCACTGGTCGAAAAGCAGATTGCCTCACAGGCCAAAGAAAACAACCTTACAGAAGAGGAAGTGATCAATAAAATAATGCTTGAGCCCATGCCGAAAAAACAGTTTATTAGTGTAGATGAGTTGGCAGACACGGCGGCATTTTTAATGTCGGATAGTGCACGCAATATCACCGGCCAAACTATGGTACTGGATGGCGGCTGGACTGCCCGATAAACGTTGCGCTAAGGCTTTCCATTCGTAAAATATCTGTGCTAATGTCCTGACATCAGTAAGGAAAACACATTAGCACTACATGTCCTATCAAACCGTTGCTTTAATTGGCAAACCTCAACACGCTGCTACCCACGACAGCTTAAATCTTTTGGCTCAATACCTCACCGCAAAAGGCTGTGAATTATTGGTTGAAGAGAGTATTTCAAAAGAATTAGAAAGTGATAATCATCGCGCATGCAACTTAGTTACCATTGGTAAAGAAGCCGACCTTGCCGTAGTAGTAGGCGGTGATGGCAGTATGCTAGGTGCAGCAAGGGTATTAGCGCGCTTTGATATCCATGTGGTAGGGGTAAACCGAGGCAATTTGGGTTTTTTAACCGATATCCACCCCGATGAAATCGTGCAGCAACTCGATCTTATTTTTGAAGGCGAATGCGTCGTTGAAAAACGCTTTTTGTTAGACGTGGGTGTGTATCGCCATGAAAAACTAAAAAGTAGCAATTCCGCGGTGAACGAAGTGGTTCTTCACCACGGTAAAGTTGCCCACATGATGGAATTCGAAATTTATATTGATGACCAATTTGTGTTCAGCCAACGCTCAGACGGCCTAATAGTGGCAACCCCGACTGGCTCTACCGCCTATTCGCTGTCGGCAGGTGGACCTATTATCATGCCCAAGCTTGATGCTCTAACACTCGTGCCTATGTTTCCACATACATTAAGTAGCAGGCCAATTGTTGTCGATGCCGACAGCCAAGTATCGATGAAGGTATCGAAGGTTAACAGCGACTCACTACAAATAAGCTGCGACAGCCACATTGTACTGCCCGTACTTCCGGGCGACGAAATACGCATTAATAAAAGTGAAGATAAACTTTATTTGGTGCATCCAAAGGGTTACAGCTACTTCAATGTACTGCGCAAAAAATTGGGCTGGGGTAGTAAGCTTTACTAATAAAAGTAGAGGATGATAATTAATTTTATCCAACCTCTTTACATGTGCAAAATACTGTATATATTTACACGTACTGTATAAACATCGAGTATAGTTATGTTAGCGCATCTTTCTATTAGTAACTTTGCAGTGGTTAAGCAACTTTCAGTTAATCTTGAAAAGGGGCTCACTGCCATCACTGGGGAAACCGGTGCCGGTAAGTCTATTGCCATTGACGCTTTGAGCTTATGCTTAGGCGAGCGAGCTGATGCCAACGCCGTAAGAAGCACCGCGCCTAAAGCAGAAATCATTGCTCATTTCGCATTGGCCACAAATACCAAGGCAAAGCGCTATCTCGATGAACACGAACTTACCTCAGACGAGGATGAAAACAGCTGTTTCATTCGCAGAGTCATTTCAAAAGAAGGCCGCTCAAAAGCCTTTATTAATGGTATTCCCGCTTCACTACAGCAATTGAAAGGTTTAGGTCAGCACCTACTTGCCATACATGGCCAGAATACGCACCTCCAGCTTTTAAAAGAAGATTATCAACGTCAGCTTGTTGATACTGTAGGCAACCACAAAGACAGCCTCTCAAATGTAAAACAGCACTATGCCTTATGGCGTGAAAAGCAAAAAATGCTTAGCGAACTGCAAGCGCAAGCTCAGCAGCGTGAAGACAGATTACAGCTGCTTACTTATCAGGTTAGAGAGTTAGACGAATTTGCCTTAGAAGACGGTGAGTTTTCAGAGCTTGAAACTGAGCATAAGCGCCTAAGCAACGGACAAAGCCTTTTAGAGCAGGCACAAACTAGCTTTTATCACTTGTACGAAAGTGACGAAGGCAATGCACTGTCTATATTGCAAAATAGCATAGACCGTTTGGGTGAGCTTGAATCCCATGATGCCAGCTTGAGCCCAATTCTTGTTTTGTTAAACGAAGCTGCTATTCAAGTTGAAGAGGCGGCGGGAGAATTGCGCCATTATTGTGATGATTTAGAAATAGACCCACTTCGTTTACAACAAGTAGAAGCGCGCTATGCAAAAGCAATGGACTTAGCCCGTAAGCATAGTGTTATGCCGGAGGAATTATTTGCACATCACCAAACCCTAGCCAGGGAGTTTGCTTCGTTGGGCGATCAAGAGTCTTTGTTAACCACGTTAGAAGATGAAGTAGATGAGCTTAAAGCGCAATATTTAAACGAAACTAAAGTGTTATCAGAATACAGAGTAAAAGCAGCAAACTATTTGGCAAGTGAAATTGAAATACAAATCCATCAGATGAACATGCCCCATGCGAAGGTAGCCATTGAGGTAAACTACGATGAGTTTAAAAAGCCATCAGCCTTAGGCCAAGATACGGTAGAAATTAAAGTATCCACAAACCCGGGCCAAGCAGCCGACAAACTTGATAAAGTCGTATCTGGCGGTGAGCTTTCTAGAATAGGGTTAGCCATTCAAGTTATTGCCAGTGATAACCATGCTACGCCTACTATGATTTTCGATGAAGTAGATACCGGAATTAGCGGCCCTACCGCATCAATCGTAGGCGGATTACT
>Ga0209404_10001787_pt1 | contig 13979 bp, 17 predicted proteins | sample TroAtlMetagenome_2_FD_187447 | JGI IMG/M metagenome (GOLD analysis project Ga0209404, IMG submission 187447) | Marine eukaryotic phytoplankton communities from Atlantic Ocean - Tropical Atlantic ANT8 Metagenome (SPAdes) (version 2) | ecosystem: Environmental > Aquatic > Marine > Oceanic...
CAGCCGACGCAATCAATCGCAGATTATTTTGGGCTGTAGTAAGTGGCGAACGTTTCTTACCTCCGCCGCCTCTGTTCTTATCTGCCTTGATACCGTTCTTACCAGCACCAGCAACCGCAGACAACGAGCGCCGTTGATTCACTGGCAAATCTTGCTGGAAGAAAGTCTTTAGTTTTCTTTCAACATTTGCAGGGTCATCACTGGCGGCAGTAGCCAAAGCGGACCAGACACCAGAGGACTTGACTAACTCACGGTTGGTGATCTGTTCTCCGTTGTCTCTCATGACCTTAGCTATGTCCACTGTTTTAGTGAGTGTTTCACCGTCGTGTTCTACTTCTACGGTGATCGGCTCTAACGTCGCTAGGGAATCCGTAGCGATCTTAGCTTTATTATAAGCCTTGAGCCCCTTAACGGTGCTTAGCGGGTTTGCAACGTTGCCATAGAGCAATGCAGACTTGAAGACCTTAAACCAATCTTCATACGTCTGTTCGTCGCTCTTGTATTGGTCCCAGCAGATACTGAATAGAACATTAAAGTGTTCCTCTTGCTGATCTCCGTAAGCGTCGTTAAATTCCTCCGCACTTTGAACGGCTGAAAGTGCCAAGTGATTTACTTGGGCTTCTGTTTGATCGAGGTTGTCAGTCTCGACACCTGCATCTGGCAGGGTTTGTAGTGTTGGTTCCAATTTGGTTCCTTTTCTCTGACTCGTAACCTCTGGTTCCACGTGGAACCTAGCCTTGAAATTTTCGAGGTGTTGAGGTGAATGAGTCATACCTACAAAGTACACCCTGTACTGACAATTACAAGCACCCTCAAAATATGGCCCCTGAACAGCACTTATACGGCACCCTAAAAACACCAAACATTGAACCAACCCTAAACCACTACTTGAGGGTACGAAATCAAGCCCCACCAAATAAGGCAAGTAAACCACCACCAGACAACCACCCTCAACGACCAGTTACGAGAACCTATCTAATGGCCTACATTAAATAAAATAAGAATGAGAACCATTCTCAAAACACAGCAGGAAGCCCACCCACTATCGGCGGCGGCGACCCCAAGGGGGGGTGGGGGTTCCGAACCTATATATGTATAGATATGAAGGGACAGGTGGAGTGTTTTTATTTTCTCACTGTCTATCGTAAGTGTTTTTTATATATTGATAGACGTTGGTTTTGATAGACAATGGTAGTACGGTGGGGTGGGAGGGAGGAGCTTGAAGAAATTGTGAGGCAATTTCTTCAAGCGTCTTACCCCATACACTAATAAGTAGCTGTGTCCCATATTTCTGCTATATTTTTAGTGGGACACGGAAATCTTTTGGTAGGAGGTATTTTATGGCGCAGAATGGTGGCGGTAAGGGATGGACAACTGATCCTGAAACAGGTGAGAAGGTTATGCCTGATACCTGGAAGAAGTATTTAGATTGGCTGTTGTCGGAGGATAGGCAGCCTGCTACGTCGAAGGCGTGGGCTTTGGAGAATGGCTTTAATGATCGTACTGTTAGACGTTGGAAGGCTGATTCTCGTTTTGTTCGTGAGTGGGACCGTAGGGCTGCTGAATTAAATGTACACCCTGAACGTACTCAGAGTGTAGTTGACGCGTTGCACACGGCTGCTGTGGCTGGTGATGTGAAAGCTGCTTCGTTGTATTTGCAGTATATTGAGAAGTTTACTCCTAAGCGTCGTTTGGTGGTTGATGATGATAGGGCTGTGTCTGGTTTGTCTGATGCTGAGTTGCATGCTGAGTTGGAGTCTTTGATGAGTGGTTTAGATGTCGAATCCTGATGAGTTTGATGATGTTGATTGGGGCGATGATGAGCCGTTGGAATGTGGTTTGGAAAATCCTGATTATTGTGAGAGTTGCCAGTAATGGCTCCTCCTAAGACAAAGAATCCTAAGAAGTCTGCTAAAGCGTATAAGGCTAATCCTGGTTCGTATGCTAAGAAATTGGCGTATGATAAGAAGTTTAATAAGAAACCTGAGCAGCGTAAGAAGCGTTCTGAGTTGTCTACCGCTAGACGCAAGGCGAAACGTAGTGGTGTTGCTTTGTCTGGTAAGGATTTGTCGCATACGAAGGGTGGGGGTCTTGTTCTTGAGAACTCAAGCGCTAATAGGGCTCGTAATGGTCATGGTAGGAATGGTCGTTTGAAATAATCTGACTGGGGGGTTAGGTGTCTAGGGTGTTTAAGGCTCTTAGTCGGGGCTTGCTTGTTTCGTTGCTTGTTGTTGTTTGGTTTGCGCCGCCTGCGGCTGCGGAAACGGTGTGTGAGGCTACGGATGATGGCTGGGATTGTAACATTGTTGTTGAAACTTTTAATCAGGGTCCGCAGTTTACGTTTACTTTAACGGAACAGACTGAGGTTACAGTCAGGACTTTTACTTCTTTGACTTGCGATGATTGGGAAACGGAACAGGGGACAGATTTGTATGCTGCTGATCCTGTTTTGTCTTTGTTTGATGATGCTGGTGCGTTGTTGTTTCAGGATGATGATTCTGCGGAGCATAATGATGGGTCTAATATGTGTTGGGATGCGTTGTTGGTTGTGACGTTAGACGCTGGTGATTACATGTTGCAGGCTGATGCGTATAATGAGGCTACAACTGGGGTGTATTCGTTGGAAATTATGGGTGGTGACTGGTCTGTTCCGCAGTCAGAACCTACTCCTGAACCAACTCCAGAACCTACGCCTGTACCAGAACCCACGCCTACGCCAGTTCCTACTCCAACTTCTACTCCTGAGCCTGAGCCAACTCCAGAGCCTACTCCTACGAGTACACCCGAACCTACACCGTCGCCTACACCCGAACCGACACCTGTACCTACTCCTCAACCTGATCCCACTCCTGTAGAGGTTCCTGAAGTAACCCCAGAATTACCAGAATTACCAGAAGTCCCAGAATTACCAGAGGAAGAGCCCACACCAGAAGAATTGCCACCAGTAGAGGTATTTGAACCCCCAGTAGAAGAAGTGTGGCAACCACCAGTAGTGATAATAGAGATAGAGGAAGAAGAAGAATACCCATACGATTATGATACCATTTTTGATGAGATTGATTGGGAAGATTATGATTTTGATGATTTACCTGAAATTATTTTTGAAGATGATGAAGATTTTGAAGAAGAACCCTTTGATTTAGAGGACTTTGAAGAGTTTGATGAGGGACAAGAAGAACTACTAGTAGAGGAAGAAATTTTTGATTTTGACGAGGAATTGGTGGATGAACCTATATCAGAAGAAGATGAGGCAGAAACGGAAGAAGAAGTTACTTTTGTTGATGAGGGAGAACAAGAGGAGCCTTTCGTACTCGAAGCAGATGTGGGATTAGATGAGCAAGATTTTGAAGATTTGGAGGTGGAAGATTTAGATGATGAAATTATTGCTGAAATACTACAAGACGAAGATGCTGCTGAAGAATTTTTTGAAGAGGTCATAGAGGATAATCCTGATTTCTTTGAGGAAAGTAGCGAAGAGGAATTAGAAGAAGTTTTTGAGGCAGCTCCAGAATTATTTAACGAGATGCCAGATGAAATTAAAGAAGAATTTGAGGAGGAAACTAATATATTTGCTGGGGGATTTGAGGATTACCAGGCTGAAGATAGCACTATTACGGTGCAGGAACGACGTGTTGTTGTGACTGCTTCAACTGTTAGTGCTGTTGCTGCGGCTAGGCCAACTGTTCGTGTTGCGCCTTCTCCGTCTGTTGGTGGTCCATCTGTTCCTCAAGGGGGTAAGAGAAGAAGATGATGAAATTTTGGAAAAAAGTATTTTTTGAAACCAGCGCATTAAGCTGGACAATCGGTGGAACTGGAATTGTTTTAATAACTCTTTCAGGAGAAACTAGAGAAATGGGAATTTGGATTTCTGTGGCTAGTTTTGTCTTTCATATGATTGGCGTTCTGTTAGACAAGGAGAACTAATGACAGATAATTTAAGCGTATTTTTTAATACTTGTTTGCGTATTTTGAGTGTGTTTGGCATTCAATGTATGGCAATTATTGGAGGAGCGAGCATGATCGGGGATATACCTGTGTATAAAGCTGCGATACTTAGTGGTGTCGCTGCTGTAGCTCAGGTATTGCAGAAATTAGCTATTGCTTTTGCTGATGATGGGGTTTTAACGAAAGAAGAGCTTGACGCTGCTTTCGCTAATGTGTCTAACGGATCGGAGGACCGTTAACCCACATTACTGCTGATTTTCTGATACCTTTAGTAACAGGAGTTATTCTATGATGAATAAAGCTAGGGAATGCTATGGCAGAACCTCTGGGGCTGTTCTCAAATCCGTGTGTTTGGTTATGGAAGTTAAGTTCTAATGTTCCACCTTCGTAATCTTTTGGTGAGCTTAGATTCACGGTTAAAGATATTTTACGGACTAAACCTGCTAGTAATGGGTTTGTTGTTTGGTTTAGCGGCATGGGGTTTTCGGCTATTTGGACCAAAGTTTTTGCGGCATATCGGTCTTGGTGGCCGTCAGTATGCCAATCGTACTCGTCACCTTCTTCGTAAACCGTGTACTGTGCGTCTTCTGGGCGAACCAAATCTAACACCCATCCAGCGTGATCGTTTGCATCTAAGGCACAACATTCAAGCATCGCATTCGCATAATGGTCCTGTATCCAACTTATTCTCGAAGACCTTTTGGAAGGATCTTCACCAAAATGAAAGCCGTGTATAGCGTGTGTCTCGAACGCTTCTTGGCCTTTATCTTCCAGATGGTCGCATTCATCTTGCGTAAACGCGTTGGGCATGTACCAGAAATGATTTGTAAGCATGGCTTATAGTATATCAGAGTTACGGCAAGAAGCCGAGTGGAGAAAATGCGTTAAAGACGAAAAACATTTTTTGCAAAATTATTGGCATATTGCCCATCCTGCTCATGGCCGTATTTTGTTTGATTTACGGAAAGCGCAAGCTACAGCGCTAGATCATTGGCAAGACCACAGGTATTCTTTGACATTAAAAGCTAGACAAATTGGTTGGTCTACGCTTGTGGCGGCTCACCAGTTCTGGTTAGCGTTTTTTCATTCAGATCAAAACATCATTGATTTATCTAGGACTGAACGTGAAGCCGTGTTATTATTAAGAAAAACAAAATATGGGTTTAAGCATTTACCTGATTGGATGCTTGAACGTGGACCTAAATCGTTGATGGAACATCAACAAAGAATGGGGTTTGACAATGGGTCGCTTATTACATCAATGCCTTCAGCGTCTGACCCAGCTCGCGGCGAGTCAGCATCGCTTATTGTTGTGGATGAATGGGCGTTTTTACCTAATCCAGAAGAAGCTTGGGCTTCTATCGAACCTGTCGCTGATATTGGTGGTCGTATTATTGGTCTGTCCACTGCGAATGGTTCAGGGAATTTTTATCATCAGTTGTGGGTTGGTGCTACTACTGGTGCAAACAAGTTTGCGCCTATGTTTTTTCCTTGGTCTGCGACTGAAGATCGGGGTGATTCGTGGTATCAAGAAAAAATAGAAAGCATGTTGCCTTGGCAACTTGCACAAGAGTACCCGACTACTCCTGAAGAAGCGTTTGTTAAATCAGGTAATCCTGTTTTTGATTTAGATATATTGCAGGAAATGGATCGACGTACAACTCATGGGGAAATAGGGTACATGTGGAGGCAAGGTAAATCCGTGGAGTTTAGACAATGAGTTTAGAAGTTTGGGAGCATCCTGAAACACGTTCAGCTTATGTTATGGGAGTAGACACAGCGGAAGGCCTTGGGCATGGGGATTACTCATGTATTCAAGTCTTGTCTGTCGGAACAGGCAACCAGGTCGCTATATGGCATGGCCATATTGCGCCTGATTTACTAGCTGAAGAAGTACATGCTGTAGGTTTATGGTATAACAGCGCTTTGTGCTGCGTAGAATCAAATAACCACGGTTTGACAACAATTACTGAATTGCGCCATTTGGGTTACCCTAATCTTTTTAGGCGTAGGCAATTAAACAATGTTACTAATAGGGTAGGACAAGAATATGGTTGGAAAACTACTCGTACTTCTAAACCTTTAATGATTGATGATTTGAGTTCTGCGTTAAGAAACTGGGAACTTCAAATTAACGACAGACATACTGTTGCTGAGTTACGGACTTTTACCAGAAATACAAGGGGTTCTATGTCTGGTTCTCCTTATGATGACCGTGTAATGTCGCTTGCTTTGGCTAACCAGATGAGGAAATATGCTTATGAACCAGAATACGCTCCGCAAGTTAATGACTATTGGACTGTTGATTGGTTTGCTCGTTTGGGAAATGATACGCCGAAAGATAATCCTTTACAGATAGGCTTGCACAATGTTCGTGGGACACGGTAAGTTGTTTATAGAGCATATATGTATACATGGAAGGTGCTTTAATGGCAAGTAAATTTGTATCGCACACAAGTGCGTCAGAAACAGTAGATGGAAAGTCGGGTAAAAACAACAAAATGGAACGTGGTTCCAGCGTTGTTGCTAACCCTATCTGGGAACCAGGTGGCCTGAATAGCCCTAAACAACGGTTTGAATCGCCAGAATATGCGAATCAAACAGGTGGCTACGGGGAAACAGGTGTTCGTGAAACACCTAAAAACCAGCATGGTATAACAGGAAAAGTTGAACCTGCACCCCATCAACCAAATTTCTCTGGTTCAGACGCTGGTTAATGGCTATCTTGCCTAGAGGGGCAAGCTACGAAGAATTTGTAGATTACGTCATTGATTTGCGTGGCGAAGTCCCTGAAGAAGAACTGAAGGAACTGTACGAACGCCGCTTAAAACTTCATGGTGTCACTTTTGACATGAAGCGTGGCTGGAAAGCAGTTGCTCTTGCTCCTGATGAGCAGGATTTAACTAATCGAGAGCGTGAACAGAAGATAGTTTCTGAAGCAAAAGCTCAAGGTAGAAATATAGCAAGGGTTTAGTATGGCCAAAAAAACACGTTTAGAGTTAATCGCTGATTATAAAGAAAAAGTTCAAAAGTGCCATGAATGGCGCGAATCAGAAAATCTTGATGGGACTTGGCGTAGACTTAACGATCTTTATAGGGGAAAGCATTGGCCTTCAACAACAGTCAATAACCAAGATCTAATAGCTGTAAATTTAGCGTTTTCAACAATTAATGTTATAGCACCTTCCGTAGCTGTTAATTACCCAAAAGTAGTTGTACAGGCTAACAATGTTGAAGATAGAGATAGAGCTGTTTTTGTAGAAGCTATTATTAACCATTTATGGCGACATCATGATTTTAGAACTCCTTTTAGGCGCGTTGTTAAAGATTTTCTTATTTATGGGCATGGCTGGGTTAAAGTCGGTTGGAAATTTGTAGAACAAGAACAAAGCATTACAGAGAATGAGCGTGATCTCATGATAGATCAAGCCATTATGGAAACAGATAAATTCGCTAGAGAAGAACCAATGATGTTGGACGATCTTCCAACTAACGAAGACATTCTTTCAAACATACCTGAAACAATTATGCGAGTTGTAGAAGACCAACCATTCGTAGAACGCGTAAGCCCATTTGATGTATATGTAGATCCTGAAGCAACTTGTATTGAAGATGCAAAATGGATAGCTCAAAAAATTATTCGGCCTTTGTCAGCAGCGCAAAAAGACAAAAGATATAAGCCTTCTGCTCGTAAGCGTCTATCTTCTTCTGCGCGTTACAATCTGTATGATTCAAATGGTTATTCAGAAGAAAAAGGTGAATACGTTGATGAACGTGTAGTTGTTTGGGAATTTTACGACATGATGGAAAACACTGTCGCTGTTTATGCTGATGATTCAAAAGAGTTTTTGATTGATCCATTGGCTATGCCTTATGCTTACGGACAACCGTTTATAATGATACGGAATTACGATGTTCCAGATCATTTCTATCCAATAGGTGATTTAGAAGCAATAGAACCTTTGCAATTAGAGCTAGATAAAACTCGTAGCCAATTAATGAATGACAGGAAACGTTACGCAAGAAAATACCTTTACCACGAACGTTCTTTTGGGCCTGAAGGCCGTGAAGCGTTGGAATCAGATGAAGATGGTCGCCTTGTACCTGTTGTAGACGAAAACAAGCCGCTTTCTGAAATAGTTATGCCAATGCCTCAGGTTCCTTTATCACCTGAAATATATAATTACTCGAATATAATTGAAGAAGATATTAATACTGTTTCTGGTATTTCTGAGTATGCGCGTGGTGCTATGCCTGAAATACGGCGTACAGCTACAGAAGCTTCTATAGTTGCAGATGCTCAAAACGCAAGGTCTGCTGACAAATTAGCTATTGTCGAATTGTCTATCTCAAAAGTAGCTAGGCGAATTATACAATTAATGCAACAATTTATGACTGGAGAGCATGTAGCAAGGCTTAACGTTAAAGGTGGGGAAACTATGTGGATTCCTTATTCTCGCCAAGAAATTATAGGCGAATACGACTTTAGTGTTCAAGCTGGTTCGACTCAACCAATGAACGAAACTATAAGAAAGCAACAAGCTATTTCTTTAATGAACGCTGTAGCTCCTTTAATAGGTAGTGTTATAGATCCAACTGCTATAGCTTTACATGTTCTAGAAGCTGGATTTGGTATAAAAGATCCAGAAAAATTCTTAGCGCAACAGGCTCCGCCGCCTCCTCCTGAGATGGCTGCGGAAGAAGGTCAGATGCCAGCTCCTGCTGGTCCTCCGCCTGGAATGGGCAATGCAATGCCTCCTCCAAGTCCTGATATGGGGGCTTTTGCACCTACTGGTGGTGTTCCTCCAGAGTTACTTGCTCAGTTGCAAGCACAAATGGGTATGGAATTGCCTTCCCTTTAGTGGGACACTGTGCTTAACTTATAGGAACACCTTATTCATTGAGACTCCTTAGGAGGGCATTGTGCCTGAAGAATTAGAAGCTACAGAACCCACTGGAACAGTGGACAACCTTGAAACTTCAACAGAAGTGCCAGAGGAACCTGGATATGTCGTCAAAGTTGACGGCGAAGAACAACAGGTCAGCCTTGAAGAACTTCAAAACGGTTATCAACGACAAGCGGATTACACTCGTAAAACGCAGGAGATAGCTGCTGAACGTGAGCGTTTGCTCCAAGCAGAAGCAATTGTGTCTGCGCTGGAAAAAGATCCAGCAGGGACATTGGACACTTTGGCTCGTTCATTTAATGTCAATAATCCTGTTACGAATCAAATAGATGATTCAGAATATGAACAAGATCCGACAGAACGTAAATTAGCTGAGTTGGAAAATAAAATTGCTGCTCAAGAGCAAGTGCAAAAAGTTCAGAAAATAGAGCGTGAAGTTAATACTTTGCAAGAAAAATATGGAGAGTTCGACAGACAAGAACTACTGAATCATGCGTTAAAGAACGGTATACCCAACCTTGAGGCTGCGTATACTCATATGAGATTTAACGAGGTTAAGACCACAGCGGATAAACTTTCGCAGGAACAGGAAATAACCAATAAAAAACGTGAAGCAGCAGTTGTAACGCCTGGAGGGTCAACCCAATCGGGAACCGATACCGAACCTACTCCGCAGGTTTCTAGCCTTAGGGACGCTTTCGCTTTAGCTAAAAAACAACTACAATAACCTCTAAGGAGACAAGAATATGGCTGCTGGAAACAGTAACTTTGATGAGATTCTTACTACTACCTTAAAAAACTATGTACCAAAATTAACTGACAACATTTTTAGCGCTAGGCCTCTGTTCTACGCTTTAACAAATGGTCAGACAATTCGGCGCATAGGTGGTGGTGCTAAGATTGTCGTTCCAATAATTTATGGAACAAACTCTACCGCTGGTTCTTACTCTGGCTCAGATACTATTTCAACGACTGCTCAGACAGGCATTACTGCCGCTGAGTACGACTGGAAACAGTACGCTGCCACAGTAACAATCTCTGGTATTGAAGAAGCTAAAAACAACGGTGAAGCACAGATCATTGATCTGCTGGAAGGTAAAATCTTTCAAACGCAAGAAACCATTATTGAAAACCTTAACACGATGCTTTTCGGTAACTCTACTGGTAACGGTGGAAAAGACTGGAATGGGCTTGCAGCTCTAATCGGTTTGGGTAACGATGACGGTTCTGCTGCGCTTGCAGGAATTGATGCTACTGATGGAGATAACTCATGGTGGAGATCATCAGTTACGAATCAGGGTGGCGCTATCACTGTTGCTGCAATGGCTACTTTGTATAACAACGTGTCAGTTGGTAACGATCAACCAACAGTAATTATTACTGGTCAAGCTCAATATGAAGCCTATGAAGCTTTGCTTGACGGTCAAATTCGGTACACAGATACCGATATGGCTGACGGCGGGTTCCAAAACCTAATGTTCAAAGGTTGCCCAATAACCTTTGATGGCACACTTGCTGGTGAAGGAAAAATGTACTTCCTTAACACCAAGTACCTACAACTAGTCGCACATAGCGATGTTTGGTTCAAGCCAACACCGTTTGTACGACCAACCGACAAAGACTCTGTGTACTCACAGATCCTTTGCTACGGTAACCTTACAACGAGCAATCGTGCAAGACAAGGTTACATGTACGGTATCACACCAGCTTAGGCGCTTGATGGGTAGAGGTTTCGCAAACGCATACAAAGCAGGTTCTAGACCGTATGGTCAGCCAGCGAGCGGTAAATCATTTCGTGAGAGTACTCCACGCCCCCAGGGTGTAGGGTCAAATCGAAATGTCCACCAAGTAGCTCCTACGCCTGTAGCGAAAGTGAAATCATCCCCTGAAGCAACTAAATGCAGTTCGCTAACTCGGAGTGGGAAGCCCTGTAAGGGGCGACCTGCTTCGGGTAGCGACCTGTGTAACTTTCATAGGAAGTAGTTATGGAAATACAGGATATGCGAACGTATATTCGTGATTTGCTGGATATAGATTCGTCAGATATATCTGGAGATATTCTTAATCGCTTTATAGCAGAGGGGTACGACCAAGTTGTGTACTCTGAGAAGCGTTGGCCTTTCTATGAAGCAGAAGATACATTCCCGACTGTAGGGGGTACTTCTGATTATGATTTGAAATCTGCTGCTACGACCTTGGTAACTAACACTAGCGGCCTTAGAGACATAGCTGCTTTACGAACAGACGATCATGTCATAACGTATATAGGGCGTGACGATGGCGATGTTGTCTATCCATTAGATTCCAATTCGTCAGGTGACTCTTATTTCTGGTCTGACTGGGCAGAGAAAGTGCGGTTATATCCTACGCCATCTTCAGCTCAAACTATTTATGTAAGAGGGTATAAAAAACCTACCGCTTTTGGGGTAGGTAGTGTTGATGGTACTTCACCTACTGATTTCCCTGAACCATTTCATATTCTATTCGCTACTTATGGGGTCGCTCGTGCTTACGAGCAACAAGAAGATCCTGGAATGGCTCAACAATACTATGCGATTTTTGCTAGGGAGTTAGATAATCTTCGGGCAAGGTACATTGATGTTCCTACACCGCAACCTCTTGTTCTTAACAACAGGAACGTTTCACGGTGGAGGTCACAATCGTACATGCCTGACCGTTTACGTTATAGCTGGGAGTAGCCGATGGCTAAGCAAGGCTACAAAACGGAAGTTCTTGAGAGTTTCTCAGGCGGTTTGAATTTTCGTACTGACCAATTTAATTTACAGCCGAATGAATCACCTGATTTATTAAACGTCGATGTTGACCCTCGTGGTGGCGTTAAGTTACGCAACGGAGTTGCGGCTATCAATACGAGTGCTTTGGGCGCTAATGTGGAAGGTATCGCTTCGTTCTTTACGGATGGCGGCACTTCTCAGATTATCGCTAATCATGGTACTGCTGTTGTGCATAGCACAGGTGGCAACTTTACTGCTATGACAGGTCAGACAGCGAGAACTGCTGGTTCTCGCATGTATGGCGTAACTATGAACAACGTGTTTTATGGTGTGTCAGGAGACAAAGTTTCATTTAAGTGGACTGGTACTGGCAGCGGTAGTGATCTAGGAACCACTCTTGATGGTTCTGCTGGTAATTTCCCTATAGCCCAGTATGTTACTTTTTGGAATAACTTTGCTTGGGTGGGTAAAACGTATGAGAACGATGGGGGCTTTGCCTACAATAATTCTAGGGTTCGTTGGTCAAACGCTAACCAAGCTGAGAAATGGACCAACACAGACTATGTAGATGTAGACATAGGGGAACGTGGAGATGTCATTACAGGTTTAGTTCCTCTTGCTGACCGTTTGCTGATTTTTAAGAACAACAGTGTTCATGCTATTTATGGTTTTGATTCTGAGTCGTTTCAGTTAACTGCGTTGTCAAGAGATGTGGGTTCTATTGAGAAATCCACTCCTGTTTCGACACCGTATGGCGTGTTTTTTTGGCATGGTCGTGAAGGCGTGTATCTGTATAACGGACAAGGATTTATTAATGTATTTGAAAAGCTGCGTCCAGCTATAGATAACGAAAGGATTAGTTTCACTACTCCTCCTCAGTTAGCTTGGTATGAAAATCGTTTATATGTTTCTGTAGATATGTTGCAGTATTACAAATCTGGGGCGCAATTAACGAAACGTCATGTGTTTATCTATGATCCTAGTATCCAGTCTTGGAGTTTGACAGATATAGATGCTGCGACGTTGCATGTGCATACACCTCCAGGTGGTTCGCCGTTGCTGTTGGGTGCGTGTGATTCTACGTCAAGCCCTGACCACGAAGGTCGTGTAATTAAGATGGAGCAAGATACTGCCACTGATGCGTATGATGGCGCTACTGCCGCTCATGTAGATTCTCATTTTACGACCCCTTGGTTGTCTGGCAAAAATCCTGTTACGAAAAAGCGTTGGGGTAGACCTCAAGTAGTTATGGACGCTGCTAAAAGTTTAACGATGCAAGTTGAAGTCTACACGGATTATGATAAGGCTTCTTCTCGTAAGATTGTCGATATTTCCATAGACGGAAGAGAGTCTGCTTCTGTGTGGGACACTGCTCGTTGGGGTAACGCTGATGGTTCTACGCATACTGCTCCTGTTGGTATGTGGGGGGCTGAGTCAGCTAACAAGATAACTGATGTTGTTCGTGTGCAGAGCCTTGGTAACGCCAAGTCTGTTGCGTTAAAAATTAATGGTCCTAGCCAATCAAGTAGCTGGGAAATTAATGGAATTATGTTTACCTATAAACCAAGGAGATTACGGTAATGACTCTTTCAGTCAATGATTTTACAGCAGGGGATGTTATTACTGCTTCTGCGATGAATACTAACTTTGCGACCATTGAGAGCTATGTGAATAGTTCGCCTGGTTTGGCGCAGCTTAGTGGCGCTACTTTTTCTGGTGCTGTGACGTTTAGCGCTGGTGTTACTTCTACTGGTGGTACTACGGCGTTAGGGACTACGAATGTAACTGGTGCTGTTACTGTTGGCGTTGATGACACTGGCCATGACGTTAAGTTTTTTGGTGCTTCTGCTAGTCATTGGATGCTTTGGGATCAAGCGTATGATGCTTTAGTTCTGACTCAAGATAGCGGAATATATTTCTATGATAGAGGTGGCGAAAACATTAGAGCTGCTTCTAATGGGCATTTAGAAATTAATGCTGGTACTACCTTGGATTTGACAGCTCCAACGATTGACTTGAATGCTTCTTCTGAAGTTAATATCGATGGGAATGTTGATCTTAATGGTGCTATAGATATTTCTGGTGGTGCTGCTAGCTCAAACAATCTTCAAGTTCAATTTGCTGAAGGCTATTCAATTCACGCTGACAATGACGGTACTGGCTCAGATAGTTCACGGTTATGGTTTCATGGTCCAGATGAGGGTGAATTTATCGTTGGTCCAAGAGCAGGTGGTAATAATTTTGCAAATATACGTTTAAGAGCGACAGGTGGTGTTCTCCAATTTGAGGGTTCGTTGCATACAACCGCTGTTAACTCTATCCCTCGTATGGCGTACAATGGTGGGGGAGCTGCTACTGTGGCTAGCCATCAAATGAACGCTATACCTACAAT
>Ga0209404_10001791_pt1 | contig 13968 bp, 8 predicted proteins | sample TroAtlMetagenome_2_FD_187447 | JGI IMG/M metagenome (GOLD analysis project Ga0209404, IMG submission 187447) | Marine eukaryotic phytoplankton communities from Atlantic Ocean - Tropical Atlantic ANT8 Metagenome (SPAdes) (version 2) | ecosystem: Environmental > Aquatic > Marine > Oceanic | place...
TTAAGTATTGATAATACTTAATTTGATAAAAAATATTATAAAAAATTATAAATTTATTTTAATAAAAAATATAAAAATGCCAATAAAATAAGAAAAATAGCGTTTCATGGTTGTCTACACCGATTGATGTTGGGCAATAGTTAAGCGTTTCTTTGATTACCAATTAGAAACCGCGAAAAATCAAGACTACTAACAAGCGACATTCAATAAAAATCACGGCTTTTTTCCGTTGGAATGCTTTGTATTATATCCAGAATCAACAAAACCACCCATCGGATACAATTGTATATTCTGCATCTTATCTCAAACATCGAATCCATCATTTCATGATCCCAATATTCAAAAGAATTTTTTTATCCTTGATGATAGCATCAACCACCGTTTATGCGCAAAACCCATCACCGGGAAAACAGGTAGAACAGTCATTGAAGCTAGCATCGGGTCAGACTATCCCCTACCTGCTATACTTGCCGCAAAAATTCGGGAAGAATGCAACGCAAAAATGGCCCGTAATCCTGTTCCTTCATGGTCGTGGCGAGAGCCGTGGCCCATTAAACATTGTCGCCAAGTGGGGCCCCCCGAGAATGGCTGCCAGAGGAGATGATCTACCATACATCATCATTTCCCCTCAATGCCCAAATGAGCAGCGATGGACTTCTACCGAACAGGTGACGGGAGTCCTTGATTTACTTTCCCATATCAGCAAGAACTTCGCAGTGGATAAGCAGCGTATTTACCTTACCGGCTTAAGCATGGGAGGATACGGCTCATGGAATTTAGCAGCGAAACATGGTGAACTGTTTGCTGCGGTGGCCCCGATTTGCGGAGCCGGCAATCCCGATGATGCAGGAAAATTAAAGGCAATCCCAATCTGGGCATTTCATGGAACCGAAGACAGGGCCGTTCCTTATAAACACTCGGTAGAAATGGTGGAAGCCATCCAAAAAGTGGGAGGGAAAAAAATACGCTTCACCACACTCCAGCACATTGGCCACAACAGCTGGTCTGCGGCCTATGCAACCCCGGAACTTTTTGACTGGTTCAATAAGTATCAACGGCGCCCCTAAGTGGCGTGATCTTACATCACATATCAATGCGCTCAAGGGTCGCTTTGCCCAAGTCATAATGGTCCTTGCTGACATGGGCAGGCAATTCCGTAATTGGTTTCTCAAAAAACAATTTAGCGGATTCCAAAAACCAGTTGGCCTCGCCAGAATCTGTTGATCGCAGAAACAATTTTTCAGCCAGCAAAGCTTTAATGGTGGGATGATCGGGACATAACCTGAGAGCTAACCGTAATTCCTCAATATTACTCGCTACCGTGCTCCGCTCGACCCATTCGATTGGACCGGTTTTCGAATTAGGTGATGTCGATCTCTCTGCAGGCTTTGTCATTACCCACTTGGCCCAGTTTGCCAAAACGCCCTGACTATCCTGATCAAGAATCTCATCCCGTGATTTCTCAAAAGTATTAAAAGGAATGGAAAGTCGCCGCTTATTCTTTCCTAGCTTAATACCTGCAACGGCCTCGCCAAAATCACTGATCCAGGATGGAGCTCCCCCACTAATTGGAGGGAAAACGTCCCGCAGGAAAGCTGCACCATCTTTGAAAACAACAGATAATCGCGTGCCCGCAAGCCCGATACCAAGCTGAACAGGAGAAAATTGACTCCACAAGTTTTTATTGCTTCCGCTTTCAATTTTAATTGTGGGCGTTAGCGATTCCTCAGATTCTATATCCCAAAGTTGCAATGACTGCTCACCGATCTCATCTCCAAATTTTTCTGAAAGGGTAACAACAATTTCTCTTTCTCCAGCATCCGAGTTGAAAGCAACAGCCAAAACGGGACCCGAATGTCGCAACGGAGAACTGGTAACCAATTTCTGGTCGTCTACACGGAAAATACGTGCCACCGAATCTATGCATCCACACAACAGCCGTGATCCGTCATCATTGAAGTTCATGGATATGGCATACTTGAGCATATTGAATTGCCTATCCTGATAGGTGCCATCCTTCTGTTTCTCCAGCAGTAAGCCTCCACGATTAGTGGAAAGCGCTAATCGCTCTCCGTTATCATGTATAGCCAAGGCACTAACCGCCATTTGCACCTTAAACCTCAAGGATTTCAAATTGCCAGCGCTGAAGTTCGTAACTACAAACCACTTCGCTTTCCCCTCCCTTGGGCCTTTGGATGAAGTAACGATGCAGTTACCATTTGGGCCAATTTCCCAAATCCTTTCCCCGCCCTGACTATCCAACCGGTGAGTGATTGTCGCCCCATTCTCTAAACTAGTGATCTTAAATTCCCTCTCTGAAAAAGAAAACAGTCGCTTAGCATCCTTGCTAAATCTTGCAATCTGAATCTCTGATTCATGCCTAATATCCTGACAAACAGCTGTTCTTGAATCACGATTCAAGACTTTGAGAACCTTGGAACCAGAGACCTTGGCATACCTCTTTCCGTCAACCGAAACTGCCGCTATACGGGCGCCTGAGATATCAATAGGTATACTGAGAGCTGGACTACCCTGCAAGTCCCATGACCATGCCTTACCATCAAAGGACGTGGTCACAAGGCGCCGTCCACCATCAATAAATGCCGCTCCTGAGGGAACATCGCTATGATACATGGATTCAGTTAGTGCCATACCACTGTCCAGATCCCAAGCCCTAGTCGTATTATCAATTGAACCTGTAATAACCGTGATGCCATTCGGGCTCATCCAGACCCCATTGACTCCACCATCATGATTCAATGGCAAACCGGTTGTTGCACCTGATGCCATATCCCATATACGCGCTGAATTACCAAGATAACCAACCACGATCTTGCCTCCATCAAGACTAAATTGCATCGTGAGAACCTGATCCCCCGGGTTGGGGAAGGTCTCTAATAATTTACCATCAGGCAAGCTCCATACCTTAACGGAACCACCCTCGTTAGCCAGTGCCATCAATGAAAAATCCGCACTGACATGTAACATTCTGGGAGCTGTATAAGAATCCTTAAACCGTAATACCTCATCCCACCCCAACGTTCCCTGATCTTGTTTATCAAGATTCAGCAAAGAAACCACACGTTCAAGTGTCTGCCCAGGGATTAGGCTCAAGGCCAGAACCTTTCTGCCGTCTTCAGAAAACACAAATTCGCGAGGTTCTTGATCAAGTTCAGGAATGGCTTCTGCTATTTGTGTATCATTTACAATATCCCAGAGAGAAAACTTTGGGGTGCCGAATTTTCGCAACCAGTATCGACCGTTCAGGCTCAGTAGTGCCTTTCCCGCCTTGCGCTCCTTCACGAGTTTTCCATTATCTGTATTCCAAAATCGCAATGTAGAAATGCAGCTTGTCATCAGTATCTTCCCTGTAGGATCAAAAGCCATCCTTGTACACCGCTCTCTACCTGGACTCAGGTCCATGGCAAGAGGGGTTCCGCTATTCACATCCCATATGCCAAATTTCATGCCAGAGGCATAAACGGAGGCAAGTTTTGTGCCATCGGGAGAAACGGCCATTGCATGTGCCGTAAACAATTTCCCTGCGCCTCCTATTTGGAACGGCGCCCGCTCGGGCCACATGAAATTTCGTGCAACCAACGTTGCCATTAATTTCTTTGCCGCTGCCGTATTGGCAGGATTGCTTCGAATCGCCCTGGACAAATGTGCGACCGCCATTGCTGAACGATCCTCTTCAAGAAGTTTTCCGGCAAATCGAAAATCCAGTTCACTGAGAGTCTCCCTTGCCTTTAACTTCAGTTCGCTCTGTTTCTGTGCCGTTTGTCTTGCCTGTGATTCCAGTTCTCTCTGTTGAAGGAACGCATAACCAAGGAAGACAGCAATAACCCCGAAAATCACCATTCCTATCCCCGAGAAGACCAGCAACCGGCGGCGACGATCGGCCAAAAGAAGGCGCGCTTGATCAGCCTCAGCAACAGCACGCCTTTCTTCAAGGTCTGTAACCCTGTCAGCAAGACTCTGTGCACTTTTAAATCGGCGAAGTGGATCCATATCCACACACCGCTCTATATCCTGACGCAATATTTCATCCTCAACATCCCTTTGCCAACCGGAACCAAGTGGCTTTGCCAAATCGGCAGCAACCAATTGGTAAAGTATGACACCCAGCGCATAGATATCTCCCTGAATGGAGGGTTCTTGGCCAATGAGGTATTCCGGCGGCAGATAAAGTTGAGTGCCAGCAAGGGTCGAATCACCGTTTAATTCCATTTCCTCGGTGAATCCGGCCCTAGTAATATCCAAGCGCTGTATTTCAGAGCTACTTGCTAATTGCCCAACCCCAAAATCCGCAAGGCGAGGCAGTATCTGCCCAGCTTCAACAGCGATCAGTATATTAGAAGGCTTAATATCTTTATGAATAATGCCTACCGAATGTGCCGCATCCACCGCACAGGCTATATCGACAAACATTTTAAGCCTGTCCTCCACAGGTATTGCACCTATACCCCCATTGGACTCTGCCCATTCAAAAAGATTCCCGGTCTCTACATATTCACTCTCCAGATAAAAGGGTGGTTCCTCAACGGAAACCTCGTACAGAGAGACAATGTCATTGCGTTTGCCAAGAGCATCACGCAACAACCGCAATAATGTTAACTCCCGTTTGAATGACTGTAACCGTTGAACATCAAAACAAAATTTAAACGCACGCTGCTCCTTGGTTGTCTTATGCTCAATCAACCATACCTCTCCGCTGCCGCCAACCCCCAGCTTTCGAATCACGATCCATTCCTTACGACGTGGAATCGAAAGCCCAGCACCCGGTCGCCAGCCAAGGATTGCTTCGTCATCAGCCACCACATCACGTTCTGCCTTAGCGCCACCCGCCGGAACCTGCAGAGGAGCAATCCCCTCAGCACCGACCTCAAAGATATCCAGCGGGGTATCATATCCCTTGAGGCGATATCTGCCATGAGCAGGCCACTGCAACTCGGGCATGCCGAAATTCTCATCACCAACCGAAGGGTGAGAAGAAATGAACTGCCGGGCGTCATCAAATACCGAACGGGTGGTAAGAATTTGTCCAGGCTCAGCAAGATCCATGATCCGCGCAGCCAGGTTAATGGCCATGCCAACAGCACGACGGTCGCCAGTAATCTCTTCGGACATCTCGGTCACCTGACCAAGGTGAATGCCAATGCGCACCTGAATCGGCGCAATCTGCCATTGCTCAAGATGAAACGATGCCTGAATGCGCAATGCGGCATTCACAGCATCGCTTGCCGTTACAAACTTGGCCAACACACCATCTCCGGTCTCCTTTAGAATGACCGGAGGAGCATCCGATTGCGAAAAAGCTGCGTGAATGAGTTCATCATGCCGGGCAACAACTTTGGTGTATGCCTCGGTGCCAAGCCTTTGCTGCAGCTCAACAGAACCGGCAATATCCGTGAAGAGCAATACCGTCAGCTCATGCATGGATTCATTTCCTGATTCTTTTTCGGGCATTGACGTCGGTGAAGCTTCGACTATGCATCGTTTGATTTCCAGTATCTAGCGCAAGATCGATAAACTTTTGTCGTAAGGTCCCTGAGCCCCTTTAAAAGAATGCAATTCCAGCACTTTTGCATAACCGTTAAATCAGGTTGGACAAATTCGTCACCCATCTATCTTGGAAAGATGGAAAAAACCGATCAATCACCGGCTACAGAAAACCTGCACAGAAGAGAAGTGAATAAAATCGCGGCTGTATCTGCCCTCTCAGGTGTCGCCATCCCTTATGTGCATGCCTCCAAGGGCAATGATCCCATCCGGCTTGCACTGATTGGCTGTGGAGGCCGAGGCACCGGCGCAGTCGCCAATGCCATAACGGCAAGCAAACAATCCATTCCCGTTCAACTCTATGCAATGGCCGATGTTGATAACGACCAACTCTACCAGAGTCATGCCTCGCTAGCCGGGCAAAGAGCGCGCCCAGAAATCAAAGCGTCTTGCGATGTCCCTAAGGAACGCCAATTTGTCGGATTTAACGGTTATGAAAAAGCGATCGACACGCTTCGAGCCGGGGACATTGCCATATTCACCTCCCCCTGTGCCTTTCGCTGGGTTCATTACAAAAAAGCCATCGAGAAAGGGGTCCATGTTTTCATGGAAAAGCCCCTTACTCCGGATGGACCATCGACACGGAAAATGTTTGCCCTGAATCAAGAAGCCAAGAAAAAAAATCTGAAGGTGGGTGTTGGCCTTATGTGTCGACACTGTGAAGCTAGAGGGGAACTCTTTGAACGTATACAGGACGGAGCCATTGGGGACATTAATATGATGCGGGCTTATAGGATGCAGGGGCCAGTGGCAAGTTGCCGCACGAAGAAAAACCCTGGCAACCAAAGCGAACTTTTCTTTCAAATACAAAATTTTCACAGTTTTTTATGGCTCTCAGGCGGCGCGTTCTCTGATTTTTTTATTCATAATATTGATGAGTGCTGCTGGATGAAGAATGATTGGCCAATTGAAGCACAAGCTATTGGCGGACGACATTACCGTGAAGACTATATTGACCAGAACTTTGACTCATACTCCGTTGAATACACTTTCAGGGACGGCTCGAAGCTGTTCATGGACGGTCGCAATGTAACAGGATGTAAGCAGGAGTTTGCGAGCTATGCGCATGGCAGCAAAGGTGCTGCAGTTATCTCTTCAGCCAGCCACACACCCGCACACCCTCGGATATACAAGGGCCAGAAAATCGAGAAAATCTGGAGACGCCCCAATCAACCGGGGCTCGTCTGGAAATGGAGCAAGCCTGAACCCAATCCATATGAACTAGAATGGAAACACCTGCTTGATGCCATTCGTGACGATATCCCACATAACGAAGTCGAGCGCGGACTCAAATCAAGCCTTGTCAGTAGCATGGGCCGTATGGCCGCACACACGGGACAAGTGGTCACCTATGAGGAAATTCTCAACCATGAACATGAGTTTGGACCTGACAATGACAAGCTATCTCTGAAATCTGATCCCCCTCTCACTCCCGATAATGACGGGAAATACCCAGTTCCGCAGCCCGGTATTCTGCGAGATCGTGAATACGAAGCTTAGGACCTCGAGCATGCTCAGAATACTCACACTCTCCTTTCTGCTTTTTTGGTTTGTTGGTTCACCGAAAACGGAAGGGGCACCCAATGTCTTATTTATAGCCATAGATGACCTGCGCCCTGAACTGGGTTGTTACGGGGCTCATTATGCACAAACACCTTCTCTCGACAAATTTGCAAACAGCTCAGTCACATTCCTCAAACACTATGTTCAGGTAGCTACCTGCGGAGCATCCCGTTACGCCCTGCTTACAGGACGCTCACCCAAAAATTCCGGTGCAATGAAAAACAACGCACTGTATGCAGGAGCAACCGCCATCATTGAAGACGAACTCCCGGGGGCACAAACCATGCCGGAATTATTTCGCCGGTCGGGGTATGAAACAATACTCATTGGAAAAATCTCACATACCGCTGATGGCCGTGTATTTGCCTATGACGGCAAGGGAGACGGACGCCCCGAGTTACCTGGAGCATGGAATCAAATGGCAACACCGATGGGTCATTGGAAACGCGGTTGGGGAGTTTTTTTTGCTTACAGCGGAGGCAGGCACCGCGAAGATGGTGGAGGACACATTGACCTACTGGAATTTGTGGCAGAAAAAGATATAGATTTACCGGATGGGCTCATGGCTGACGCAGCCATAAAAAAACTCAAGATACTGAAAAAAACAGCTAAACCGTTCTTTATGGGGCTTGGTTTTTTCAAGCCACACCTACCTTTCGTAGCTACCAAACAGGACTGGGATGCCTTCGAGAATACTGAGATTCCGGCACCTGCAGATAAACACCCCTTTATCTCTCCCTATCGGCATGGCAGTGGAGAATTCTTTAAATATAAAACTCCTTACAAAAAGACCCGCCCATTAAACCGCCAAGCAACCAAGACCGCCCGTCGCGGCTATCTGGCCTGCGTGCGTTATGTGGATCGTCAGATCGGTCAAGTCCTAAACAGCCTAGAAGACCTAGGCTTAAAGGAAAACACGATTGTCGTCATCTGGGGAGATCACGGGTGGCATCTTGGAGATGGCCAGCAATGGGGAAAACACACTCCCTTTGAGCAGGCTAACCGGAGTGTATTAATGATACGGGCACCGGGCATGCGGCAGGGTGTCAGGACTCATGCTTTAGCCGAAACAATCGATATCTATCCGACGCTGATAGATCTTTGTAAAACGGGTTTCAACAAGACGCATCACCCTTTAGATGGAGTTTCCCTCGTGCCTTTACTCAATGGCAAAAAGGACTCCGTTCGCCCACATGCGATTAGTTACTGGCGTGACGCCGTCAGTGTCCGCTCAGACAGTCACCGTCTGGTGATTAAGGTTAAAAACGGTGAAATAGCCAACACCGAACTCTATGATCTCCGCACTAACATCGATTCAGTTGAGAACATCGCCGATCGTCATCCGGGTATAGTTGCTGACCTCGCAAAGTGCATTAATTAAGAATCACTTCTCAACGCCTCAAGAAAGTAATTGCTCTGCAATTGCTTCACCAGCAATCCGACCGGTGCTCCAGGCACTCTGAAAATTAAACCCCCCCGTCAATCCATCAACGTTAAGCACCTCGCCGGCAAAATAGACACCGGGCAAGCGCAGACTCTGCATCGTCTTCAAGTCGACATCATCCAAGTCAACCCCCCCACAGGTGACAAATTCTTCCTTGTTCATACTCTTGCCATCAACCTGCATGATCTCGCCAAGAACAACACGACATAATGAACCGATCTCTTGCTTGGATATTCCCGACCAAAGGGTTTCCTCAGTAAGGCCAGCCTTACCTGAAAGCCTTACCCACAATCTGCGGGGCAGCCCCTCCAGAATTGAGGTACGCATGACACGTCGCGCTCCGTGAGACTGCCGCTGAATAGAGATTTTCTGACGCAGAGAATTTTCGGATTCAGCGCCACCAGACCAATCCACATGGATAGTAAAACGGTAATGGCAAGCTGCCAGTTCACGGGCACCCCAAGAGGAAATTTTCAAGACAGCCGGACCGCTCAATCCCCAATGCGTCACCAGTATAGGACCATTTACAGAAATTTTTGTTTCGGGAACACTGATGCTTGCCAACTTGACCGAAATACCTGCCAAATCGGTAAGCTCCGGATCATTGATTTTACATGTAAATAATGAAGGGACAGGAGCAGTGATAATGTGCTGAGTTGACTCAACCGGGGCACGCGCCAATTGATTTCGAACACCACCGGTGGCAATCAACACAGCATCACAGGAAATTTCTTCTGTGCTACCTGTCACAATTCTGAATCCTCCGTCAGGATGAATCATTATTTGATTCACCGCAGCCTCTTTTTCGACGGCGATATGCAACCCGCTAGCTGCCTCTTGCAGGCAGTCAACCACTGTTGATGAATTGTTGGATACCGGAAACATCCTGCCATCTTCCTCAGTATGTAACTCCACTCCATGCGCAGCAAACCAGACAACTGTGTCACTTTGCCGCCAGCGACTTAATGGTCCAATGAGAGCCTTTCGGCCACGGGGATAAAACTCTGACAATATTCGCGGGTCATCCTCATCATGAGTCACATTACACCTTCCTCCACCCGAGATTCTAACCTTCTGCAAAACATTCTTTCCTCCTTCAAGGATGCGTATATCAAGCTTACCTCCACTTCTCTCGGCACAGGCAATGGCACCGAAAAACCCGGCAGCCCCGCCCCCGATCACGACAACGCGGGCCGAGTTCGGCAGCATTACTCGAAAGAAAGCAGTTCAATCTCAAAATGCAGTGTCGCGGATGGGGGAATCACATCACCAAATCCGGCCTCACCGTAAGCAAGGTCATGCGGTATGATAAACTGGAACTTTGCCCCCAAAGGCATCAATTGAACCCCTTCCGTCCACCCGGGAATAACACCTCCAAGCGGAAACGTAGCTGGCATATTGCGTTTGTGTGAACTGTCAAACTCCTCCCCACTCTCCAAGCAACCCGTATAGTGCACAGTGACGACACTGGAAGCTTTTGGCTTATCTCCACTGCCTTCTTCAAGAACGCGATACTGCAATCCACTCTCTGTGGCAATATATGGAGCAGAAGAATCTGATAGAGGCATCCTCGCAACCATCATTCATACACCGAGTCCTTGCAAGTGCCAAAGAACCCCATCCTACACTGCGGTTATCGCAGCACGTGCATCGGAAATGCCACCCGATTTCTCAAGGTAATAGTCATAATCCCCGGAATATTTTTTCAAATCCCCATTGTTAATATGCCATACGTTTGTCGCAAGCCTTCGAATGAAGTGAACATCATGGGATATAAAAACTAGCGATCCTGCATAATTGGCCAATGCAACAATCAACGCCTCGCTACTCGTGATATCAAGGTGCGTGGTGGGCTCATCCATCAACAGGAGATTGGGGGGATCCACTAGGAATTTCACAAGATTCAATCGGCTCTTCTCTCCCCCTGATAGCACTTCAGTTTTTTTAAAGACCTCTTCCTTACGAAAAAGAAAAGAGCCCAATACACCTCGACACTCGTCCTCCGTAAGGTCCTTGGCACTCTTGACTACCTCTTCGAGCACCGTAGCACCAGGCTCAAGGCTAGCAGCACGATGCTGGCTAAAATAGCCAATCCTGCAGTTATGGCCAAGATCACGCTCGCCACGCTGAAATTCAATTTCCCCCGCAAAGATCTTAAGCAAGGTTGATTTCCCTGCGCCATTCGGACCTACAAGGGCCACACGGTCTCCACGTTCAATATCAACATCAAGATTCCGGTAAATATGATGATCCCCATAAGACATGTCCACACCCTGAAGGCTGATGACTCTCTGACCGCTCCGAGAAGGCTGCGGGAACTTGATCTTGAACATTTTCCTGATCGGCCGCGGCTTTTCCATCTTTTCCATCTTTTCAAGCTGGCGCTGCCGACTTTGTGCCTGAGCAGCTTTTGATGCTACCGAGCGAAAGCGATCAATGAACTCCTGATGCCTCTCTATTTCTTTCTGCTGACTTTTCCAGGCAACAAGGCGCTGCTCGTATCGCTTCTCCTTCTGTTTTTCAAATGCGGAATAATTCCCCGTGTATTGAACTAGACTCTTGTCCTCAATATCATAGACCGTTTGGATCAGGTCATCCATGAATGCCCGATCATGGGAAATTAGTAAGATCGCCCCAGGATAAACCTTTAGGTAACCCTGTAGCCACAGCAATGAAGAGAGATCAAGATGATTAGTAGGCTCATCAAGCATCAATAGGTCAGGTTCCATGGAGAGCAACCTCGCCAAATGAGCACGCATTACCCATCCGCCGCTCATTTCACTGGCAGGGCGCTCAAAATCAGATTCTTGGTAACCAAGCCCTCGCAACATCTTCTTCGCTTTCGCCTCAAGGCCAGCATCCATTAAGACGTCATACTTAGCCTGAGCCTGATAGTATTCAGAACAGTCCACCGTACCTTTCATTTCAAGCGCCTTAAGGGTTGCTTCTATCTCACCTATCACTCCCGCCTTGCCAGTGGCAATCTCAATCACTGTTTCTTCTCCAAGGGCTTCCCCTTCCTGAGGAAGAAATCCAAGAGTGGTCCACTCATCACGCGCGACAGCACCGCTGTCGGCAACATCTTTAGCAAGAATCACGTTAAATAATGTCGATTTGCCGGCACCGTTCGGGCCTACAAGCGCAACACGATCGGCATAATTCACCGTGAAATCCGCATCAGAAAACAAAGTGCGGCCACCAACTGATTTGGCGAGTTTGCGGATATTAAGCATGACTTATGTACCCATTGCCACAGAAACCTCACTGTAGCAAGAGAAGGGGGTTACCTCTTTATGCTCAATATTTTTGCATACATTGCGCCGATAATGAAACCTCATAAAATCCCTCAAAAATTCTACTTATTCTTAACCGCGCACCAGTATCCCAGTCTTTTGAAGCTCACATAACCTATGTCTTTCGTCATGACAAACCATGGGAATCATTTCCGCCTAAGCCTACCGAGGCGTGGGCATTGCTGCCTTAGTATGAGCACGCCAAGCATGCAGTTGAGCCTTCAAGCGCATGGCCAAATCGGGCTTCTGGTCAGCAAGATTTATTTTCTCACCGATATCATCCCTCAGATTATAAAGCTCAACGGATTGATCATCAAAAAACTCGAGGAGCTTATAGTCGCCTTCCCGAATCGCAGAACCGAGCCGATTATCACGATGAAAGGCGAAGTTTGGATAATGCCAGAAAACCGCCTGCCTCTTTAAATTCTTCCCGGCAGTTAGCAAAGGTAATAAATTTTCACCATCGATGTCGCTTTCTTTCCCGGTATAAAGTCCAGCCGCAGAAAGCAATGTGGGGTAGAAATCAGTGGAAATAACAGGCGTTGTATTCACGCCTGCCTTAATTTTTCCTGGCCATCGGACTATCAGCGGCACACGGATTCCTCCTTCGTAGAGGTGTCCCTTGTCAGCACGCAATGGACGCGCATCTCCAACACCCCCGAAGGGGCCGTTATCAGAAGTAAAGACCACAATGGTATTCCCGGCAGCTTCAAGCTTGTGCAACGCACCAATTACGCGGCCAATTGAGGCATCCATGGCCTCAATCATCGCCGCATAGCGATGATCCCTGTAACCCTTTAACGGACGGTCTTTGTATTTTGCGACTAGTTCTGCCGGCGCTTCCATTGGCCAGTGAACAGTATAATTCCACAGAGCAACGAAAAACGGCTTCTTTTGGGCATTCTGCTGACGCATAAATGCAATAGTCTCATCAGCCAAACGGTCAGGCAGATATTCACCAGGCTCTCGGTCAGGCAGGAAATCGATTCGGTATGGATCAAAGAAAGTGGGCGGGCCTCCGTAGGAACATCCTCCTATATTGATGTCAAATCCCTGATTTAAAGGATTGTATCTATCCTCCTTGCCCTTGTAGAGGTGCCACTTACCAATAAAAGCCGTAGCATAGCCCGCCTCTCCTCTGAGCCTCTCAGCTAGAGTTACGTGCTCAAGGGGCAAGTGATCAAGCATGTCAGCCGGCAACAATTTGGAACCTTCAGGCGTAAACCGATCCTGATGCGGCAAATGATTTGTAATATGAAGGCGGGCGGGCGATTTCCCCGTCATGATCGCAGCACGAGTCGGGGAACATACCGGGGCCGCCGCATAGGCATCGGTAAAACGCATCCCCTCCCTAGCTAATGCATCAATATTCGGCGTCGCAAGGTTTGCATTCCCCTGACAATGCAAATCCATCCAACCAAGGTCATCAATCAGGATAAAAAGAATGTTGGGCTTTCCTGCATCTGCAGGACAAACAAGCATTACCAGAAAAGAAAGCAGGGCAATAATCTTCACCTGACAAACCTAGGCATTGATACATCAATTTTCCACCATTCTCATTAATTTCCAGAAGGGTTCCTCAACCAATAACGACTTAATTGGCACAATAACTCTTATGTATCATCCTGCGGTAAATCAGTTTGCTTCTGCTTATGCCTAGCCTCTTGGAAAAAACGACGCAATAAAGCCGCACAATCTTGCGCAAGGACCCCATGACTGACATCGCAGGAATGATTAAGTGCTGGGTTTTGTAGCAAATTGACGAATCCACCACCAGCGGCCCCATCCTTGGCCGAGGGACAGCCAAAAATGACCCTGCGGACCCTACAATGAACAATCGCACCAGCACACATGGGGCATGGTTCCTTGGTCACATAAAGGTCACAATCTGTCAATCGCCAGTCACCAACGGCCTCCTGTGCCGCAGTCAGGGACAGCATCTCTGCATGCGCCGTGGCATCCTTTAACATTTCAACCTGATTATATCCCCGTGCAATAACCTGACCATCACTGACAATCACGGCGCCAACCGGAACTTCTCCTTGCTGGTATGCCCTTAAAGCCTCATCGAGGGCACGCTTCATGAAATAGTCATCACTATGAAGG
>Ga0209404_10001794_pt1 | contig 13958 bp, 9 predicted proteins | sample TroAtlMetagenome_2_FD_187447 | JGI IMG/M metagenome (GOLD analysis project Ga0209404, IMG submission 187447) | Marine eukaryotic phytoplankton communities from Atlantic Ocean - Tropical Atlantic ANT8 Metagenome (SPAdes) (version 2) | ecosystem: Environmental > Aquatic > Marine > Oceanic | place...
CTTACACGTTAGATATAGAGCTTCTCAAACAGAAGACAGACGTATGAAGTCTTGGTTAACTGGATCAGCTGGAGGTGCTTACACTTCTAATCTTGATGCAATGGAAGTCAACTTCCTTTCAGAAAGATGTCTTGTAACTCAAGCTGCTAATAACTTTGTATTATTTAAAGGTATTTAATCCTATGAAACCAAAAGGGATTTAATATCAGTAAAGATAGGGGCATCTTCGGATGCTCCATCTCTTTACTTTAACTATTTAATTATATTATATCATGACAAAAAAAATAAAAAATGAAGAGGTTGTTTTAGAAGAACCTACACAGGTTATACAACCAAAAAAAGAAAAAATAATTATTAAAGATAATTGGGAGGTAAAAGATAGAACTTATGTTTTAACAGGTGATAAAACACCTTTAACATATAAAATTCCATCTAGACATACTGCTCGTCACGCACTTTTGTGGTATGATCCTAAAACTAGAGAGCAACGAGAAATTAGATATGCAACTAATCAAAATTCTCCATTTAAAGACGAACAAAAAGGAGAAGCTACTTTAGGACATATTGTTTTTAGAGACGGGGCTTTATTAGTAAAAAAAGAAAAAGAAGCATTACAAAAAATATTATCTTTATATCACCCATTAAAAGGATCAAAATATAGAGAAGTAGATGAAGTTGTACAAGCTCAAGATGAATTAATAGATTTAGAATTAGAAATAGATGCTTTAAATATGGCTAGAAATATTGATATAGATCAAGCTGAAGCTATACTGAGAGTAGAACTAGGATCTAAAGTATCAGAGATGAGCTCTAAAGAAATTAAAAGAGATTTATTAGTATTTGCTAAAAAGAATTCAAAACTGTTCTTAAATTTAGCAAATGATGAAAACGTACAATTACGAAATTTTGCAATAAAAGCTACAGAAGCTGGAATTATAAAATTAAGTTCCGATCAAAGAACATTTATGTGGGCCTCTAATCAAAGGAAACTTATGACCGTTCCTTTTGATGAACACCCATATTCAGCTATGGCTCAATTTTTTAAGACAGATGAAGGTTTAAATATCTTCAAATCAATAGAGAAAAAACTTTCTTAATATAAATTAATAAGGGAGACTCTAGGGTCTCCTTTATTATAATAACACACTACAAATGGCTATAAACGTAAACACGGTATATCAAACTGTTTTACTCATTTTAAACAAAGAGCAAAGAGGTTATATAACACCAACTGAATTTAATAGTTTAGGAACTCAAGTTCAATTAGAAATATTTGAAAAATATTTTGAAGATCTTAATCAATTAATAAGAGTACCTCAAACAGATACTGATTATGCAGATAGAGTAACAAATCTTGATGAAAAAATAGCTATATTTAAAACTTATGGTGACGCAAATTACGTTACTACTACTCCTTCAGGCGCCAGTTCTAGTATATCTTATTGGACTTTACCTGGTTTAGATGCATTCGGAGAAGAAGTAAATTTTTATCGTTTAGGAACAGTATTATATAATAATGAAACTGAAATCCAAAGAATTGATAGAAAAGAATTCTACGAAGTAGAAAAATCCCTTCTCACCAAACCCTCAAAATCTTTTCCCGTTTATTTATACGAGAATTATAAATTATTTATTAAACCTACTACTATTATTACACAGGGTGAAGTACAAGTAGATTATATGAGACAACCTGTTTCTCCTATTTGGGGATTTGATGTCGGTTCGTTAGGTCAATATACTTATAATTCTAGTTTATATAATGCTAATACAATGCCTACTGGATCTAGGGATTTTGAATTACATTTATCAGAACAAACAAATGTAATTTTACAAGTATTAAAGTATGCTGGTATCATAATAGAAGACCCTCAAATAGTACAAGATGCAGCTCAACAAGTTGCTATCAATGAACAAAATGAAAAAACATAATAAGCAATGTCACAACCAGACGGAGGATTAATTACAGAAAAAAATTCGCAATATTATGCAGGGGCTCAAATGTTTATTGCAACAGCCGATCAAACGGCTTTTACAGCCACTTTTAATACAGATATAACTTTTGGTAGTTATGATCCTGCATCACCCGATTATAATAAAAATAATTATAGACTTTATACTAGTTTAACAGGTAATCCAGGAACTTTTACAGAATACACTACAAGTTATAGCGTGTTACATAATGTATTTACTTTACCAGCTCAAGCTGCTGGTACTTATATAGTTATACAATTATTAACAGAAACTGGAGGCCAATTTGGAGATAAAAACGCTTATGGTGAAGTAACACAAGAAAATTATAATAGTTATTCATATATAAAAGTAGATGATTTAGTTAATAATTTTTTAGTAGCATATGTAGGAGAAGGTAAACTTATACCAAGTGTCAAGCGAACAGATATAATTTTTCATACAAAAAGGGCTTTACAAGAATTTAGTTACGATACATTAAGAAGTATAAAATCACAAGAATTAACTATTCCTTATCATTTAAGTGTCCCCATACCTCAAGATTACGTTAATTATGTTAATTTGTCTTGGGTAGATGACGCAGGGGTAACTCACATTATATATCCTACAACTTTAACTACAAATCCTTATACTAAACCAATTCAAGATACAGAAGGAATTCCAACACAAGATAATCTAGGGCAAAATTTAACAGGAACATCGATTACTGAAAAAAGATGGAAAGATAATAATACAGAAATATTACAAGAAATAAGGGATGATATAACTGGGAGATTAGTCGCAGATGGTTTATATGGTTGGTATGGTAATTGGTTTTATGGATATGGTCAAAGATATGGTATGCAACCAGAGGTAGCACAAATGAATGGGTGGTTTACAATAAACGAACGTAACGGAACATTTGGTTTTTCTAGTGACCTTAAAGATAAAATTATAGTTTTAGAATATATATCAGATGGTTTAGCTTACGATCGTGATATGAAAGTTCCTAAATTAGCAGAAGAAGCTGTATATGCTTATTTAAGTCATGCTATTTTAGCTAGTAGAATAAATCAACCTGAGTATATTGTTCAGCGTTTAAGAAGAGAAAAAAGCGCAAAACTAAGAAACGCAAAAATACGATTATCTAATATTAAATCTACTGAGTTTGTTCAGATTATGAGAGGTAAATCTAAATGGATTAAATTTTAAATAAATGGCAGAAGCTAAAAATTCTTTTATTAAATCCAAAATGAATAAAGACCTGGATGCCAGGTTAATACCCAATGGGGAATATCGTGAAGGAATTAATATACAAGTAAGTAAATCAGAAGGTGCCGACGTTGGAGCGTTAGAAAATGTTTTAGGTAATCAAGCTTTAGTTGATTTAAGAACTTTGAGTGGTTGCAATTGTGACTTAACCACAATAGGTTTATATACTGATGAGGTTAATAACAATATATTTATATTTTTAACAGATTATAATGAGACTAAATCAGAAGGATATAACTTACAGTCGTTAAATTATTCTTCTAGTGCTAATAATTTTATATATGTTCATAATATATCTAGTAAAATTACTACACAACTTGTTTCAGGAGCGTTTTTAAATTTTTCTACAACCCATCCTATATTATCTGTAAATTTACTTGAAGGGATACTTTTTTGGACTGATAATAGAAATCAACCCCGTAGAATTAATATACAAAACGCTACCACTCCAAATTATTATACTACAGAAGATCAAATTTCAGTAGCTACATACTCTCCATTTCAACCTATACAATTATATAGAAAAAGACAGGGATCTTATTTTGTACAAACAAGCGATAGCGAAGCTAGTGATTATAATCCTAATTTTTCTTGGAATGATAATATAGTATCAATATGGGCTAATGGTGGAACTGGTATTACAGATGGTATAACGAGCGCAACAGCTACTAAAATAAAAATAATTGCAGATTATAGAGAAGGTTTAGCTAGAGAATTTAGTCCAACAAATACCAAAGTTTTAGTTGGGGCCACTGTTACGGCTCTAAATCCTGCAACTGGAGCTAAAATTGATGCTTTCCCTGCTAATACTGTATTACATGAATTTACTACATCTACTAACGAAGCTTCTTTAATTTTAAAATCAAATTTGGGTGCAGGTACTCCAGCAGCTCAAACTATTTTAGATATTCCAGCTGGCAGCATTTTATGTTTTAATGCTAATTTAATACCTGGAACTTCAACACCTATAACGACAGCAACTAATCCTAGTTGGTGGGTTACTAGTATGGAAGACGCTAGTACTCCTATGAATCCTGGTTCAGGAACTGATTATAGCGCTGATACTCCTGGCCTTACTGAAAACCCTAATTATAACCCTAAATTCAATGGAGATCCTGATTTTTTAGAAGATAAATTTGTAAGGTTTAGTTATAGATTTAAATTTGAAGATGGTAACTATTCTTTAATGGCTCCATTTACACAAGCTACTTTTATACCTAAACAAGATGGTTATTTTTTAGATTTTGCAAATCCAGCTACTACTCCAGTAGGAATGACTTCTGATGAACAGGCAGCTTACAGAAGCACTGTGGTTGGATTTATGGAAAATAAAGTTAATAATATTTATTTACAAATCCCATTACCTTTAGATAAAGATAACAACGGTATTCAGGCTAATCAACTGCACGCATCTCTTAAAATAGATGAAATAGAAATATTATATAAAGAATCTGATGCACTAGCTGTTCAAGTAGTAGATACAATTCCTCAAAAAACCTCTACTGGTTATGAAAGATTTGGAACTGCAACTACTATTGAATATAATTATCAAGGAAGTAAACCTTATAAAACATTAGGGGAAGGTGAAATTATTAGGGTATATGACAAAGCGCCTGTTAGAGCCCATGGACAAGAAATTATTAGCAATAGGTTAGTATATAGTAATTTTCAAAACAAGCATACTCCTCCTGATACATTAGATTATAATGTTGCTGTATCAGATAAATTCACTAACTTTAGTGTTACTTATGATAATCCAGAACTACCTCGCCCTATTCAAAGAACTGTATCTCGAGAATACCCGATGCATACAGTAAAGCAGAATAGAAATTATCAAGTGGGAGTAGTTTTATCAGATAGATATGGGAGAAGCTCTACTACTATTTTATCATCTGTTAGTAAACAAGCTACAAATGCTGATGATTTAACTTTATTAGGTGATACTATATATTTTCCTTATAATGAAGTACAAAATAATACGACTAACGTTGGTAATAATATTAATGATTGGCCTGGTGATTCTATAAAAGTATTATTTAATTCTCCTATAGATGAACTTATTCCACATGATACAATTAGCGGATGGCCTGGTTTATATAATGGAGATGTAACTAGCGCTGATTATAATCCTCTTGGTTGGTATTCTTATAAAATTGTAGTTAAACAAACAGAACAGGAATATTATAATGTTTATTTACCTGGGATAATGAATTTCTATCCTCCTGTTACTGCTGATCCAGATGTAGCACAAAGTGTTTCTTATATTACTTTATTAAATGATAACATTAATAAGGTTCCAAGAGATTTAACAGAGGTAGGACCAGAGCAAAAACAATTTAGAAGCTCTGTTCAATTATATGGTAGAATTGGTCCTCAAAAAGCGGCGGCAACTACTTTTAATTATCAATTTAACCCAGTAAATATAAACACTAAAATTGCTGTTTCGGATACTGTTTCAACCATATCTGATCAAAATGATTTATTTGATAATACAGGAACTCCTGTAAAATTTGGTTCTATATATCAAACAGCATCTAATCCTCTTTTAGCTAGAGTGAATCTTTCAGATCTAGGAAACCCTATAGGATCTACTGTACCTGCAGCTAATACTACTCCTGTAGAAACTTGGTTGTCTGTATTTGAGACAGCACCAGTAGAATCTAGAATTGATATATATTGGGAAACATCATCTAGTGGAACAATATCAGAATTAAATCAAGCTATTAAAGAAGGTGAAACAGCTATAAAAGACTTTACAACTGGAACACTGCCTGTTGGCGGAGGTTCCGGGCCTGAAACGTGGACATTTAATTTTGCAGAAGATATTACACCTGAAGCTTCGATAACGGCTTCTTATTCTAGCGGAACTTATACTCAAGTACCTTTCTTTCCTTATTCTTTAGCTTTAAATGGAGATATGATACCTGTTATAAATAGTGATATTAATGTAAATGGTGGTTTTTATGTAAAAAACTCTTTACAAGAAGATGTTACTAATAAGTTTGTATTAGAAAAAATTCCTGGAAATGGAAGTTCAACGCCAGATTCCTATAATATAACTATAGCACCCGGTACTTACTTTTACTATGGACCTGAAGGAGAAGGAGATGATTCGATAGCAAAAAATACTTTTGCTTTTAGTTTTGTTGTAATAAATAATGATGCCTCTGGAAGAGAAACCACTATAACCAAACAAGAAAAATTATTAAATGTTGCACCTACAATAAATTGTCCTAGTGATGCTATAATTGTAGAACCTGGACAATCACCTGTTTATACATTTTCAGGAGTAAACGGAACCACAGATAATTCTAAAAATACAGAAGATTTAAGATGGGCTATAGTATCTCAAGATCCAGTTGGAAATGGTGTTCCGGAACTTACAATTTCTGCTGAAAATGGGGATGGCGTAGTAAGAGACCCTTGTGCAGATGGAAGTTGTCCTCAATTAAATCAACCAGTTACATTAGAAGTTTCTTTAACAGATGCTGGAACACCAGAAACAACTATTGCTTCGGGCGGTGGTACAGGTGGAACTGCGATTGTTACGTGTTCTCCGTCTGTAGATGGGAACACTGGCTATGAAACATTTCCATTAAACGCTAGTTTTGGAAGTGTAAAAAACCAGTGTATGAATCAGGCTTCTGAGTCTTCTGGATTTTATTGGGCTGGACCTACTACAAACCCCGTCTCTTCAACTCCACTTCCTCCAATTAATAGAAACCCTATAAATTCTAGCAGTTTAAATTTAGGAACTAGTTTACCAAGTTATGGCTCACAAGCTGCCTCTAATTGTGCTGGATGGAGTTGGAAAAATTCTAATAGAAACATGAATATATCTATGGGCGCTACTAATTCGGGTCTTGGATCTGTAGTTGTTGAAGGTCGAACAGATTGTAAAACAACAGGACCTATTGCTAGTCCCGAAGGAATAACTGTTTTAGGAGATACCGGAGAACCGGGCGGAAGTGCTTATATTATAGTAGATTTTGAATTAGGTAATTATGGACAAGCACCCTTTGATAGACCTAGTGTTATTTGGCCATCTTATTTACAATATAGAGAGAATTCTGGTTCTACTTGGCAAGACGCTAAAGATGTTGAGGGTAATGTAATAAAATTTGGAGGTTCACAAGCAAATACTTATTATAGAGCAGATTCTGAGAGCGCTGTTACAATTGGTGGGGGTGATATATATAGTAGCGGAAGTCAACCAAGCGCTTTTTATACAACAGGAGTAAAAGATCAATTAAGTGCTGCTGTAAATCAAGAAGGTAGCAGTGGTGATCCAGCAAAAACAGATTCTTTTGAATCTTGGATGGAATCAAGAGAATCAACTTATGATCCTGAATTAATATCTATTGGCAGAAAACTTTTTGTAATAGGTAGAAATCAAGCTTATAGAGAACCAGGTGGTAATGCGCCTACGGATGCACCAGATATGTTTGGAGAATATAGATTAGTTACAAGATATCCTTATGGAAACAACATTTCCCCTACTAATTCAACATCAGTAACAAATCCTAAAATACCTACATTAGGAATAAATAATTGTCCTATAGGTGCATACGCGAACTACGATAATGCTCAAATGTATCAAAGAGTTTATTTAAGTTTTGGAGATTTTTATAATCCTACTCAATTAGCTTCAAGTTATTATAACGGTGCTGGTAATGATTTAGTTCCTCCAGTATCATTTGCATATAGAGTTAGTAGCGTTCCTGCGGATAGTAGGGTAGCTGCTTCCGGTACTTTTCCAGACCAAGTTGTATATGCTAGAGAATGGGGGTTTAAATATGTTTCTAAGTTTTATATGGATCCAGAATTAACTACAGGTTGGTCTCCCGGTGCTACAAATAAATGGTTTGCATATAGAGGTATAGCTACTGGAGATGGAACTTTAAACGTAGAATGGGGTAATGAGTATGCTTCTACAAGAGGTGGTGCTCCAATTTATCCAGATATTTATAGTAATGATACTGTTGGTAAAAATACTGGGTTTAGAGATATGAAATGGACAGCACAGTTTGATCAAAATGGTAAAAAAGTTATAAGAACAGCAGAACCTTGTGTAGCTGAATTAGATCCAAATACAGGAGGAAATGTAAATCCTTGCCCGATTCCATCTAATTCGTACAAATATGGATCGATGGAAATCATTAATTTTTCAAACCTTAATAAAGTACAGTTTACACAAACATTAAGTGCTGGTCCAGGTTCAGGTACGGTGTGTCATTTAGCTACATTGTTTGCTAAATTAACTGATAATGCCGCATTAGATAGAAATGCATTGGTTGTAGGCGTTGCCGGACTTGTTGTTTATGGTAATAATGTGTGTGATAAAATAGGTAGTATGACTTTTAGTGCAGGAGCAAGAGTTACGTATGTAAGCGTTACTCAAGGATGGCAATCATATTTTGAAATGACTATAACAAACGCTTCAGCCGCTCCATCTGCTTTCCAACCAGGCGGTGGCGCTAGAAATTATTATATTAATGGAACAACTCCTTGTCCTTAAGGTAATATTTTAAATAAATATGCAATTATAAATTATGGCAGCAACTATTGAAGTAAAGTTTTTTAACAGTTTCGTTTTACGTAAAACAGCAATTGATGGAACACAACCAGCCGCGGTAGGATGGAATGGATCTAGAGGCGATGCTACACTTGGTGCTTTACCACCAAATTTTCACAATTGGGCTGTAGAAGAAGCGCGGATTCGAGGAGGTTATAACAATACTTATGTTGGTCAGGGTGTTAAAGCATATTTAGTCGAAGATGAACCTAAAGCATCTACTAGAATTAATTCTCTCATTTATTCAGGAGTATTTAATGCAAGAACAGGTGTTAACGATACAAATGTATTTTCAGTAGGAGATGATATAATTAAAAGCGTAGATCCGGCTAATGGAAGTATACAAAAACTTTTTGCTGAAGATACTAATTTAATTATATTCCAAGAGAAAAAAGTTAGTCGGGCATTAATAGATAAAGATGCTATTTATTCAGCAGAAGGAAATGCTAGCATAACTTCAGGACCTAATGTTATAGGCCAAGTACAAGCTTTTACAGGAAATTTTGGTATAAGTAAAAACCCTGAAAGTTTTGCTGTATATGGAAATAGAAAATATTTCACAGATAAAGATAGAAACGCTGTAATGAGACTTTCTTCAGGCGCTGGAGGAGGTGATGGTCTTACAGAAATATCTAATTATGGTATGATTGATTTCTTTAGAGATCAATTTGGAAGCATGGGTAACGGTAAGCTTACTGGTGGTTGGGATATATATAACAAACAATATGTTTTATCTATTCAACCTGAAGATGCCGCTATTTCTTATAAAACTTTATCATTTGATGAAAATATTCAAGGGTGGACGAGCTTATATACTTATAAACCTGGAATGATGTTAAGTCTTAAAAATAAATTTTATACCACTGGACCTTCTAGTGTTGGCGCGGATGATACAGCTAGTTTATATCAACATTATATTTCCACAAAACCAAGGTGTCAATTTTACGGGGTTGATAGTGATGCTTCTGTAGAATTTATATTTAATCCCGATGTTAGTGTATCCAAGGTATTTAAAACTATGAATTATGAAGGAAGTAATGGTTGGGAAGTAGATAGTTTTGTTTCTGATTTAACAGGTATAGGATATGTAAATACAGATTTTCAAGGGTATGGATCAACCAATACTCAAGATACTATAACTACAATAAAAAGTTATAACGAAGGAGCTTATGATAATAGAGGAAATACTTTTGCAAATTTTACATCAACTCCACCTACTGAAAATGCAACAGCGTTAATTCCACCTATTCAAAGAGCAGGATTTGATAGAAAAGAAAATAAATATATGGCTAATTTAGTTAATAATAGTACAGCGGCTCCGGGAGAAATTATTTGGGGTAATCAAATGACAGGTATAAAAGGTTATTATGCAACAGTTAAAATCTCTACTGATACATTAACCGATCCGGGAGGCATGAAAGAATTATTTGCTGCATCTACGGATTTTGTCGAATCATCATATTAATAATAAAAATGGCAGAATTAAGCGAAGACACAAAGTTTAACATAAGTATAAAAACACTTATAGGTATTGGAGCAGCAATATTTACATTGGTAGGAATGTGGTTTGCATTACAAGAAGATATAGAAGAAGCAAAACTTTTACCCGAACCTCCGGTTTCAAGAACAGAATATGATTTAAAAGATGAGTTGGTCCGTAAGTCTATTATGAATACGGAAGAAAAAGTGGAAGAAAATTCAGAGAAACTAGATAAAATAGACGAAAAATTATATGAAATAATTAAAAAATAATAAAATGAAATATATATTAACTCTGGTTCTAATTTTAATAGCTTATGTGGGTTTTGGTCAAAATCCGCCCGTAGAAGTATTACAAATTAACGCTAAGTGGAATCAGCATAATGATGTGCATTTAGATAAAGTGCCAAAAAACTATAGAGGTTATATTATTACAGTAAAGTATGCTTTGTTAGAAGAGCAAGGTCCATCTTTTAAGAAAAGCTTTGCGGGTAAACCGTTGCCTATAGTAGTGTTAAGAGTAGGTGGTCAAACTAAATATCAATGGACTGCTGACCTTTCTTTTAGATTAAAGTTAGGAGCTCATGACGTTTTAGGAACAATAGATAAAGTTGCTGGTTTAAAAAAATAATATGGATTTTTTACTGTATGTATTAGTATTAGTAATCCTAGGAGGATTATGTGTATTAAGTGCAAAGCGCGTAGAATAAAATTATGAAAAAAATAAATTGAATTTAATAAAGTATGTTAAAAATAAAATTTTAACAAAAACATTTGATACTAAAATATCAAGTGTATTAAAAAACGTTTTAGCTAATAAATCTAATGATTTAGTAACTCATAACGATGGTAAATTAATTAGACAAAAGGCTAAGTGGGGAGAACTTAAACATAACTTTGTTCCTGGAATATATCTGAGACAAATGATATTAAACAAAGGTTCTATAATAATAAGCGCAATACACAAACGAGATCATGTGTGGTTTTTATTACAAGGTGATATTAGTGTTGTAAACAAGGATGGGGAAACAAATTATACAGCCCCTTATGTAGGATTTTCTAAAACCGGTACTCAACGCGTTATACGGGCAAATACATATTCTATTTTTCAAAATGTATTTCAAAATCCCTCAAATAACACAGATTTAGATTATGTTGAAAAATTTAATTATGCATTAACAAAAAAAGAATATAAAGAATATATTAAAAATAAATAAATTATGTCAGGAATGGTAGCAGCCGCCGCAATAGGCGGAGTAATTGCAATTGGTAAAGGTATTTTTGGATCTTTATCAGCTAGAAAACAAAGAAAAAAAGCTGAAAGCAGGGCGAGCCAACTAAAAAAAGAAATTGAATTAGCAGAAAGTAAAAGAGCAGATATTATTAATCCTTATGAAGGTTTTACTGATATATCTTCTATGGCATCTGATGTAAGCGATATGGCCACTATTCCACAAATGAATTTAGCTGTAGCAACTAAAGGAGCAGAAATGCAAATAGAAGAAGCAGATATAGCTTTAGCTAATACTTTAGATACATTAGCAGCAAGTGGAGCTTCTGCGGGTGGGGCTACCGCTTTAGCTCAAATGGCTTTAAAAAGTAAAGAAGGAGTTGCGGCTGGCATTGAACAGCAAGAAGCTGATAATTTAAAAGCTGCAGAAGAAAATAGAATAGAAGGACAACTACGTGTTGAGGATATGAAAATGCAAGAAGCAACGAGATTACAAGGTTTACAAATGGCTGGCGCTGAAAGAATGCAAGGCGCAGAAATGGCAGCTAAAACATTTAAGTATCAAGAAGAAGAAAAAAGAAGTATGCAAAAACTTAATAGATTATCTGCACAATTACATGGTCAAGAACAGCAGGTTGTTCAATCAAGACAAGACGCAAGACAAGCCGTAATGGGGGCTGTGGATGGTGTAGGTGATTCAGCTGTCGGTTTAGCTAAAGCTGGAGTATTTGGGTAATAGATAAAAATAAAAAATAAATATTCATTATGAGTACATACGAAAATCCAATAACCGCAATTGATCGAGGCTTAGGAGATCTTATCGCTAATAGTGTTAAGAGCTCTAGCGCAAAGTTTGCTCAACTATTAGAAAAACAAGAAAATAATAGAGTAGAGCAATTAAAAAAAGCACGCCTTATACAAGATAATATTGATAAAGCCCATACTACGTATAGGGCCCAATTTCATTCAGAGGCTTTAAAAAGTGGCGCCCAATCTAAAAGTTATTTTCAACAAATGGATAGAGCTATAAATGAAAAATTTAGATTAATGAAGGTACTGGCAACCGCTACAGATCCAGATGAAAGACAAGAATTATCTAATGCTATACAACATTATAGTGATCAAATTACAGTGGGTACTCAAACTGCAGAAAATCTTAGTACTTGGAAAAAAGGGGAAGGAGCAATGCTTACTGGTTTAAAAAATGAAATAGGAGGAATATATACCGGAATTTATGACGAAGAATCTGATGATGAGTTTGCTAAAAGAGTAGGTAGAGGATATTTTTTAAAATTAGCTTTATCCGGTATGGCCGTAAGAGATGGTAAACCTGCTGGAAACCCGATCTTCTTTATGAAAAATGTTGAAGGTATTCCAACACAATATGCTTATTTAGAAAGTGAAGGGATAGAAAACGCTTTTAATGTAAATGAAGTTATGCAAGAACCGTTGGCGGAAATTATGGACATGGATAAAACTGTTACGGAACAAGGGGCTAATGGTAAGCGACAAACATTTAAAGGTTTTGAAGGTATTTTTAAAGACACCGGTATAATGGCAAATCAATTTCAAGTAAGTCAACCTTATTTAATGACCGACGAAGAAGGATTACCTATAGTAGCTGGAGCAACTAAAAAATTAAAAGACGGAAGAATTCAAACTAATTTAGTTCAACTAGCTAATATACCAAAGATGATAGAAGCTGCTGGTCCTGCATTTCAAAATTTTATAAATGCTAAAACAGAAACAGTTGAAAATTTTCAAGATTACGCCGATGTTAATTCTACTTATTTAGAGTATGCAAGTAAACTTACTCCTGAACAATTAAAAGCTATAGGTATTGATAAAGTAGAAAATTTAACTCATGACAAGGTAACTTATAAATTAACTCCTGAAGCTAAAGAAAATTTTGAAAAAGTTTTACTTAATTATAGTTTAAGTAAATATATAAAAGGTTATCAACCTATTGCTACACAAGAAACAGATACTAAAGGAGAGTTTAAATACATAGACCCAAACACGCAAGAAGAAAAAATTATTACATATCATTACGATAAAGATCAATATAAAAGTGTTGGTAATACTAATATAACCACTCCAGAAACTACAAAACCAGAGTTCAATGAATCAACAACTAGGAAAATTAACAATACTGTTAATAAATTTAAAAACGCTAATAATTATGACTTTCTAGTTGGTATTAATATACCAAATCTAGGTGTTGTTAGTAATGTTACCTTTGATAAAGGAAAATTAACCTTAGACAAAGATATAGGAAAACCGGGAGAAGATCAAAAGATTGCAAGTATTACGGGATATGAGAATATTGATATAAAAGGTGCAAAACTTAGAACATTAGTTAGGGCTTATGTAAAAAGAGCTTACGGATATGGAGATTCAGCTGAATCTAGAAAAGTTGTAGATAGAATTATGCAAGAAATACAAGCATCATCT
>Ga0209404_10001797_pt1 | contig 13953 bp, 27 predicted proteins | sample TroAtlMetagenome_2_FD_187447 | JGI IMG/M metagenome (GOLD analysis project Ga0209404, IMG submission 187447) | Marine eukaryotic phytoplankton communities from Atlantic Ocean - Tropical Atlantic ANT8 Metagenome (SPAdes) (version 2) | ecosystem: Environmental > Aquatic > Marine > Oceanic...
TCTCTGATTTCCAACCATTCATCAAAATCAGGGTGTTCGATATTGATATTAACGGATGCAGCCCCTCTACGTACTGATCCTTGATTGGTTGCGAGTATAGTTGAGTCATAGATTTTGCAAAAAGGTACAACTCCATCTGATGTTCCATTACCTGTAATATTAGCTCCGGCAGGACGAATCATATTAACTCCGATACCTACTCCCCCGCCGTGTTTAGCAAGCAGCATCATTTCTAAATTTTTATTACCTATATCCATTATACTATCATCAACATCAATTCCAAAACAACTTATAGGCAATCCTCTATCGGATCCTGTATTAGATAAAACAGGCGAGGCTAAACATAACCATCCTTTCCATATATGATCAAAAAATCTTTTCTCTAATTCTGGTTTATATAGCCTACGAGCAACTGTTTTAGCTACTCTTTGATAAGCTTCCTTAGGGGATTCCCCATTTATTAAGTATCCACCAGATATAGTTTTTTTATAAACATCATTATCTCCCCAATAAGGGTAGTCAATACCTCTTTTCCATTTTGTATTCCAACTCATAATAATAAATAAATTAAATAGCCTAAGCTTACATTAATATTAACAGCTACTAAGTTCCATTGCTTAGCAACCCAAACTTGTGGAATACATACTATTCCTCCAATAATATAGGTAATAGCTCCTATATTGCCATATGATAATAAATATGGGCTAATCATTATAAAGGCGGTTCCAAAATATCCTAATCTATTTGCTAGCCTTTCTTTAGCTGACAATCTTCTATCTTGAACCAACAATCTTAAAAAAGATCTTTTCCATCTAAATTCACATCTAATGCAAGTCTTTTTACCCGGGTGTTTAAATTTAGAATCTTTTTTTCTTTTTTTACAAATGTTACACTCTCTCATTTTTTTTGTTTAATTCTTCAGCGAATTTTATCGCATAATCTAAATGATTTTTTTCCCAATGCATTCTATATTCAAAGCCATGCTCAAACTCCTTATTACATTGGCTACATTTAATTTTCTTTTTCACTTACCAAATATCTTCAAAATCTTCCCCTTCATTAGCTTTAGAATAATCGGTTGGTCTAACAGCAAAGAAATCAGTATGAGTATGCCCGCCAGTGAGATGATAAAACCAATCGAGATTGGAGGCTGCTGATTCATCAAATTTAAAGTATTCCCGTCTGTTCCTGTAACCGAGCTCCACGAGCTTTTCATTAAGTCGTTTTGAAATAAATTGTTTAAGATCATAAGCTTTTAAATTTTCAATATCTCCAAGTTCAAACATTTTATCAATATAATTATATTCAGCTTTTAACATAATTTCTGCTGCTTTAAGTATATCATTTTCACATTTATCTTTTAAAGTTGGGTCTTCTTGACACATATGCCTAAAAAGTTGACAACCCATTTTAGAATGAAGAGATTCATCTCTTACACTCCATTTCATTTGTTGGCCCACTCCTTTTAATAAATTTCTCATTTGAAAACTATAAAGAATAGCGAAAGCAGAATAAAGACTAACACCTTCAGCGAAGGCGCTAAAGACTGCAAGGCTTCTTGCAATTCCTGTGGGGTTATTTCCATCATAACTAATTAAATTATCAAAGCGCTCCATTGTTGCCTTGTCTTGAAGAAACGCTTCAAAATTCTCTAAGCCAAGTGTTTCATTTAAATAAGAATAAGCTACTGCGTGAATAGTTTCTTGAGAACCAAACATCATTGCCATTTGCTGGATTTCATGTTTAGGAAACCACGATACAACTTTTTGGGTCCAATAATCAGATACCGCACACTCTGTTTGTGCAAATCCCAAAAGTATATTTCCAACCAAGTTCTTCTCTGTTTCGGTAAGTTTTTCATTCCAATCTTTGACGTCACCTGACATCGGAATCTCCGTATGAAGCCAAAACGCTTGGGCTTGTTTGAGCCACCCTTCAGTGTAATATTCTGGATACTCGAAGGGTTTGTATGGTATCCTCTCATCAAATAATCCCATATTATTTTATTTTTCATCTTGGTTTTTGGACTCTTCTTCTTTTTTAGTAGTTAAATCCTTTTTTAATTTCTTTAATGCTTTTGCATAATCTGGTAAACATTTCATTAGTTCCATAGTTCCTATAGATAAATCTTTAAGATTATGTAGTTCTTGTACAATTCTGTTTAAAGCTGCCCCAATAGTATCTATTTTATTGGACATCTCAATTAATTTAGATTCTTTCATTTAATATATTTTTACTTAATATAATTGGTGAGGCATCTTTATTATTCTTTATTTGAATATGATTAGCCTTTATTGATATTAAAACAGGTAAATCTTTAGATTTAGTTTTAATAGTTTTACCTCTTATACTATGTTCTACCACTGTATATTTTTTAATAAAATGATTTTTGTAATGCTTCAAAGCATATTCTTTTATAAATTCTTTATCTTCTATTTCACTCATAATGCACAGTTAAACATAATTCTACAAAAGGTAAATATAAAACATGCTCTGTAAAATTCTCCTCCGGATAACTCCTAATTCCTATAAGAACTCCGGGATATAACGATATACTAAGTTCCCAGCCTGCCATGTTTTTCTTGATTTAAATAATAAGTTAACATTCTCATATGATGTTGTATTCTTTCTCTGTAATGCTCAGGTAGCGTAAATTCCGTGTTTTCTATGGATTCTGACAATATCTTTATATTTAATTATTTTGTTATTTAATAATTCTTTTACTTCTTTATATAATAATCTTTTAGCGTACATTACACGCGCTTCTTTTTTCTGCTTTCTTTGATGAGAGTCATCGTCTGATCTACTTCTTTTTGATTTTGAGGCTTGTAAAGCGTCTTTCCAATCTTGTTGTTCGTGAGCCATAATTTAAATAATTTCCATCTTATAGGGAAGGATTCATTAGCCCTCCCTTTGCATTCTATTATAAAGTCTTTTCCAACAAAGTCAGGCGTATATTTAATGCCCAAAATATTTTTTTCCCCTCTGTTAATATAGTCACCTTTCCCGTTGGCTTGTTTTTCATAAGCAATATTTCTAAAACTAAAACTTTCGACCAACTGGAAAACTTGATTTTCATATCCTTCAAATAATTTATTATTCTTTAAAGATTCATAAGTGTATCTTTCTAATCCTGATGCAAATTGTATTCCATCAACAATTATTTTTTTAGATTGAACTGGGCCTTTTTTTCTTTTTAATCGCCGTCTCATGTCCTATCTGTTGTCCATAAAAAATCGTTATCTGGTTCTGGATATTTACTTATACTTTTACTATCTTTTATATAGCATTCTTCTATTTCTTCGCGTAATGACATTCTAGCTTTCTCTATATAATTAACCGCATCCATTAATTCTTCTTGGATGTGATTTAACCAAGAATCTAAAGGTTGGTCATCATCTTGCAATGTAACTCCGTATTTTTTATAACCAACATCAGAACGACTTTTGATCTTATTGATTACTTGCTCTATTATTTTATCTCTATTCATCTTTTACAAATGTTCCGTTAATCATTCTGCCAGTTCTATCAGAAATTTCATTGTAAGCAGACTCAATACAATCTTCAATGCTAATTCCTTGTAACTCTGCGAAATTAGTAAGAACAACAATGATATCACCAATAGCATCAATAGTACCAGCCTTATCATTTTTAAGGACTGCCTCGGATAATTCTCCTGTTTCTTCATATAGTTTTATTAATTGCGTTTTTGTATCTCCGCCTTGGAGTATACCTTTTTGAAACCCCCATTTTCTAATGTTATCAAATACTTTATTGTTCTTTGTTTTCTTAACCCCTAGTTTTTCAAAAGGGCCTGCTTCAGCCATTGCTTTATTATAAACATAACAAGTGCTAGGCCCGAACTGGCTGCCATGTACATTACTCAGTATCCAATCTATCTTATCAACTGCGTCTAATTTAAAAATACCTCTTGTTGTTTCAATAACTAAATCAGTTAAAAAGCTAGCATCTATATCATTTAAAGGAATTTTAAATGTAGTAGTAGCTTCTGATGATGAATGTGTTGTCATATAATTTGATTTAAATAATTCTTTATAAGGCTTAAGATCTACTTTATATCCTAAGTCTTGTTGTAAAGTTCTTTCTGCATCAGATGCTTCCTTTATATCATCTGTTTCAAATAATATTTCATATTCCCCTGCTTTATAACCTTGTTCATTTTGTACTCTTTTTTCTATATTAGTAGTACAGCCAACTTTCTTGCCGGGGATATGGTATATTTTGTATTTACCTGTTTGTAATTCAATAGCCATTTTAATATTTATATAAAGTTACTATATAGTATCTATTATTTTTGCCACGTACAACAGCTTTACCTATTTTAGTGCCAATTTCAATTATTGTATTAGGCATTGGATCATATATATAATCAGCCTCCATTATTGCATCAAAATCTGAAGTTGCTTTAAAAGAATTAGTTACTCTTCCATAATTGACAAATTCAAATGGATTAGAAACTGTTTTAGCTATTATGGTAGCTGTAGCTGAATTTTCTACATCATCTTTTATTTCAATTTCTTCTTCAAAATAAACCGGGATATATTGAGCTTGAATGTAGCTAGTAAATAATAATAATAATAATAATATTTTTTTCATATTTTCTTAATTTAAGTTCCTACTGATAATTCAGCCTTAATATTAGGATGGGGATTATAATTTGTAATCTCAACATCACTATGTTTAGGCAAAATTAATTTTTTGTTTTTTAATTTAACACCTTGCTTTAAGTTAATTTTAGGTAAGGATTTTATGCTTCTTGATAATTGTAATTTAGCTTGCTCAATATGATTATTATATAAATGGCAATCCCCTAAACTACATACTAATTGACCCGGCATTAAGCCAGCTCCTTTTGCTAATAATTCTAATAGTAATCCATACATTGCAATATCATATGGTAGTCCTAAAAATATATCTGCTGATCTTTGTTGCCACATTAAATCAAGCTGTTTATCTCTGACATATACTTGAAACCCGTAATGACAAGGAGGAAGTACCATATCAGGCATATCACTTGGATTCCAAGCACTAACCAATAGCCTTCTTGAGGTTGGAGTTTCCTTAATCCCTCTAACAACCATAGCCAATTGATCAACACTATTAAAATTACGCCACTGATGGCCGTAGACAGGACCCAAAGTGCCGTCTGTTCTACCAGATCTTCTGTAATCAGCATCCCAATAGCTAACCCCGTTAGCGTGCAAATAATCAAGGTCCACCTTACCGCTAAGTATCCAAATAAGTTCTGTAATCGCATGATTAAAATATATTTTTTTAGTTGTTAACAAAGGAAAACCTATCTTCATATCATGCCTTAGCATCCTTCCAAAGACGCTTTTTGTGCCCGTGCCTGTTCTATCGTCTTTTTCTTTACCGCCATACAATACACCAGATAATAATCCTATATATTCTTCCTCTATATTAATCATTCTTTTTTCTTTTATCGTAATAGTATTTTTTCATTCTCTCCATTTCTTCATATATATTATCTGCAGTATATACATTGGGTGATAAATAAGACTTTTCCCCTCTTTTATATGGGCCTAAAGTAACACTTATACGCCATTCCTCAGGATATAACCCTCTTTGAGTAGGTTGTGGGGCAATTCTAATATTGTTATCTACGCAATATGAATTCCATTTATTGTATTCTTCAGTTGGAAACCATTGTGTAGCAGACAAGCCTTTATAATTACTTTTCTTTTTACCGTATAGGGACTTCATGATTTGTGAATTCTATCAAATAATATATTTAAACTAAACGATCTTCTTTCTCCTTTTTTATCTGGAGATGCATATTTGCTTTTAAAAGGATATACTTGATGGTCTAGCCAATTTGGAAACATATAAAAATCTCCTACTTTAGGTTTTACTTTAAAATTATTAGGACAATTTAATCCTACAGTGCCATATCTAAAATCTATATAACCCCCAATTGGGTTATTATCCTTGTCTTCTTTTTCCCAATATTCATTTATATCATCAGGTAATTTAAGATATCCTACACAAGATATATTACAACCGGTATGATAATGGTAAGGGTTAAAATCCCCAGAAAATTGTCTTGCATACCAACCACTTACTATCCCTACTTTACCTTCTCCCTCTGGGAGTTCGTCATGTGGAAATAAATATTTTTTAGTAACGGCATCAAACCATCTTGCATGTGTTTTTAATACATCTAAACTAATATGAAATTCTTCTTGTAATTTTCCGGCCAACTGATATGACCAATCTCGCTTTTCTTTTTTATTTTCAGTTATATCTAAACAATCTTGGTTTAAATCATGTAAAATTTCATCAGGTAATTGAGTTTGTAATATATTAGGTCCAAAAGGTTTATATAAGTTTAGTTTATTCAAATTTAGTCTTGTCAATTTCATTTAATTGATTTTAATATTATTTATGCTTCCCATGGCATTACTTCCTGTGTTATGTCCTGTAGGGGTAAATAATTACCACTAACTTTATCCCATTTAAAATGCGCTTCTGCTTGGTTCTCCCCTAAATTCTGGAATTTTACTTTAAGTACTTTTACTTTTACAGTTCCTTTAGTATAATCCCTATGTACTAATAGCCCATGGTAAGAGGCATCATACCATTCTCCCCCGCCTTTTATATTATACATATTAGGTTCATCTAATGTACCATCTTCTTTCTTATACATTTTAGTTGGGTGAGCCACCACAATTACTAATACATCATGTTTTTTAGCAAAAGCTTCAATCCTTGTTAGATATTCCATTGTAGCATCTGGGATGCTCATTGAATTAGCCCCGTTCATTTTAACTTTGTTATAAGGGTCTATTACTAAACATTTTATTCCCTTTCTTTTAACAAGCTCTGCTCCTTTCTCTAACACCGCATCTAAATCATATCTTTCAGTCTCAATAAAATAAAAGTTTTCATCAATAAGTTCCGTTACTTCCTTCCATTTATCAGTATTAATATCTACTTTAGATGGCATCCAATTACCGATCTTTCTCATTAACTTATGAGCATGTAAGAATGTTGGTTTATTCTCCGGTGAAGCAAAAGCTGTTTTCCAACCATATTTTAAGTTGTATCCCACCACCATTCTATCAACAAAATCAGACTTCCCACTGCTAGGAACCCCTGTAACGGTGATGAATTGCCCTGTGTAAGTAGAGAATATGCTATCAAAGTTATCAAGGCCGACTTGATAACCCGGTTTAAAGCCTTCTTGAATAAATTCTTGTAATTCATTATCTATATCTTTTAATGTTACAACATTTTCCAGAGGAACAGGCTCAGCTTGATCAACAAGACGCTTAAGCATAGAAGAGCCGTAATTAAGCAAATATTCATTAGCATCTTTATCACCGTTAAAGCTAATCGTATAGCATACCTCTGCTCCAAAACGTCTGATGAGTTCCTGTCGAAGATTTTGGCCGGCTTCATCTCCATCGACTGCGATAATAATTTTGGATTTATCCTCGAAATATTCAATGCAATTATCGAGGTAATCAAGGTTAAGCCTATTAAGAGTAGCTCCGTTTGGTACACTAACAACGGATTTAACTCCTGCTTCGATAAAGGATAAGGCGTCGATTTCACCTTCAACAATAACAACATTATTGTGCCCCACGGTACTATCAATATTATAGAATATTTTTTCAGCACCTTTGACCAGTTTAAAATTTTTCCTACCATCTCTATATTTTATGTTTATAAGTTCATTATTAATAAAATAATTGAATTGGATTGTATTTTCTATTTTGCTGGTTTGAGGCATCCATTCTTGGCCTTCTGTTATTTGTGCTTTAACTAAAGTTTTTTGTGAGATACCACGTTTTTCAAACCATTTAACTGCTTTATCACTTAATAATATATTATTTTTCCACTCAGGCTTTATATAATCTTTATTTTGATTGCCTTTTCTTTTAAATGTATGTAATTGAAATACTTCATCACAATTCATACAAGTACCGAGACCACGTTCCCAATCATACATAGCACATTTAGCTTTTTGATTGGTTGGTTTTCTATCAGCAGAGCAAAGAGGGCATACACCCTCTTTTTTCCCTACTTCAAGATTATACTGATTAAATTTATCAATTAAAAACCCGTTAATCTCTGTTGTGTTCATATTAAAATGGTAAATCTGGTTCTGTTGGTGATACTGTTGGTGTCTCTGCTACATTTTCTCTTGCTGCAACTGATACGTTTTCCCCATCAGTCCAAACAACTTTAACATTTCCTAAGAAAGTTTTAGGCTGTTTTGCATCGCGTTCTTCTTTAGTTTGTTCAGTTTGAATATAACCTGAATCACCATATTGACCAAGTTCATTATTTAATACAACTGTAACTGGATAATATTTACCCTTCTTACCTTCAAAGATTTTAGCTTTATCGATTTTGTCTAAGTTAATAGAACCCGCTATAATACTTGCCATTAGTAAGAGTTTATAGTATTAAACATTCTGCGCATTTGCGCTTTGTTAGCTCCAGTTACTCTACGCAGATTATCTACAGCTTTTACATGAGATTGGTTTGCATAGAAGTTTCCTGTGCTAGTAGTTACTCCTGTAACATCACAAGTTTTTTTTCTAATTCTTGCCATAATAAAAATTTAAATTAATTAAAGTGTTTTGGAGATATAATATTGGCTAAAATCTCCGTCGCCATTCACAAAAAAGTCATTATATGCTTGTACTGCCAATGCAACCTTATTTTTTCCAGACTGCAAAAATTTATCGCTACAATCAAATAAACCTAATTGATGAGTTTTTTTATCTATAACTATGAATATTAAATCCATATTAAACATTTGTGAATAGATATATGCTTGACTATCATAATTGAACTTATATGCCGAACTGGCAAAGCTATTGATATTACTTGTAGTTTTAAGATCTATAACTAGTTGTTGGCTATGGTTAACTATATCAGCCTTGCCTTTCCAAGTCATGTCCTCTAATTCAACTAATCCCGGCTTTTCATATTCTACAGCCCCATCTAATATCATATCTTTAAATAGATCGTTTTCTAAAACCTTTTCGCGCATTAATTCGATCTGATCTACTTCATGTTGAAGCAAACATATATCTCCTCCAGCTATTTCTTTATATTCTTTTGTATTTCTAGTTTTAGATTTAACTATTTTAAACTTTTCAAGTTTATCTGGTTCTAGAATACAAGTATGGAAGTATCCTCCCACAACAAAAGCTGGGTTTGGTGGGGAGGGTTTTTTAAAGTTTAAAGGATTTTCAATTAATGATTTTATATCACTATTAGATAGAAATTGTTTGCCAAATTCCCCATAATAGTTTTCATCGTCCCTTAGCTTTTCAATTATAGTATCTTTATTCATTAATAAGTTCTGCTCGAGCATCAGAGGTTATTGTATATTTATCTTCTAAGGTTTTCATTAATCCCCCATTAGATAGAAACTTTTTTGCTTGGTCTAAATTATTCTTATTAATAATTGGTTTGTCTACTTTTTTAAAGTCTTTAGAACTAACGACATTAGTTTTATCGTGAGTATTTGTAGCATCTGCATCAGCAGTATCATCTATTAATAATAGATTACCTAATGCATATTTCTTACCATAAGACGATGCCGCTCCAAATCTTTGGGGCATTTGTTGTCCTTTAGCATTTAAATCTACTCCTACAATAGCACTAGCTAGTAATTCATCACCAGATTCGTTATCAACGATACCTGCTGTAGAATGAATCATAGGGAAATCATTTCCTAAAGTTAGATTCTCTTTAACTGTAAAATGTACCTTGTATTTTTCATTCATTGGTTTCAATGCTTCTAATATATCTTCCGCTGAACGGAAATTATATTTACCAAAAGAATTATATCTAGATTTCTTAGCTTTAAATTCTCCTTGGATTTTACTTAGTTTTTCTCGGATATTCATATAATTAAATTTAATTTAGTAAATCATAAATTATACCATCTTTCTTAAATACTTTATTCTGCTGATGATTATCAATTTTACCGAATGTGGTAAATGCATCATTAGTATTTAAATCTAAAGAATTGTATATTTTCTTTGTTGAGTCTACCCCTTGCCCTGATAATCTCTCAGAGTTTATAGGTAAATACTTCCCACTAGATACAGCAATACGATTACTAATCGTGTAATTTGCTTTCTTTTCACGTGGTGCGTTTTCTTTATATACATTAGGTGGTTTATCCGATGATCTAATGTACTGAAGTTCGTTTGTTGCTGATAAGCAACTTTTATATTTTGTTTTGAAATTCATATATAATATTATAGTGCAATTTTTTGAAAAAGGGACCTTAATCTTGATAAATTTTCAAATTTGTTGCTGCCCAGTCATAAACTTTAGACTGTGATTTCATACCGTTAGTAGCAACAAAGAAAGCTAATTCATTAAGCGCATCCTCGTTCGTTTTAAGCTTGTTTAAATGTCTTTGTTTTTGTTTTCTTACCGTTTCTACTTTCATACCAAAAAAGTGTGCTATACTGCGCATACTCTTAGGTTTAGAATAAATATCATCTAATCCAAAAAACATTTTTATCATTAAATGATTGTTTGGTGCATATTTTTTTAACCAGCCTTCTAAATATTCCCCTAATTTGTCATAATCATAATCATATACTTCATCTTCTATTATAGATAAAACATCTGAATCAAACCAATGAGGAAATAATACTGAAATAAATCCAAAGCCTGTAGTATATCTTTTCTTATCTTCATTATTCCATATACCTTTTATAGGCCGCCCTGACCCATCTACATTCATTTTTATATTATCACTAATTAAACCTTTAATACTAATTGATAAAAATTTATTTATTGCTTTATCTTTATCTAATTGAGTTTCTAGTTTCGAGATATAAGACCAATCTATTCTTCTCCATGATTTATTTAAAGCCCAATAACCTTCTTGGTGTAAATCATTTATATTCATAACACCAATCGCAGCATATTCTTTAGAAAAAGAATTAGCTATTTTATTGGCCATTTTATAGTATTCTATAGGTATATTATTTAATTCTTCAGCACTTAATTTACTGAGCCACTCATTGTTAAGCGCATATATCTTTCTGTTAAAGTTTTTCATGTATGTAATAATTTAAGTCTTCTACTATATTTTTTGATTAATTTTGCTTTATGTTTAAGTTCGTGTACATTAATCCTATTTCTTGCTTCACCAGCTAATACTAGATCGACAATTTCTTCTCTTAATGCCATGATTTCATTAAATAGATATCCTCTATGTTTAGAAGCTCTACTTTCAAAATCAATTTTTAGTTTTCCTATTTTTATTACCATGTCTTGGATTTTTTCTCAATTCTTTTATCTTTTCAGCAATACCAAACAAATTGTTTGATATCATATGTTTGTATATCTTAATAGCTTTCATGTTTAAAAATTTTCCCAAAAGGGGTTATCAATTTTTTCTATCCAAGTTAATCCGTTCCTATTGAACCACAAAGCTTGGTCTTTATCAAAGCCTTTAGGAATATCACTAATAGTATATCCTTTAAACTTTATCTTTCTTACAGGTTCATCACCTATTTCTCTAAGTACTTTAGTTGTTTTTGCCATCTTTCTTTTTTATAGTTATTCCTTTTTTACCAAAAACGGTAGTGTATGCAAATTCATATCCGTCTTTTAATTCATATTTAATATTTTTAGCTGGAGGATTATTAGCACCTCCACCCATATATTTGGTTATCAAATACTTATGTATATCCTTTTTATTCATAATCTCTTACACATTTATATAATGGGTGACGATAGGAGCCGGCTGGTGTTCTTTGAAAATAAGTGAAAGTTGCAACTTTGCCAATATACCAATCAGCAATGTCATACATTTTTTCCATTATTTTATAATCATTCATTACTGGCATTCCGAATTCATTACCGTGAGAGTCTCGTGCCAGAAATTTGCCGATTGTGCCAGTTCTTTTGCCCTGACCTTCCACCCAGCCCGTGATCGTCGCCTCTGCGTCTTGGAAATCTTTGAATTTTTGTAAATTATAACTTCTTTTTTGTTCATATGGTTTATTTATTCTTATTATACTGCCTTCATATCCTTGTTTAAGGAAATCTTTATGAGCTAATTGTGCTGTTTCTAAATGAGCAACTTCATATGTTGTTACTTCAACGATATGTCTTGCTCTTAAATCTTCAATTTTGCTTTTAATATTTTCATTTCTTATTCTAAAAGGATAATTATGTGCATTAGAATAATAATCATACCAATGAAATTGTATATACTTTACAGCTTCTTTAAGATCTTCTTTTGTTGGTTTCTGTTTTCTAACTAAAGATATTATTTTATTAAAATTATCTTTTAATTGATGATTATATAATTCTCCATCTACTATTATATCAGGATAAGTTTTAAATAAAGGCTTTAATTCTTTTTTAATATGATCTAAAGTTTTAAACTCTTTATGATTACGACTAAATGCGCCATCTTTTGTGATATAACATCTTATACCATCAAGTTTTGGTTGTATAAAAGAATCTTTGTCAAATTCTTTATTGCCATACGGATGGGCGAGCATTACATTAAAGGTTGTTGTAGTCTTTTTTGATTTTTTCATATATTTCTTTTAATTCTTGTAATAATTCGTATTTTTCTTCTTTTAATAGTTCTTTCCATTTAAATTCTAATTCTCTCATTTGACCTGCTAATATTTGTTTTTTAGTAGGTTGAGGAGGAGGATCAAATCTTACATTTCCAAATGCATCTACATTTTTATGGAAAAATTCTTCTGGCCCAAGTGGTTGAGCCGCAGCTATATAATCTTTATAATTAGTTTCTAAGTATTCTTGTAGTCTTTGAAAGACTTTATCAGCTATCATATCAGATAGTAATTCAAATTGATCAGGAGTCATATTTATCGTATAATATTAAGTTATATATATAATCTAGCATATTAGCTTCTCTTTTTTGGCCCGCAATCACATTATCTATTTGTTCTTGTTCGAGACCAAATGTCGGTGATTTTTGTTGCCAGCTAATACAATCTTGATAAACTCTAAATTGTTTAGCGGAGATATGAGCAAGTGCTTTGCCCCTTAAAGAATCAAATTCTTTAATATCCATTAATTGTTTTAGGCTTTCTAAATCTGTTTTCATATTAAAATTTTTTCCCCTTCGTTAATTCCTTCATCTGAAGCTTTTCATATTCATCAACCCAATGATAGTCATCAAATATTTCATCTATGCCATCAATAAACCATTGCTCATCTTGTCTATCTTTCATAAGACTAAACAAATAGTCTGGAATAGTTTCGTTATACATATAAACATCATGTTCCCAATCAATTTCATGCTCATGATCTAACCCACCTTCGTGGTTTATCATCCAAATTTCATATCCATCTGCTGTAAGATTTTTATACACAGATAAATCTGCCATACTATTATAAGTATCGTCTGTTAATTCTATATTATAGTGCTCAAGCACTTTCTTTTGGTAATCCATTTTCTAATTCTCTAAATAATTCTTCTATTTCTTCTGTTATATTATCACTTTCTTCGTCCATTTGTAACGTATTTTATAAATGTTGATTTAAAACATGCATGACAACTTGTCGCGCATTTCCTATTAGTGTCGTTTTGTCACCATACAAACCAGTATATTTTAATTCATATTCTTTAGGTTGTAGCTTTTCGTATTCTATTGGGTTAAATTTATTTCCTGCCATAAAAAATTTTATATATTATTGCCATAATTAATATTATGAACAATAAAGTTAATATTGCTTCTTTCATTTATTTAATTTTAGAGCGAAAAACGGGCCTCGAACCCGTAACCTTTAGATTGGAAGTCTAATGCTCTGCCAATTGAGCTATTTTCGCTAATTTTAGTTGCGCCAGTAGGATTCGAACCTACGACCTCTGGGTTATGAGCCCAGCGAGCTGACCAAACTGCTCCACAGCGCAATATTTTGAGAATGCAACGG
>Ga0209404_10001800_pt1 | contig 13923 bp, 9 predicted proteins | sample TroAtlMetagenome_2_FD_187447 | JGI IMG/M metagenome (GOLD analysis project Ga0209404, IMG submission 187447) | Marine eukaryotic phytoplankton communities from Atlantic Ocean - Tropical Atlantic ANT8 Metagenome (SPAdes) (version 2) | ecosystem: Environmental > Aquatic > Marine > Oceanic | place...
TGTCACCAACGCCTGCACATCGAAACCCCTTAGGGGGGGATAGAAAGATCGGCAACATCCGTGGCTAGGGCATGACTCTCATGCGGCAACATATGGGTTAGCTTGTAGTAAAGCACGTAGAACGTGGGAACTAAGTAGAGGATCAGGACTGTTCCCAAAATAAGTCCAAAGCAAAGGCTGGTCGCCATCGGAATGAGAACCTGAGCCTGAAACGAAGTTTCCAGTAGTAGCGGCAAGAGGCCTGCAACCGTTGTAATAGAAGTGAGCAGGACCGGTCTAAATCGATCCCGGCCGGATTCCACCAAGGTTGTGAGAATATCTTCGTCCCGCTTGCCATGTTTATTGATGTAGTCAATTAAGACAATCGAATCGTTGATAACGACACCCATCAGAGCCACAATTCCACAAAGGCTAAAGAGTGTCACTTCCAGTCCCATAAAGAAGTGCCCCCAAACGGCCCCGATCAATCCAAAGGGAATGATCGACATGATAAGGAAGGGCTGCAAATAGGATTTGAATTGAAGGGTGAGCACAAAGAAGATAACAAGCATGGCTACGATAAAGCCAGTAATCATACTATCAATCGATTCTTTCTGTTGTTGCGCCTGGCCTTCAAACTTAATGTAGACATTAGGGTATTTTCTTTTGATCGTTGATTCAAAAAAGTTCATGAAAGAGCGTTCCATGTAAAGTAATCTCTTTAACGAGTTCAAATCGTTTAATACCGGAACGAAATCTATAAACTCTTCGATAGTTCCCTTCTCATCAAGTAAAGTCCCATCTCGGAGTTGCTCAATGCAAATGTCAATGTCAGCTTGAAAGGCTTCAAAACGGTTTTTTTCCGGCTCAGTAAAATCAACATTCAGCTTATCCAGATCGTCAAAAAGTTCGACTAAATTATTATTCAAAGCCTCGATCACGGGAGCCATGATTAATGCTCGAAAAACAGGAGTATTTACTTCGCTGTCAGAATCAACAAGTTGATCGAGAATCACATCAAACGGTTCAGCACTGATTCCCAATTCTTTTTTTCGGTCGCTGGAAAGCGATTCATATTCAGTTCGCACAACCGCAACAAAATTCATATCCTGTTGAAAAATTTGATTCGGAGTAACACCTTGGGTTCGGTCTACATCTCCGGTAATCGTGATGGAACGCAATTGATTCACACGATTCAATTCCGCAAATTCACGAACCTTGGTGATTTCCGCCACTTCGGTAATTGGCCGTTCGGCTTTGTCATTTCCACGCACGCGAACGTCCGACAGACTCAATAGACGTCGACGTTGCTCTTCCGGATAACGCACCATGAGCTTCACTTCGTGACGCCCTCGTTGCAGTCGCATGACTTCTTCGCCATAGAATGCTCCGCGTACTGCATCTGCAAGTTCGGCCGTCGAAATCCCCATCACCTGAGCATCTTCTTTGATCTTAAAGCGATATTCTTCTTTCCCTATTTGAATGTCATCCTCGACATCGGCTACCCCCGGCTTGGCATTCAGAAAAGCAACACAATCCGCAGCAGCAGCTTCGAGCTCTGCCATTTTCTTCGTCGGAGCCAACAATTTAAATTCGATCGACTTTCCGCCAGGACCTCCAGGGCCCCCACCTTCAGTGAATACCAGTGATTCGGCATCAGGGAATTCCGGTGCTAATTCACGCCACTTACTGATCAATTCCTGACTGGTATAGCTCCGCTCACTACTATCGACCAACTCAATATCCACGACGCCTATAAAAGATCCCGCTTCCCCGCTACTTACACCATCTGATGCTAATCCTGTGGCATGTCCAACCGCACGATGCACCACTTTATAAAGCTCTCTTTCTGGTGAAACTTCCTTCTTCAACTGCAACGCGACTGCTTCTAATTCTTTGGTCGCAGCATCGGGAACGGAGGATGGCGTTCCATCCGGGAAAACAACTTTTGCACTTAGCACAAAGCTGTCCATCTTGGGGAAAAACACAAAGGGAATCACTCCTCGAACAACGACGACAAGCGTAATCACCAGTAAGGCTGTTGCCACGCTAATCGGAATTAAGGGGAACTTAAGCGATATCCGAAGACTCGGCATGTAGAACTGATGAATCACTTTGTGCAGGCACCAGGATGCACTCTGATTTGCCTTTTGAATTAACCATAGTAATGGTCGAAAAGGAGTAAGTATCCAGCGGATAACCGATTCAATTCTGCCCGACTCGTGTCCCAGATGGGCAGGAAGAATCAACACACATTCAAATAAAGAAATCGCCAGCATGGCGATAACCGCCGCCGGCATTACCGCAAAGAATTTACCCATAATGCCGGCAATAAATAGTAGAGGCGCGAAGGCAATAATGGTCGTAGAAACGGAGGCTGAAACAGCCGGAAATACCTCCGCTGTACCTTCAATGGCAGCTTGAAGAGGCTTAAGGCCTTTTTCCTGATAGCGATAGATATTCTCACCAACCACGATCGCATCATCCACCACAATTCCCAAAGCCAGCAAAAAGGCAAACATAGAAATCATGTTAATCGTCTGACCCATATAAATCAGAACAATCCCTGCTCCCAAAACAGAAATCGGAATTCCCATCGCAACCCAGAATGCTAAACGCAGTTCGAGAAACAAGGCTAACACGACAAATACCAACAACAGGCCTTGAAGCCCATTGGTCATCAACAGATCCATTCGTTCTTCAACATAAACAGACTGATCAAACCAAACCTCGAGCTTGTACCCGGGGGGCATCGTCTGGTTACGTTCTTCGACATAGTGATGGACTGCATCCGCAATTCTGAGAATATCCTCCGAAGGAGAACGCATCACGGAAATCACATTAGCCGGATGCCCATTCACATCGTCAATCGAATCCACATCCGCAAACCCATCATAAACACTGGCGATATCTTTTACTTTTAAGACAACCTCACCATTGGTTCTGAGAAGAGGTAATTCAGCGATTTCTTCCCCCGTCACGCCTTTGTTCTTCGCTTGAAGAGAGACATCCCCCACTTCAGACCGAAGTGTTCCACCCGGTATATCGATATTTTCCTGCCGCAGAATTTGAGCAACCTGCTTCAACGTCAAATTATATTTACGTAAATCCTGTTCGCGAATCTCCACATCAATCTGGTATGGTTTAGCTCCAAGAATATCCGCCTGTGTGACGACAGGCTGTTCGGGATTCACTGTAAAAAAATCAAACAGTCCCTGGAGGCCGGACTTTGCGAGGGGTTTTTGGACGAGCAATTCCTGACGAATTTCTTCCGTGAGATTTCTCAACTCCAACTCGGCTTCTGTGCCGGAAACCGATTGAGGCCCTAAGACACCGACGCGGATTGCCGGGTTACGCATCGTGATTTGACGCACATCTTTGTTCTCTGCTAATTGAGGCAGGCTGGGAATGCGATCCACTGCTCCGCGTATCTCATTAAGAATCTTTTGGGCATCTTCGCCGGGGTAGATTTCCACCACGGCATAGCCAACGCCTTCGGCTGCGACACTGGTCAATTGTTTAATCCCAGCGATCGGATGAATGGCAGACTCGAGTTTCTGACAAATACTCTCTTCAGTCACCGCCGGAGCAGCGCCGGGATAGGGAACACTAACCAGAATGATTTCCAACTCAAATTCAGGAAAGCTCTCACGGCGCATGACACCAAAACTGAAAAGACCTGCCAGAATAATGGCCAGCATCAACGTGTTCATAGCAGCCGACCGATCAATGGCCCATGCAACGATTCGCTTTATCACGGGGAACTTGCCTCTTCTTTGATTATTCCGGCTCTGAATTTTTTGCAACTACGGATGTCGAATTTGGGACAGTTTCAAACGCTACCACCGTGCCATCCGCAACACCAAACAGGCGACGCGTGACCACAATAGAATTTGCCGTTAATTCGTTAGAATCAGTATCCACCACCCAAAAGAATTCATTGTCGACCTCAACCGAATGTAACGGCACAACTTCACTCACTTTACCGTAAACACCCGCGGAACGACCTTCAGGAATATTATCAGGCGGTGTGCTGTCATTGGTTACGGGCATGACCACATAAACTTCATTTGAGGAAGTCAAACTGTGGCGAGGGATAAGAACCAAGCCCTCCTGTTTTTCTACGCCAATTGCCAGTTCGACAAACATACCGCGGACTAACGAACCAATTTCTCCAAACCCTTCAGCTTCCGGGTTTGATACAACAATTCGCACCGGGACTGTTCTGGTGGTCGCATCTAACCCCCGACCATCAAAGCGATTGAGGACCCCATCCCAATGAATGGTGAGATTACGTGACCCCGAGAATTTGTAACTGACATCCACGTTCAATGGAGGCAGAGTAGCGCCTGTCGTATCGTCAAGCTGCTCAAAACCTCCCAGCACCCATAACAAATCATCCATCTTGAGATTCGCTCGGATTTCTCCCTGTTTGGTGTCTTCAATCGTTACCAAATTTGTACCGGGTTGAGCAAACGAATCTTCCTCAACCAATTCCCGAATAATAACACCATCGACGGGAGCTTTGACTGACGTTCGTGCTAAGTCCAAATTTGCTTTTTGAAGCGAGATCTCTGTCAGTTCTTTACTACTAATCAGTCTATATTCACTTTGACGGGCAGAACTAAGTTGGGCATTGTATTGCACAACGGTATTCTGAGCCGTCAATTCAGCTCGCTGGGCGCGTTCGACATCGGAAATAGAAATAACATTTCCAGTTTCACGTAGTTTTTTCAAGCGGGTATATTCTGCTGATGCAAGCTTTAAGTCTTCGTTGGCTAGTTTGAGCAAATCGGTCGACTTTGTGATTTCCAACTTAGCGTCTTCCAGATCAATTTCGGCTTGCTGTAGCTGACGTTTAAGTTGTTCCACGGCCAACTCGTAGTCTTGGCTGTCGATACGAAAAAGCTCATCCCCTTTGGTGACCTTACGCCCCGCTCGACAACTCTCCGACTTGTATTCAATTCGACCGCTCACCTGAGATGCGAGCTGAATTTCTCGAAAAGGTACAACAATTCCGTCGGCTTCAATGACGAATGTATCTGTATATGGCTGGACTTTCACGGAGTCCACGAGAGGTACTGTTTCTAATTCCTCTTCATCAGGAACGATGACAGGCGTCCTAACCAAAAGAATGACACCGATAGCCAACATCCAAATGAGGACCGGAAGCAGGACTCCCAAGACAATTTTATTGGAATTCATTCTCTGAAATAGTCCCTGGATTAGGAGAGTCGCGATGAATTACCGTTCTAACACCGCAAGGTGCTGGAACGTTGTAAATTACCAATTATCTCAGTGTAGGTCGGGGAACAAAAAACAACACCGTCAAAACTATCTGCCATAGCTGAAGATTAGTCTAATTTATTCCGCGACTTCAGCCTGCCATATACCTACACCAGTTGTGAGGATTATGAGGGAAACAAGTTTCCCCACAACCCTAAAGTACCTGAAGGATCGCCTCACACAACTGTTCAACGTTACCACTATTTAATCCAGCCACATTAATTCGGCCACTGCCAACAATGTAGATGGAGTGGTCATTTTTCAATTGATCGACCTGCATAGGATTCAAACCAGAGTAGGAAAACATTCCACGTTGTTGCTGGATAAACGAAAAATCGACAGGGCTGTTCTTGGCCGCCATCGTATCGACAAATAGTTTTCGCAGACCGTTGATACGATTCCGCATCGCAGCCACTTCCCCATCCCACTGAGCAAACAATTCATCACAACCAAGTACTGTCGACACCACTGCTCCGCCGTGCTTCGGAGGATTACTGTAGTTTGTACGAACTGATTTCTTCGCATGACTTAGAGCTGCCGTCGCAGCAGACTCCTCTTCAGCCACAATCGTTAAAGCACCGATACGCTCACAATACAACCCAAAGTTTTTCGAGAAGCTACTGCATATCAGGAATTCACCTACCTTTTCGGCAAACAATCGAAGCGCTGCGGCATCTTCCTGAAGCCCGTTTGCAAAGCCTTGATAAGCAAAGTCAATCAAGGGTAGGATTCCACGATCTTTACAGGCTTCAGCGATTTGTTCCCACTGCTCGGGACTAAGATCGACTCCGGAAGGATTGTGACAGCAGGCATGCAGGCAAATCACATCGCCTGCTGGAATCTGAGAAATACTATCAAGCATTCCCTGAAAATCTAATGCTAAGCCCGTGGAATCAAGGTACGTATAAGAATCCACCGCCAGCCCGGCACTTGAAAAAACCCCATTATGATTTGCCCAGGTTGGATTGCTTAACCAGATACGCGAAGCACCAACCTTGTATTTAAGGAAATCACCAGCAACGCGAAGTGCGCCGGTACCACCCGGAGTCTGCAGTGTCACCGCCCGAGACTCATCCACAGTACCGTTGAACAACACTTTGCGAACAAGTGGACCATATTCTGGTAATCCATCGATACCCAGATAGGACTTACTGGTTTCACTTTCCAACAAGAGTTGTTCGGCTTTCTTAACACATTCGAGAACAGGAGTATTGCCTGTTTCATCTTTATAAACACCCACGCCCAGGTTGATTTTGTTGGGATTAGTGTCATTCCGAAAAGCTACGTTGAGTCCGAGAATTGCATCCGGCGGAGCCATTTCAAGAGAACCGAACATCTATTTGATCCTGTAAAGTTATGCAACAAATATGTAAACTCCGCAGCCATATCCTCGCATGGCGTTAACATTGCCGGTTGTGGTATGCTTTGCTGCGGTCAAAAAATCAATTTTACCATCAAATTACTATGCCGACAGGGTGACCGGAAACGCTCAACTCAATAATTAGGTACGAATTCAATAATGACCGACTGCTCGTTTTGCTTACCCGAGAAGATCAATGCAGGCCCGCTTCTCACGAGTTATTCCTTGCCTAAGCTCAAAGAGCAGATTAAGTATGAATGCCCGGTACTACCTATCGTTTCGCTAGGAACACCTGCTGATCTGATCGCAGACATCGGACCTCTTGTACTCCCTCCTCTGTATCATGAAGCAATGACTCCGGAACTCAAATCGAACTTACTGGAGCGTATACGATATTGTTTTCCTTACTACTGGGAAAGCGGTCAACGCAAATCTCTCGAAACCGATTTGCTCGTAGTTGAAATGCCTAAATATGAATGGCCTGCTCCGGACGTAGGAAAAGTCGTCTGTTTTTCTGTTGATACGGCCGTCGAAGAGCATGGCCCTCACCTGCCTTTAGGGACAGATACCATCCAAAGCTATGCCGTTCTAGATCAATTAAAACGCCGTTTTCCTGAAATCATCCTGGCTCCACCTGTGGAATACGGCCACCTGAGTTGGGGACTCCCATTCGGACTAAGCATCGACATCACGCCAGGATTACTCGTGCAGTATGTTGCCGGGTACACCGAAGCAATTATGAAGTGGCTACAACCGAAAGGAATCTATGTCGTTGATGTTCATGGTTCCATTGTCCACCGCCAAGCCATCGAGGAAGGATTACGCATTAGTGCTTGTGACCACTACCGATTCCGGTGGTTACATGAACCATTAATCCAATTCGCGGGTGAACGGGGTGACCAACACGCGGGCGGCGTCGAAACTGCCCTGATTGAATTGATTTCACCGGAACTTGTCGACAAATCTCTGTTTCCTGACAAGATGCTTGGCATCAAAGCCGGGCAGATGAATATGGACGAAGCGATTGAACTTTCTGAAAATTTACCCGCTTTCGTAGAACGTGTGGAGCAAAGTCTTGATACAAAGACACCGTTAAACGGCATCGTCGGAGATATTGAGAACTATGAATATCTGGACGCTCAGGAAATGATGCAACGCATGTGGAATGTCGCATCTGACGATTTGAAAAGTCTGCTCGACGGCGATACCTACAAATAATTCCCAGCGGCACTGGCTCCAAATTGTTTGCATGAGTCCGCGTCTGGGTTACTTTAGAAGTAACCCAGACACGACTTCTTCCCCCTCAACGATGCCTCTATCATGCGTAACCGCACTCAGATTCTTGCTCTAACACTTCTTGTCATTCCGGCTGCATCTATTCTTCACGCACAGGATGAAGATCAAAAGCATATTGTGGCTCGCTACACTGCCGTTGCCAAAAACGGAGGGGATGCTGCGAAGGGCAAGCTTGTATTCGAGTCTGAAAAATCAAATTGCAAGAAATGCCATAGCATTGGCAAGAAAGAGGTAAAAGCCGGTCCTGATCTGATGGTCATTGGTGACAAATTTGATCGGGACCAGATCATTCGATCAATCCTAGAACCGAGTGTGCAAATACACCCGGATCATGCTAGCCACACAGTCACGACCGTCAACGGTAAAGTCATTACCGGCGTCTTACAGTTTCAGTCGAAAGAAACCATCGAGCTAATCAATGAAAAAGGTGAGGTCATAAAAATCGCCACTGAAGATATTGATGAACAGTTGCGTAGTAACACCTCACTGATGCCTGCTGATTTATACAAGGTGATCAATGAGTCTGAATTTAGTGATCTAGTTCAGTACCTGACGACACTCAAGCAAAAAGACGGAATCGCCTATGCCGGAATGCCTGATACGTTTAAATCAGTGGCTAAGCCAGTCCGGGTCGAAGCGTTACACGACGACTCACTTCGCTTTGATCACCCCGTTTGCATCATTGCCAAGCCGGGAACAATCAACACGTACATGATTGTCGAGCAGAAAACACGACACATCTATCAGTTGACCGTTACTCCGAAGGGTCAAAAGAAAGAATTGTGGGCAGATCTGAGTCACGAAGCAATTACGGGGACGTACGAAGGTGTTTTGTGTCTGGCATTCCATCCGGAATTCCTCATTAACCGCAAATACTATCTAAATTATCATGTTCGTGAAAATGACATTTTCTCTCCGGTCATCGTAGAACGAACAGCGATAGAAGACCTAAGTCAGGACGCCGGTGGTGCCTCTCGCCGACTGCTAAAAATCGAGCAGCCGACAATGTTGCACTGGGGAGGCATGTTGGCCTTTGGGCCCGACGGCTATCTTTACATCGGAGCGGGTGATGGTGGCCCGCAAGAAGACCCGCTTGGAAATGGTCAAAACCTTGGACTCCATTTGGGTAAGATTCTTCGAATCGATGTGGATCACCGGGACGCCGGACTTCCCTACTCGATTCCAAAGAACAATCCATTTAGAAATGCCGGCAAAAAGGCTCTTCCTGAAATTTGGGCATACGGTTTTCGTATGCCGTGGCGTTTCAGTTGGGATTCCAAGACCAACGAAATGTATGTGGGAGATATCGGGCAGAATCTTTATGAAGAAATCAACATGCCAAGACTGGGAGAAAATCACGGCTGGAACGTGTATGAGGCTTTCACGCCATTTTCCAGACAATACCTACGTCACGAAGAGTCATTTACCCCACCGGTAATCGCGTACCGTCGTAAGCATGGCGTTTCTGTTACAGGTGGATATGTTTACCGTGGAAGCCGCAGCCCTTCTTATGTGGGCAAATATATCTTTGCTGATTTTGAAACGAAGACGATCTGGGCGATGACACAGCAAAATCGCAAACTCGTCGATGTTCGAGTGATTGGTAAGGTTCCCGAAAAGCCATGCTCTTTTGGAGTCGATCATGACGGTGAACTCTTCATCGTCGGCTATCAGGGAACTATCTATAAACTGATTCTTGATGAGTCCATTTATCCGTAGTGGGATGAGTCGAGTTATAAACTCGGCTTCCCATCGAAAAAACTCCACACCTCAATGAAGTGTGGAGTTTAGTACCAGAGGTGGGAATCGAACCCACACGCCCTTGCGGGCACGGGATTTTGAATCCCGCGCGTCTGCCAATTCCGCCACTCTGGCAACGTTTTTGGCTTTGGATAACCTTGATTTTAACTCAAGGCAAACTTATGGCAAGCAGTGCAACCGACCTTGTCATTTGATGTTTTCATAAGGTGGAGCCTCATAGTGATCTCGCAATCGATGATACTCGTCGGTCAACAATTGCTGGGTACGACGGTAACGTATCTTCCCATGAACACTGGTCATTTCCTGTGGATCTTTATGCAAATCGAACAGATTCCATTCCTCCGTTGCTGGAAAATAGATCAGCTTATATCGATCTGTTCGCACTCCAAAATGCTGAGGGACGGCGTGTTCACCAATTTCGTAATAAGCATAGTACAAAGAATCGCGATCCCATTGGTCATTCTTACCAGTCAGGACCGGAACCAACGACTTACCTTGCACACTTGCTGGTACTTCGACGCCGGCAACCTGAGCGAAAGTCGGAGCATAATCAATATTCTGAATCAACGTATCGGGCTCCGAACCAGGTTGCACAACACCAGGCCAACGAATCACAAACGGCATCTTAAAAGATTCTTCAAACATCCATCGTTTGTCATACCAGCCATGCTCTCCCAAATAGAAACCCTGATCAGACGAGTAAATTACAATGGTATTCTCAGCCAGATCATGTTGATCTAAATATTGAAGCATGCGGCCCACATTTTCATCCACTGCTCGGACCGTCGCCAGATAATTCTTCATATAACGCTGGTACTTCCAGCGAACAACCTCTTCATGACTTAATTTGCCCTCTTTGAAGTCCTGAAGAAACTTTTGATTCAGCGGACTAAAATGTGCGTTCCAAGCCGCCTTCTGTCGATCGTTCATACGATTGTATTCAGGCGTCCCATACCGATCAGGCTTTGGCAATACAACGTCTCCACGCTCATCCTTGCGAACTTTCGCGTCATAAGCCCAATCAAAGTGACGATCGATTTCCATCTCATTCGTTGCCAACGTCATACTTCGTTTCTGATATTCATCAAACAACGTATCCGGTTCCGGAATAGCCACCCCGTCAAAATCATCGAGATGTCTTAATGCCGGAGCGAATGTACGGTGCGGTGCTTTATGTTGGCACATCAGAAAGAATGGCTTATCTTTGTCGCGCTGGTCCAACCATGTCAGTGCCTTGTCTGTTGTTAAATCAGTGGCATATCCCGTATCCTGCTTTCGTGAGCCATCCATATGAATGAACATTGGGTTGTAATAATTCCCCTGTCCAGGCAACACCTCCCAGTAGTCAAAACCAACCGGATTACTTCGCAAATGCCACTTACCAATCACCGCTGTTTGATAACCAGCCTGTTGTAAGGCATTGGCACATGTCCACTGTGATCCATCAAACGGGGTTCCCCCATTTCGCATGCGACCATTCTTATGGCTGTGCAACCCTGTCAGGACAGTGGCTCGGGAAGGGCCACAAATCGAGTTCGCACAAAATGAGTTTCTGAAAATAGCGCCTTCACGAGCAATGCGATCAATATGCGGTGTTGGAGCTACATCCTGCAAACGGCTTCCGTAGGCAGAGATAGCGTTAACGGCATGATCGTCGGAAAAGATAAAAAGAATGTTTGGGCGTTCATCTCCCCGAACAAGACCGGTGACAAGCGACAGCAAAGCAAGAACGATCAAAGAACGAAAGTTTTTATAACTACCCATAAATCTCAACTCAAAGGGGCTGCAAAGATGATGATGTGTTGATCGATTTTACTCTACAGGGTTAAAAATCAAACCCTTTTACCTCCCGGCTTTAATTCTAGGTTTGCCCATCTATATGAAATAGCCGAAGTAACTTATTATTAGCGTTGAAGATTGATTTACAAAAAACAGGTCATCATGGCATCTGTCGCGCAATTCTATACAGCAGACCGTAAAGGACTCTCGTTCGAGCTCTTTCCCCCTAAGACTGAAAAAGGGGGCGTTGCTCTGATGCGCCACACTGAAGCATTGATGCAGTTTGCTCCGGATTACATTACCTGCACCTACGGCGCAGGTGGTTCCACACAAACCAAAACGATGGACGTCATTACTCAGGTTAAATCTACCTTTAATATTCCCGTCGCCAGTCACCTTACCTGTGTCGGCAGCACGCAGGATGATCTTCGCCAGTATCTAGAAAATGCTTCACAGCAGGACATTGATTTTTTGGTAGCTCTGCGGGGGGACCCACCTCAGGGAGACACCGAGTTTAAGGCCGTTGCAGGTGGCTTTCGTTACGCCAACGAATTGGTTGAGTTCATTCGGGCTGAATTTCCAAACTTTGGAATAGCCGTTGCAGGATACCCGGAAGTTCATCAGGAAGCTCCGTCTGCTGAAGCTGACCTGGAAAATCTCAAACGTAAAACAGATGCGGGAGCAGACATAGTCATCACGCAATTATTCTATGACAACAAAGACTATTTCGAATTCTGCGATCGATGCGTTGCTGCTGGTATCAATATCCCCATTGTTCCCGGGATTCTTCCAGTCACCAATCTGAGTCAAATCCAACGTATCACCTCTCTCTGTGGCTCCAAGCTTCCCGAATCTTTCATGCAACGACTGGGAGAAAAGGGCGAAGACAACACGGAGTGGCAATTTGAAGCCGGAGTGGAATTGGCCATCGCTCAAGTTCGGGATCTAATCGACAACGGAGCTCCGGGCGTGCACTTCTATGTCCTCAATAAGTCTCAGGCAACATTGCGTGTGCTGGAGACTACTGGCTGGTAATCTCTGACGAAGGATTAGATTAAAACGATGAGCCAGCCTTCCTCTGATAGAGTCAATAACATGCACCTCTGGTTTGTCTACATCCTTGAATGTGCTGACGGGACACTCTACACCGGTATGACCAATGATCTTGAGCGTCGGCTTGACCAACATAATGCCGGAACGGCGGCCCGGTACACAAGAGCTCGCACACCCGTCAAATTAGTGTATCAGGAAAAATCAGAGAATCGCAGCACAGCGCTAAAACGAGAATACGCAATCAAGCAATTAACGCGTAAACAAAAAGATCAGTTAATCACCGGGAAGACTTAGTCGTCACGACTGGTGATCTCGATCAAATGAAAGCCGAACTGAGTCTGAACTGGACCATGAACAACACCAAGTTCTTCTTCAAAAACAACTTTATCAAATTCCGGTACCATTTGCCCGCGGCCAAAAGTACCTAAGTCTCCTCCACGAGAACCGGAGGGACACTTGGAATGTTCAGCCGCAGCCGCCGTAAAATCCAACCCACCTTCGATTTGCTCTTTCAAGTCCTGACAGACTTCCTCTGTTTCAACAAGAATATGACGAGCAGCGGCTTCTATCTTGGTACCGCGATCTGTAATTTTGATTAAGTGATAGCCAAACTGAGTTTTCACCGGCCCGTGAATCACACCCACTTCTTCTTCGAAAACAACCTTATCAAATTCCGGAACCATCTGGCCAGGACTGAATGTTCCCAAAGATCCACCTTGAGCTCCGGAAGGACAAGCTGAGAATTCTGCCGCGGCAGCAGCAAAGTCCAGCCCACCTTCGATTTGCTCTTTCAAGTCCTGACAGACTTCTTCTGTTTCAACAAGGATATGGCTAGCTGATGCTTCGAGCATGATAATTTGTTCTCTTATCACAAAGTGTGTTGATTCATTACATGTGAATTTCCATTGTAGCTGAATTGCGCCCGACCAATAGTCCTTACACGCCGTAGTCCCAAGTTGAAGCAGACTAGTCTGTACTTCATAAATTCTTTTTGTTGTTTGTTATCTATCCAAATAGAATGATAATGAGGGTGGTTTTATAATGAATCGATGACCCTCCGGAAAAAACACGACTAAAGCTGAAATGAAAGCAGACTAGTTAATCTAACCACCATGGTCGTTTCAATGCCCGAATTTGTTTTACAACATACCATCACCCTTCGAACTATTCTTGACTAAATACCCGATAACCACAGCGCCAAGTAGAACGTGCTGAATTCAAATTTCAAATTGGCGTAGCAGAGAATGTTCGATCGATTTCTCTCTAAAACAGTGCTGACATCTTTAAGGAAACGATCATCATGAGTGATGCCTTACCACGATCCATTAGTTCAACTCTCCACTTCGAAAATGGCTCCGCACTTGGAATTAGTAATCGATGGATTGAAGGACAGTACTGTAGCATTCTCA
>Ga0209404_10001803_pt1 | contig 13912 bp, 13 predicted proteins | sample TroAtlMetagenome_2_FD_187447 | JGI IMG/M metagenome (GOLD analysis project Ga0209404, IMG submission 187447) | Marine eukaryotic phytoplankton communities from Atlantic Ocean - Tropical Atlantic ANT8 Metagenome (SPAdes) (version 2) | ecosystem: Environmental > Aquatic > Marine > Oceanic...
GTAAGCGCTTCGATTTCAAATGTCCTATCGAAGTCATGAGCGAAGTGATGCAGAAAGCCTTGGCTATGCAATATGATGCTCCTGCGTCAATTCAATAACCGTGTTGCACTCAGCTCCTGCAACCGCCCGGCATAACCCATCTTAATTTCACAAATTGCAGCAACCGGACAGAGAGAAATCTATTTCTCTCTGTCTCTCTTAGGCTCGCCAGTCCCTGACCTTGCTGGCCTACGGCCTCCACCGGACGCCTCGATCGGTCCGCTGCTAAACAAAAGCGAACATTCGATTTTATCTTAATAATTCGATAGAAACGCGTAAACCGCTACAGGACTTAGTCGAAAAGCTGATTTTACCTTCATAGCGAGTCACTATATCTCGAACGATAGCAAGGCCGAGACCGTGCCCAGGTGTTTGCTCATCTAGCCGCAGACCCCTTTGGCCCAAACTGGCTAAATCCTTGTGATTAACCCCTGGGCCATCATCAGCAACAACTATTCGCTTGAAGCCGCTGCCTTGTTCCACAGAGAGCTCTACGCATCTCGAAGACCATTTGCCAGCATTGTCGAGTAAGTTGCCCAATACTTCATTTAGATCATGTTCTTCTATCGGCCATCGGCTGTCTTCAGGCAGAGAACTCGATAGTTCAAACGACTTTTCCGGATATAAACGACCGAGCATCCACAAAAGATCCCGTGCCTGTTTTATGGGGTAGGCGCTTTTTCCAATCTGGGGCCCTGCAAAACGGCTTCGACGCATTTCAGCTTCTAATTGCCTGTCGATATCGCTTAGTCGCTCCACCATCTGGCGCCTTAGATTGGTGTCGAGAGGACGTGTGTCGTCTTCCAGTATCTGCCGGACGGCTGCGATGGGGGTTTTGACGCTATGAGACAGGTTTGCGAGAGCGTCCCTGGAGCGCTCCAGTCGCTGATCTAAGGAGTCCAGCAACTGATTTAGTTGAAGAACCAGCGGGTGGAACTCCTCTGGCGACTGAACGTTGATTCGGGAGATCTCTCCGTCCTGGAGTCTTTTTAATGCGGCTTTGAGTGTGACAACCGATCGCATGGACATCGTGATTCCGAACCAGAGCACGGCGACCAAGAGCATAATCAACAGAACTGATACTACGGCGGTCCAGGCATGAAGTGCAGCTTGGCTGCGTTTCAGCGCACCCAGATCTTCAGAAACGATTACGACGATGGGTGTTTCACCGACCTGAAAAGACTTTCGGTAGGCGAGGATGTCTAAGGGAGTATCAGTGGTTTCGGCATCTTCTACGCGAACGGTTCCGTCTTCTTCGTTTTCAATCAGAGGCGTTAACAAGGGCTCCCAAGTATCGGGTGAAATGATGGTCTGTTCGGGTGTATGTATGGCAAAGGCATGATGAAAAACATCCTGGAAATAATCGCCCGTCTGGAGAATGTCAACTTCACCATTCGCGTCGCGAATCTGGTGCTCAAGGAAAACGACTTCATCTTTCAGTCGGCTTTCAACGAATTCCCGAGACATTCGGTCGAGCAGCAAGCCATGGACCAACCACGCCACCCCCATTAGACCAATTCCGGCGGGCAGTAACAGCGCAAGCAAGGTTCCTTTTACGGACGCAGGCTTTTTAAGGAATCGCATTAAAAATGTACCCCTGGCCGCGTCGTGTTGAGATGGTTTCGCTGCCCACTAGCTTCCTTAACCTCCGAATATACGCCTCAATGACGTTTTCGCTCGGGCTATCATTCAAGTTGTAAAGCTGTTCCATTAGTTGTTCTTTGGAAAAGACGTGGCCAGGGCGGCTCATCAAACAACGTAGCAGCCGGAATTCGGTGCCGGTAAGTGTATGTTCCACGCCGTCGTCCATCTTGAGACTCTGGCGGTTTTCGTCCAGTTCAAAGCGGCCGGCTTTAACCTGAGCATGGACCCTTCCTTCACTTCGACGCACGAGTGCGTTGAGGCGTGCGATTAGCTCTTCTGTCTGAAAAGGTTTTACCAGGTAATCGTCTGCCCCGGCTTTTAAGCCGTTAACCTTATCCTGCCAATCGCCTCTCGCGGTCAGAATCAAGACCGGACAGCTGACGTGATTCGTTCGCCACTTTCTCAATACGTCCAGCCCGTTGCCATCAGGTAGACCCAGGTCCAGAACAACAGCACGGTAATCCTCTTGCTCACCCAGAACGACGGCTTCTCGGGCACTGGGACTTGTATCAACGCTGAAACCTGCTTTTCCCAACTGCCTGACCAGACCCTCAGCAAGCAAGCGGTCATCTTCGACGAGCAGTAAACGCATGAGTTTTTCCTTCTATGTATGGTCCGCGGTCGAAAGTGTGACTGATTAACCTGAATTCAGCCTGAACGGAAAATAGTTCGAGTTTTTCAGAAAGAATTCAGGTTAGTGAGAGAAGATAACAACCGATTCTGGACATTGCTCAAGATTGGGGCTCAATCCTGCAGTGTTTTTCGAGCAATATTTTACAGAGGATAAAAAAGATGAATGCATCAAAACTATTCGTAGCGGGTATGGCGCTTTCAATGTCGGCAACAGCGTTTGCGGCTGGCGCCCATGATGGTGGCCACGGGCACGGCGCTACAAGCGGTGAACCTGGCAAAGCGTCGGAGGCCAGCCGAACCGTAACTGTCGAGATGTACGACAACTACTACGAACCCGAAGAAATCAGTGTAAAGCCGGGTGAAACCGTTCGCTTCGTGGTGGAGAACAAGGGAAACCTCGTCCATGAGTTCAGTGTTGGCACTCCCGACATGCACGAAGCTCATCAAGAGGAAATGATGATGATGGTTGAGCATGGCGTCATCCAGGGCGGCAAGCTGAACCACGACATGATGAATATGGATATGGGGAATGGCCATTCCATGAAGCATGACGACCCGAACAGCGTGTTGCTGGAACCGGGCCAAAGTAAAGAAGTGGTATGGAAGTTCTCTGATAAAGGCAATATCGAATTTGCCTGCAACGTGCCGGGCCACTATCAGGCCGGGATGTACGGTGAGGTCAATTTCGAGTAACTCGCTTAACTGAGGTCCGCGAGCGCGGGGCTGAGACACGTTTCTCGGCCCGGCTTCAATGACGTGTAGTTCGGAGCAACACAGATGAAACCACGCTTTTTGACAGGGCTTTTGAGCCTGCTGATGCCAGCCATGGTTCTGGCCGGCGAATACGACCTTACGGTCGACCGGGTAAAAATTGATACCGGCGATTTTGTGAAGGAAGGCATTGGATACAACGGCGCATCTCCGGGACCGGTAATGCGTTTCAAGGAAGGCGAGAACGTCCGGATCAACGTGACCAACAACCTGGATGAGATGACGTCCATTCACTGGCACGGCCTGATCCTTCCTTTTAACCAGGACGGTGTGCCTGGTATCAGTTTCCCGGGCATCAAGCCGGGTGAAACCTTTACCTATGAGTTTCCTATCCAGCAGGCAGGCACCTACTGGTTCCACAGCCACTCTGGTTTTCAGGAGCCGGACGGCGCCTATGGTGCCATTGTGATCGAACCGGAAAAACGTGAGCCGTTTCGTTATGACCGCGAGTACGTGGTGCAGTTGACTGACAAGCACCCCCATTCCGGTGACCGCATCATGCGCAACCTGAAAATGATGCCGGACTATTACAACCGCGAGCAGCAAACCGTGGGCGAGTTTTTCTCGGACGCGTCAAAGAATGGCCTGATGAATACGGTCCGAGACCGGATGGCCTGGGGCGACATGCGCATGATGAAAGCGGACGTTGAGGACCTGCAAGGCTTTACGGGTCTGATCAACGGTAAGGGGCCGGACCAGAACTGGACTGGGCTTTTTGAGCCGGGCGAACGCATCCGGCTGCGATTCATCAACTCTTCGGCCATGACCTACTTTGATATCCGGATTCCTGGTCTGGATATGACCGTCGTTCAGGCCGATGGCAACAACGTTCAGCCCGTTAGTGTCGATGAATTCCGGATTGGTGTAGCGGAAACCTACGACGTGATCGTACGTCCGAAGGATGAGCAGGCGTACACCATCTTCGCCGAATCCATGGGACGTTCCGGATACGCCAGGGCAACACTGGCCCCCGAAGAGGGCATGGAAGCGGCAGTGCCGCAACTGCGTGAAGCTGCCCGACTGACCATGGCTGATATGGGCGGTATGCCTGGTATGGACCATGGCAGCATGGCGGGCATGGATCATGGGAACATGGATATGGACAGCTCAGAAGATATGTCCGGGATGGATCACTCCTCAATGGAGGGAATGGACCACTCCAACATGGACAGCATGGATCATTCCAACATGGAAGGCATGGATCATGGTTCCATGGCGATGGGAAAAGGCGGCCAAAGCGACCCCTTTTACGCCAAGGGAAGTGGCCTTGTACCCACGGCAGCCAATGGCGGCAAGTTCCTGTCCTATGCTGACCTGAAGGCCCAAGATCCACTGTATGAAGACCGCGAACCGACCCGGGAAATTGAGCTTCGTTTGACCGGCAATATGGAGCGTTATACCTGGAGCATTAATGGCGTCAAGTACGAAGACGCAGACCCAATTCGTCTCAAATACGGTGAGCGAGTTCGCTTCAAATTCGTGAACGAGACCATGATGACTCACCCTATGCACCTGCACGGTATGTGGTCCATTCTCGATGTTGGTGCAGACCAATGGAACCCGATCAAGCACACGGTCAGTGTGCAGCCAGGCACCACGGTTTACATGGAAACCGAGGTCGACGCGCCCGGCCAGTGGGCGTTCCACTGTCACCTGTCCTATCACGCGGCCGCTGGTATGTTCCGCAAGGTAATTATTGAAGGTGGGCCAGATTCAACGCAGGCCAAAACAGACGTGATTGCTGAAGATGGAGGTGAGGCATGAGTTGTATTCGATCACTTGTCGCCGTCAGTTTTCTTGCCTCTATTGGTGTCTCAACGGCGGTGACAGCTCAGGAAATGATTTCCGACACCACGGCTCGTAAACAGCCGCTCACAACCTGGGGCGTTCAATTCGAGGAATTTGAGTACCGCTACAGCGACGATGGCGAGGAGCTGGGCGTCTGGAATGCGGATGCCTTCTATGGCACTGACGATTTTAAAGTCCGGTTGCTCACAACCGGCGAATACGAAATAGAGGAGCAGGCCTACGAAACGCTGGAAAACCAGTTGGTCGGCCAGATCCCCATTTCCAAGTTCTTCGATGCCAAAGCGGGTGTTCGCTTCGACACCCCTGAAGGACCGGATCGCACTTATGCCGTGTTGGGTGTCGCTGGGCTTGCACCGCAATGGTTTGAGGTTGACGCCAACCTGTATGTGAGCAATGAAGGTGAGACGTCCGCTGAACTGGACGCAGAGTATGAATTATTGCTAACCAATTATTGGATCCTAGAGGCGACACTGGATACGACGGTCGCGTTCAGTGAGGATCGTGAAATTGGCGTTGGCAAAGGTCTGGTCTCCACCGAAGCTGGGCTGCGTCTGCGTTATGACTTGGTTGATCGCGCCTTTTCACCCTATGTCGGTGTGGTGCATGAACGAAAATACGGCGATACCGCAGATCTAGCTGAAACCGGCGGCGGAAGCACAGAAGACTGGTTTGCTGTGATCGGCGCTCGAATCGCCTTCTGACGTTGATGCTAACGGGCCATGGGGAAACCCATGGCCTTTTTTCGTCTATGATTTGATGTAACTCAAATTCACCGAAAGCATGTGTCCATTTTCAGTCGCAGTTCAGGTTGAAGTGTTTTGATACAGGGAGAAGTCATCAGGAAGAGAGGTGTCACCCCATGACCAAAGCACACAAAGCAACCAACCAGGAGCAGTTTTTGTTTCGCCGAAAAATGACCGTCGAGGGGCTTGGAGAGGATCAGTGGGAGGGGCTCATCCACGATCTGAATCACCACCCATGCGTTGATTTCGCCGAGCGTAAGCCAAATGGCACATTGCAGGTGACGTACGATGGAACCCACTGGTCCGTCGATGAATTACTGGAACTGATCAAGGCTTACGGTGGCCGATTGAAAACCGGATGGTGGACCCGGCCCAAACTGGCCTGGTACCGGTTTACCGACGACAACGTCCGGGCAAATGCCAAGCATGAGCCGTTCTGCTGTTCCAAGATTCCACCCATGAAAAAATAAGAGGAGATTGAATGAGCAGGGAGGAAGATCGAAGCACTCGCTACCAGGAAGGTAGTCTCACTCTGCCAGGGACGGTGATGCTGGGTACCGGCGTCATGATTGGCGCCGGTATTTTTGCTCTGACCGGGCAGATGGCCCAGATGACCGGTGTGCTATTCCCGCTGGCCTTTCTCGCTGCAGCGGTGATTGTGAGCTTCAGCGCCTATTCCTACATCAAGATCTCCAATACCTACCCTTCCGCCGGCGGTATCGGCATGTACCTGCACAAGGCCTACGGAAACCGGCTGCCAACGGCTTTCAACGCCCTGTTGATGTATTTTTCCATGGTCATCGCTCAGAGCTTCCTGGCCCGGACCTTTGGCTCTTACACCATGCAACTTTTTGGCGGGGATGACAGTGGCCGCATGGTGCCCATTCTCGGCGTGGCGCTCATTCTGGCGGCCTTTCTGATCAACCTGCTGGGCAATCGGATGATTCAAGGGGTGGCTTCCTTTATCGGGATCCTGAAAATCGGCGGCATACTGATTTTCGGTCTGGTCGGGGTCTGGATTGCCGACTCAATCTCGGTTGATTTTTCGGAGACTGGTGAAGCTGGAGCGCTGGGCAACTTCCTGGGCGCAACTGCATTAGGCATTCTAGCGTTCAAAGGCTTTACGACCATTACCAACAGTGGTTCGGAAGTCATCGACCCGAAGCGAAATGTCGGCCGTGCCATCGTTATCTCCATTGCCGCCTGTGTGGTGATCTACACGCTGGTGGGATTTGCGGTCGCCAGCAATCTATCTCTGGCTGAAATTATCGAAACGCAGGATTACTCTCTCGCCGCTGCTGCACGCCCCGCTCTCGGCGAATACGGCGTCTGGTTTACTGTTGCGATTGCCATGATGGCCACGGCGGGAGGAATTCTGGCCAGTGTATTTGCTGTGTCCCGCATGTTGGCCATGCTGACGGAGATGAAACTGGTTCCTCATCGGCATTTCGGGATGCCCGGCAGCATTCAGAAACACACACTGGTGTATACCGTTGTCCTGGGTCTGATTCTGACCGCCTTCTTTGACCTGTCACGCATTGCTGCGTTGGGTATCGTGTTTTATCTGATTATGGACATTGCCATTCACTGGGGTGTGCTCCGTTATCTACGCAAAGACATTAAGGCCAACACCTGGGTGCCAGCAACAGCCATCTTGTTGGATCTTTTGGCGCTGGGCGGCTTCGTCTGGGTAAAGCTTAATACGGACCCGTTCGTCATCAGCGTGGCAGTCGTGACCATGATCGTGATTGCAGTATCCGAGCAGATTTTCCTTAAAAGATCACCGGAATCGGCGCAAGCGAAACAGGAAGAGAGTCATGCGCATCATCATTAATCTGAATCAGGAAGAGAGGCTATTGCCATGATGGGAGATAACATGTTCGGGAACACCATGTGGGCAGGCCACTGGCTGTGGATGCTGGTGATTGCCATTGTGGTCGTCATTCCGGCCTGGCGTATTTGCCAGCGCACGGGGTATCCGGGGTGGATGGGTGTACTGATACTGATCCCTATCGTCAATCTGGTTCTGCTGTATTTCATTGCATTTGCAGACTGGCCCGCCGATAAAACAGGAGATCAGAATGGCTGAGCACCATCACGCCCATGACCACGATCACCACGCCGATAAAGAACCTGGCGGGCACACCGCCAAGGATCCGGTTTGCGGCATGGCAGTCGATCCGCATACCGCGGAACACCGCAGCCAGCATGGCGGTAAAACCTGGTACTTCTGCTCGTCGCGTTGCCAGTCCAAATTCGACGAGGACCCTGAGCAGTACCTCGATTGGGAAAAGAAACAGCAAGAGCCGGTAGCGCCGGGCACTATGTATACCTGTCCCATGCACCCCGAGATTCGGCAGCAAGGGCCAGGGGACTGCCCAATCTGCGGCATGGCCCTAGAGCCCGAGCAGGTAAGCCTGGACGACGGGCCTTCGGAAGAACTCAAAGACATGACCCGCCGATTCTGGATCGGCCTGGTGCTGGCCCTGCCTGTACTGGTACTGGAGATGGGTGGGCACCTCACCGGACTCGATCACATTATAGCCCCGCAGATGTCCAACTGGATTCAACTGGTGCTGGCAACGCCTGTGGTGCTCTGGTGCGGTTGGCCCTTCTTCGTCCGGGGTTGGAAATCCGTGGTTAGCCGTAACTTGAACATGTTTACGCTCATTGCCATTGGTACCGGCGTCGCGCTGATCTACAGCCTGGTGGCGACCCTGGCGCCGCAGATCTTCCCAGGCGCCTTCCGGCAGGAAGACGGGTCGGTCGCCGTCTACTTCGAGGCGGCTGCTGTCATCGTAGTGCTGGTGCTGCTGGGGCAGGTGCTGGAATTGCGTGCCAGAGAGAAAACCTCTGGTGCCATCAAGGCCCTGCTGGATCTGGCACCGGCGACGGCCAGAAAACTGGACGACGATGGCAGCGAATCCGATGTGTCGCTTGATCAGGTCAAGGTCGGTGACCGCTTGCGGGTACGTCCGGGAGACAAGGTGCCGTTGGACGGCGAGGTGCTTGAAGGCAGCTCCAACGTGGATGAATCCATGGTGACCGGTGAGCCTTTGGCAGTCAGCAAAAAATCCGGCGACCAGGTGATCGGCGGCAGTATCAACCAGCAGGGCAGCTTTATCATGCGGGCCGACAAGGTTGGCCGTGACACCATGCTGTCCCAGATTGTGCAGATGGTGGCGAGCGCCCAGCGCAGCCGCGCGCCCATTCAGGGCCTGGCCGACAAGGTGGCGGGTTATTTTGTGCCTGCGGTGATCGTGATCGCCATTATCGCCTTTATAGCCTGGTCATTCTTCGGGCCCACGCCGCCTATGGCGTTCGGGCTGATTGCAGCGGTCAGTGTTCTGATCATTGCCTGCCCTTGCGCACTTGGCTTGGCGACGCCCATGTCCATCATGGTGGGTGTCGGACGCGGTGCTCAAAGTGGCGTTCTGATTCGCGATGCGGAAGCCTTGGAGCGTATGGAGAAGGTGGACACCGTGGTGGTGGATAAAACCGGCACGCTGACAGAGGGCAAGCCGCAAGTCACCCGGCTTGTCGCGGCCAACGGGTTCGATGACAGTAGTCTCATGCGTTATGCAGGCGGCCTGGAGAAAGGCAGTGAGCACCCACTGGCTCACGCCATACTCGATAAAGCCAAGGGCATGGACCTGAAGCTTCCGGATGCGGAAGACTTTGACTCTCCGAATGGTAAAGGGGTTACCGGTCGAATAGACGGCAAGCGGGTGCTACTTGGTAACCGCCTTCTCATGGAGTCGGAAAATGTCGACACCACGCGATTTGACGGCGACGCCGACCAGCTCCGAAAAGATGGTGCTACCGTGATTTTTGCTGCTGTCGACGGAAACGTCGCAGGGTTGCTGGCGATTGCCGATCCGGTCAAGGAAACCACCGAAGCCGCTATTTCCGCGCTGCAAAAAGACGGCATCCGGGTGGTCATGCTGACCGGCGATAACCGCACTTCAGCTGAAGCAGTTGCCCGAAAACTGCATATCGACGAAGTGGAAGCGGAAGTCCTGCCGGAAGATAAGGGCAAGATCGTCCAGCGCCTGAAAGACGAAGGCCGTGTTGTCGTGATGGCGGGTGACGGCGTAAACGATGCGCCTGCACTGGCAACGGCGGATGTCGGTGTGGCCATGGGCACCGGGACCGATGTCGCCATCGAAAGCGCCGGCATTACGCTGCTACGCGGCGACCTGATGGGCATTGTCGAGGCGCGCCGTTTGTCTCTGGCGACCATGCGCAATATCCGTCAGAACCTGTTTTTCGCCTTCGTTTACAACTCCGCCGGTGTTCCGATAGCGGCAGGGGTTTTGTACCCGTTTTTCGGGATACTGCTGTCGCCCATTTTTGCAGCGGCCGCCATGTCGCTGTCCTCGGTCAGCGTGATTGTGAATGCGCTGCGTTTGAGAGTGGTGAAACTCGGGTCAAAGCAATGAACTTCTGAATCATTGGAGGTAGCTATGTCATACACAATCGATCGAGTTATCAAAGATGTCGATTTCGAGGACGTGGACAGAAGAGCGCGTCAGGCCCTCACTGATCACGGCTTCGGTGTGCTGACAGAAATTGATGTCAAAGCCACCATGAAGAAAAAGCTGGACAAGGATATGCAGGCCTATCGGATTCTCGGGGCCTGCAATCCTGGCATGGCCTGGGAAGCCATCGGTGTGGAGCCTCGCGTGGGTGCCATGCTGCCTTGCAACGTTATTCTTCGTGAGGTTTCGGAGGGCATTGAGGTAAGTGCAGTGGATCCATTGGCTTCCATGAGCGCCATCGATAATGACGAGCTCAAGCAGGTTGCCGGGAAGGTCAGGGATATGCTCTCTGAGGTTGTGGAATCGATCTGAAGCCGGTAGAGGCGTCGATTTGCTGCAGTGCCTGCGGTTTGCAATGGATTAGCGAATTAGCCAGGCGAGCGCATAGCCCAACTGAACACTGGAAATGCAAATAGGACTCCTCATTTGACGACGGGATACCTATTTGATGTCAGTCATATTATGGAGAAGAAAAAAGGAAAAAGATATGGATATAAAGACTTTTGGACAACTGATCGACTGGACGCGCGATCTGCACTCACATCTGGCGAGCTGTCTGTCCCATTGCGCAACAAAGCACGAGGAAGAACGGGCCCGTGCGCTTTTGGATTATCTGGCCGCTCATGAATCGGAAATAGAGCGGATCGTAAACGAGTTTGAGCGCCAGGGAGATGCGAAGGCTCTGGAGACCCGAGTTATCGACTACCTCTCTCATAACCCGATCAAAACTCACCGAACCTGCGACGAGCCCTACGCAAAGCTGGATTTTGCTGGCATCTCCCGCGAGGTCTTTGACTTCCACGATCAGATTATTGATCTCTACAAGACACTGGTTGGAAAGGCCGAGATTCCAGAAGCAAAGGAACTGCTGGAATCACTGTTGACCATGGAGCAGAACGAATCCATGCGTCTCGCTCGCCAGGTAGGGCGCATGGACGACCTTTAAAGCAACCAAATAGATCGAGAGGCCAGGGTAAGCGGTAGTGATCACACCTGAAAGACGGGTGCGAACCCACCGCCTGGGGTACGAAAGTTAGTGGCCTGGCCTTGGTAAACCCGTGCGGCGGAAAGCAGAAGTTGCCCAGCATAGGTGTACAAACGGATATCGACCTTTCTGGTGGTGACCGTGCCATCCACTCTCAGCGTGCGTTCTCCGGCGGGAACGAAGTTCTGCGCGATGTAATCACCCTTCAGGATCTCTTCGAAAACGCGGCGGGTTAGTTTTTCGCCCCGATAGACGCCCTTGCTGCCATGGCCCGCTACCGGTTTGAAAAACAGTTTACGCCGGTTGCTCCACAACTCCGCCTCATCACTTGCTGAAACCAGCCGGGTCTTCGGTACAGCTCTATCCAGAAATCCTGCCTCGGTTTCACTCAGGCCCCAGTCGCGCAGGGTTTGGGCATCAGATAGCAGGATCAGGTTCCGTTTGTCGGCCATAAGCGCATGGGCGCGTGGATTGGGCGTGACGACCGCCGCGCCGTCGAGGTAGGCGCACCTCAGCGCCCCAAGAGCCGGGGCCTCCAAGGCAAAATCCACCAGGCGGTTGTACACCATGTCGATAGGCTTGCCGTGGGCGCTCAGGGCACCATCAACATACTCAAGCTCCGATGGGTCGAGGATCAAGGTCTCTATGCCTCTGGCCTGGAATAACTGCTGGGCCAGTTGGAATTCCGGGAACATAAACTGGGATTCTGGGGTATCGTCCACAATGGCCAGGCAACCGGGCGTCGAGTCGCCACCTTGCCGTTGCCATTCCTGCTGGAACATGGCAAACACTGCGTCCTCGAACCCATCCAGTGCCCGGTTGGTGCCAGCGGTCTGCTGGGACGGGTCACAGCATCGGTGTTGAGCCCGGGCCAATACCGTGTTCAGAAATGCGCCGCCGGCGTTGGTGTTGATTTCGATCAGCTGAGGCCCGTTCTCGCCCAGGTGAAAGTCGTAGCCCATGAAGGCCCCGATGGGGCCTGGATCAAAACCGGCGATGTCCGGCGCCCAGGACAGAGCTCTTTCCCGGTAGGACGGAAGCTCGGCAGCCGATTCGATCGCCTGAACGATCCGCTCCATCGTCGCGATGTCCGCCTGGGGTACAAAAACCGGTGTGTTTGAAAACAGGTGGTGGAGCTCGGGGACCGACGACGATTCGTTCCCGGCGTCTGAAAACTGCTTCTGGAGGCTGTCAGTGAGCGCTTTTCGGTCAAGGGTGATGCAGTAACACTGCCGGTTGAGCTGGTCGGCGTGGGTTTTGGTTGTTCGCTGGTTTTCCTGGGGCACGTCTTGCATTGGTCGTCCTTGGTCATTGTGAATCGTTCCACCTTGATTCTGGTCAAACGAATGCATGTTTCGCAACTGTTTTCAGGCCTGTTTCAGCTTGGTGTGATGGACTGCCAAGTAATGACCATGCTTGTTCGGGATCTTGCTTACCGGGCGAGGAGATCTTACTGAAACCCTCTGACCAAAAAGGGCACGCTATGAAACATTCGTTTCGCAAGCAGTGTATTGCTGGTATTACGGCCAGTGTCGCTATGAGTTTTTCGCTGATGGTGGCCGCAGACACGAACCGGGCATTTGTTCCCATGGGCACAGCGGATGCCGTCGGCGTTATTGATCTGGAAAACCGCAAGGTGACGTCGTCCATTGGCGGCACCCTGAATACCCACGGTTCGGCACTGACCCCGGATGGCCGGCATCTGGTGGTGGGTAGTTTGTCGGCGCATGATCGTCAGGAGCCGGTTAGTCGCCCCGAAGGCGTTTCAGAAGATGAACACGCCGCTCATCATGGGGGCGGGCAGTCTACTGAATTGGAAGCAGGGAGTACCGGGCTGCTCTATTTGGTGAACACGGCCACAAAGACGATTGACCGCAAACTGGAAGTGCCGGGGCCGGTGCACCATGTGCTGGTGACTTCCGACAGTCGCTATGCCGTTTCCACGCATCCTGCCAGTGGCAGCATCAGCGTTGTGGATCTGGATTCCGGTCAGTTGGTCAAAACTGTGGCGACGGGGCCGGTCCCCAACTATCTGGTGCAAACCGACGACGGCCAATCCCTTCTGGTCAGCAATACCGGTAATGGCACGGTCAGCGAAGTGGATACCGAGCACTGGTTCGTCGAGCGCAACCTGCGGGTTGGCGGCAACCCAGAGCATCTGGTGCTTGCCCCCGGCAACCAGCGGCTCTACGTGAATGATGCTGCATCCGGCCAGGTTCTTGTCATTGAGCTTGCCAAAGGCGCGGTGGCGGACCGGTACGAGGTTGGGGAGGCGCCCCATGGCGTTGGCTTGAGCGCAGATGGCCAGACCCTCTATGCCACCAGCCAGGGCGGCAACCAGGTGGTCCGGATTGAGCTAGCCAGCGGCGCCCGCCACACCAGGCCGCTGGCTCCTGCGCCCTATCATCTTGCGGTCTCTCCCTACGATGGCCAGCTACTGGTGACCAGTCGGGCAGAGAACAAGCTTTGGGTGCTCGACCCGGAATCCCTCGATGTGGTTGATGAGATCGCGCTGAGCGGCATAGGCCATCAGATATCCCTTGAAGCCCATTAGTACTCTGTTCTGACACTGTTTTTTTCGCAAAGGAACCGCTCATGGATCGACGCTTTAAAATTACCTTGGCAATATTTGCCGTTATCGCACTGGTTTTACTCTGGGGAGAACACAAGGTTCATCTGCTTGGCGCCTTGCCCTGGCTGATACTGCTTGCTTGTCCGCTGATCCATATTTTTATGCACGGAGGGCA
>Ga0209404_10001809_pt1 | contig 13870 bp, 26 predicted proteins | sample TroAtlMetagenome_2_FD_187447 | JGI IMG/M metagenome (GOLD analysis project Ga0209404, IMG submission 187447) | Marine eukaryotic phytoplankton communities from Atlantic Ocean - Tropical Atlantic ANT8 Metagenome (SPAdes) (version 2) | ecosystem: Environmental > Aquatic > Marine > Oceanic...
ACCATATCCTTTACGTCCATAGGTGAGCGAACCACGATTGTGAATTTATATTGTTTCATTGTTTATTCTCTGGGTAAATGAATACGATGTAATAAGTAATTACAAATGTTAAGCATAGTGCTGGTATAATAGTACTCATTAGTATGCAATGTAAGGTGATACAGAATAGTCTTCATCCTGTTTAAAATACATGTAATCAATACATACAGCTTCAGCCATTTGTTCTACGTCCCTGGCTGCATCCGCAATGTCATAGTCATCACGGAATGTAGTTCTTAATAGAAAGTATCCTGTTTTACTCATGAATCCTCCAGCATTTTATCTTCGTCCTTATTCTTTAATCTTTCCTTGAAATACTCTTTCATAGGTGCATCATCTAATATATATTCAAAATAATTCTCAATGAAGTTATTTAATGTACTTTGTGATATACCATTTAATAGTACACTATCTGCATGATCTTCAACTATTCGTAAACAATCATGATGTTGGCAATAATACATCCATGGCTTATCGAAATAGTATTCAACTGTTGTTTCTGTTTTGAGTGTCATTGTGTCCTTGGCGATTGTGAATTAATAGTGATTACTTAGGAAGTTGCTTTTGATAACGACCAATTAGTTTTGTTAATGCTTCTGGATTAACTAGAACTTCATTAGGAAGAGTATCCCAATCTAATTCTAATGCTACCCATCTAAGTATTAAACCTAACTGTATGTTCTCTGCTTTAGATATACCTACGACACCAATCTTCTTGGCTTTCTTTGGTGTACCTAATACTTTCCCTGCTTTATTATATAAAGCTTCAGCTTGTGCTGGCGTGGTTGGTAGTGTTGCTGTGTTCATGATCTGTTCTCTGTTTGTATGTACTTAGTATAGTCGATCTTGTCTAAGATGCTATCGTTTGTTTGGAAACCCACACTTCTTACTTGAGACACACGCTGCGTCCCTGGCGATTGTGAAAGAAAATATAAATTTAAAAAAGATTGATCAATAAATAATATTGAACAAATAAAATAGGTGAATAACATAATAAATAAAAAAAAAGGTGGCTATTTAGAATAGCACACCAATAGTAAATGTGATAATTAATAAATAAACTAGCACTGTACGCTGTTCATATAAAGCATTAGCCTTATCTAATAGTAATACCTTACTAGTTTTATTTGTATATCTTAAAGACATGACTTCCTCCTTCTAGATATAGTACTAGGTAATTGTTTAATAGTAACAATCTTACCTTGTTGTTGTAACTGACCAATAGTCATTGCTAATTGATAGTAATAGTTGTTAGTTTTCATTTAGAAATACCTGATAAATAGATAAGTTAATACGATTGGCATTGGAGCTAATAAGAATATCATTAGTTAAACCTCTCTTTCATTAACTCTTCATCACATATATCAAATGCAAATGATTCTATTACAACCCAGACCATAGCATTCTTATAACATACAATACTATAATCATTCTCTACAAATAAACATGCAGGATAGTTATCACCCATTGTTTCTTTTACACATTCAATTACTTCTTCTTCATACATATCATAAAAAGAATTAGTTTGTGAATAGTAAATATGTTTGTGAGCACAACCACTAACACATCCTCCTTCAAGGATATACTTGCAGTCATCAACATCGTACACCTCTCTCAAGGCGTTAATCATTCCGTCCATAGGATTAATACCTTAATAAGTTTACAATTTAGAGAATGAATCTCTAACGGCTCATAGCAGGATTGAACTGCTTCCTTGTGCTAGACAGGCACTTGTACTTACCATTATACTAATGAGCCAGTTGCGTCCATGGTTTAGACACCACAGTTGCACGGCGATTGTGAAGTTAATTAGAATTAAATAGTAACTAAATAATAATAATTAACTAACAATCATATTACTAATTAATAACTATTAAACAGTGACTAATTAATAATAATAGAGAAACAAAAGCCCTTGTCGTTAATAATAATTAACTTTCACACTACTCCTCAAACCGTGCAACTTATAAAGCAGTAAGTAATTCACTTTATTAAACCTCTTATTAAATTTGATTAATAACAATTAAACAGTGATTAATAAGCAGTAAGCTCTAACTTAGTTTATAAGAGATTCTAGTTAGTTTTGGATGTTTATCTCTCATGTACTCATTATAACCATAAACTCGATTGTTTGTCATCATTTAATTTGATAACCACACATCTCATTTAAGACTAGTGATGAGTATCAAGTTTAGATCTTTTGTCTTCCCTTGATATATTCATTATAACCACAACATCATGAGACTGCATGAGATTATCACCAATACCACACAGTATCATTGAGTCTATCTAGTCCCACACGATTGTGAACGTAAGACTCACTGCTATCACTGTGTTGTCTCTTCTCTTTACTGTTTAGTACTGATTACAATTGATTAAACAGGCAGATCGCTACAGATCACTGCGTTTTAATGTGTTTAATAAGTAATAAACAGGCTGCATCCCCGTTGTGAACGTCCTTGTTGTGTTTTTATTAGTGACCTTGGGGGGACTTGCGTCCGCGTGGAGTCGTATATTGACCTGAGAAAATTATGTCAAATTTTAAGGGTAGTAGGGATGTAGTTAATGTTAAGTACTACACGGTTATTGCAGTCAGTAGCGGAGACACCACAGTGTTGTAGGTGTCCATAGAAGGTAACTAGACGGTTAGCTACTGAGGGTACGTCTTGTAGTGCTTCATCTTTAAACTTAGTATAACCGTTATTAGTGTTTAAGTAGAGTATAGCGGTTTGTTGGTTAAGGTTCATATCTGTATGGAAGGGAGATAAGACACCTTGAGCAGTACGAGGTCTTAGATTAGCTTTAATGCGGAATATGTATTGAGCATTAAGTCTAGTAAGGACTGGTTGAAGGAAGTTAGACCAATTATTAAGTGAGGGTTTAGATACATCAAAGAATGTATGAACGAATTGGAATTGGTCTAGTCCACGTTGTTTATTAGCTATACCATTATTATAGTTCCAAGTAAAACTATCACCAGTCAAGTAGTTATGGACTAGTTCAAAGTCAGAGGGAGATAGGAAGTCATCAATTATCTGCATAGGGTAGATCTAGTTGCATTTCAGGTATATAGAAGGTATCAGGTTTATTTTTACGTATTTGGCAGACATAGGTGGTCTTATCAGGTCTCTGATAGGTCATATCTGATTCATGACTATTATACAGTAACATCTGTATAATACGGTCTCCTTTATTAATCATAAGTAGGGTGTTAGTGGTAGTGTTATAGGAATATCAAATGATGATATTAAGATAGAGGAAATTGTTGTCGTGAGATAACAAATTTCCTCATCGAGGGGCTGGGTCCACCCTTCCCTTCCCCTGTATAGGTGGTCCATTGCAGCTAAACCCAGGTGGGGACTGAGTTTCCTGTTTCTTTACCTCTAGCTTTGCGTCTTTGTTCGAGACTCATTCCCATAACTATATGGTTAGCGGAGGATTCAGGGTTTTCTAGGAAGTCTTGTAGCATGTCGTTGAATTCTTCTAACTCTCTTAGTTTCATCTGTTCTGTAGCAGATATAGCGAGAGCATCTGTAAAGTATTTAACGCCTTGTGCAAGGCAGTCTAGTCTATCGTCGTGTTTAACTGCACCTTTTTCACGACACATCCTACTCATTTGGTAGAATAGCATGTATATGAGACGTTCTTCTGGTGCTGCGTCTCCATTAGATTTATAATCCCATTCTATAACCTGCCTATCAACCACCAATCTGTGCTGATTAATGATAGGTTCAAGAGAATCAATAATACGATCTTCTTTGCGTACGTTAGCTCTAACTTCTTCAATGTCTACTGCCTGTTTACGGGTGATAAGGTGTTTACGAATTAGTTCAGAGACTATACCGTCTCCGAAGTTTGTCTCAATAACTAACTTGGTTACATTATACTTTCTACAGCCATCGAGAATGTTAAGTAGTGTCTTATCACTATAACCGTCTCTGAAGGCTCTCATTTCATGTAAATATATAAACCCATTGCGTTGAGATAAGAAGGCTGCTGCAGTCTCATCTGTACCCCTTCCAGAGGGGTCTATGGAACATATAGTCTCTGAGTATTCAGACCAGTTTCCAGCGATCTGCATTGGGGAGTAGAAGTAGTCTCCTGGTAAGCCGACAGTTGGGAGATCTTTAATAACATTGGAGGGATCACTACACCAAACAATATTATCGGGGGCAGTACTAGGATTAACGCTAGTAACGATAAGGTCTGCCATCTTAAGGGGGAATTTCTCAGCATCTGATAGGGAGGTATCTAATTGAAATTGAAGCATATAGTTAGAACGACCCATAGATGCTTCACGTTCTATTAGGTCGTCTTCATTAAATCTATCTGGGTCAGTACATGTCCAAGGCTCTACACCAGCATCTATATCCTCTTGTATTTGAGGAGCTAGTAGTCCTTCATACTGGGATAGTTTACCTTTTCTTGGGTATCTACTGGGCCAAACGAACGGACGGTACGAACGCTCTGCCAACTTACGATAAACAGTAAAGGTAGTCTGAGGAGTCCCAAGATACATAATACGGCTATCGCTTTTCGGCGTGAGGATGGATTCCGCTTCAGTACAGAGTTGAAGTAATTTCTCACGCATAAGCTCCGTCATGGAGTTTCCAGGTACCTCTATGTCGTCCAAGATCATGAGATCTGCTCGACTTCCTGTTAACTGACCAGTTATGCCCACCGACTTTACGCTTGGGGCTTGGTGAGGAGAACAGGCGACGTCGAAGCTGATGCGACTCCAACGTGAATCGTCTTGTTTCGGTCTGAGATGACTGAGCCATGGGGTTTCAATAATTAGTTTTTGTAAAAAGATTGACATGTTATCTGCTCTCTCTTTGGAGGCAGATATAATCATTATTTTTCTTTCTGCGTCATTAAAGAGTGTCCATAACACAAAAGCACCAGTAATCCAAGATTTACCAACACCTCGAAAGGCTTGGATCTGTAATCTTTTTGGTCCATGTTGAAGATAGTCAGCGATAGAATACTGTGCTCTTGTGGGTGATGGAAGACCCAGCTGTTCCCACAGGGCTTGTAAGAACAGCTTAAAATCCGACTTAAGAAAGTCTAGGGTATTCATTTAGGTGCATCTTTATTTTCAGTTTGAGTATATATTTTCTTAGTATCTAATTTAGAACCTGCCATTTTTTCTGTAGCCTCTTCATCGAAAGCACTGATGTTCTTGGTTTGGCCTTTAACACCTTCACCATTCTTTTTCGTACCACCACTTTTACTGAAGTCTAGTCCTGAATCTACAATTGTACTAGCAATATTGCCAGCACTACCTCTTGATCCTGCCTCTGCGGCTAGTGCTCCTGCTTGGAGGAGCTTTTTTAACATGTCTGGTTTCATAAGTTTTTAATTAAAATTTTTTTTTCATTAATTCTCTGACTAATTTTTTATATCTTCTTTCTAAGATTTTCAGTCGAGGATTTGCACTTTTACCTAGTTTTTCTACTTTAAGTATTTCTTCTTTAAGTATGTTTATTCTATCTTCTAGATCGAATTTTAAAGCATCAGGATATGCCTTATCAATATCTTCTAAAATCTCTCTTAGTTGTCTACTAGTATACTTTTTAACTATTCCTCCACTGTTATCAGTTATTGTATTAGTAAGAGCTTCAACTATTTGTTCTGGTATTAATGTATCATTTGTATGTAAATAATGATAAGCTTTCTGTGCTTCTGCAATTATCTTTTGACCTTCATCAACTTGTTTAAGGTAGAGATCTAGCATTTTTAATCTATAAGCATCTGCTTGAGCTTGAGTCCAATTCGGACCTGCTTCAAATTTTTTCAATACATCCATAGTAAAAAAGTTTAAACCATGTTTACCATGCAATTTATTGAAATAAGCACTTTTTAAATTATGAACACTTCTATCTAAAGCTGTAAGATTATCTGCAGCATTTCCTGGTTTATAACCTTTGGCTAAAATTCTTTTTTGAACTGTATTATACATATTACTTCCAGGTACTAATCCATGATATATAGGCATAGATTGCACTAGAGTAAGTCCGTGATCAACATCTATTATATAACCTTTCTTACGAACTAAATTAGTATCGTATAAAGCTAAGAAATTTTTTTGAAGTTGTTTTGTATAATCAGCCCAACTAGAACCAATAGCAGCTTGAGGGTTAGTAGAGACAACTACAGAAGTAATTCTTTGTTGAGGGCTAGTTAATTTTCCATGAAATGCAAACCAATTAAATGATTTACCTTTACCTGCTACTTTATAATCTACTATATGCTGTTTAATGTTCGCTACTTCTTGTAAATTAGGTTCTACATAACCCTGAGTAAATTTTGGATTCAGTTTATGTTGTATACCTCGAAGTTGCATATCTAATCTATTTCTTTCTACATCATTCATCTGATTAAATATAGTACTCATTTCTTCAACCATGCCTCTTTTCTTGGCATCATTAAATTTAGATACTAAATCCACTCCACCAGTATTAAACATTACATTTGATCCTGGTAGATTTGTTTCAACATATTTTCTTGCTTCTGTAAGATTTCCAGCTTTAACTAAATCATCTACTTTGTTTAAATGTTTAGCTAAACTAGCTCGTCTAGCTAATTGAGCACCTCTTTTAGCTATACCTCCTACTGGAATAAAATCAGCTACAACTCTAGATAGTTCTATATCTAATCCAGTACCAGCTGATGTTAATTGAGCTAATCCTTCAAATGGTAAAGCAGCTAATTCTATAGAACGTGCAGTACCAGCAGCTGCTACATCTAATGGATTAAACCAGTTATCCACAGTTCTAGCACCTTGCCATGCAGTCCCTACACTTTCAGCTGTAGTCATAGCAGCTTTAGTTATATTAGGTCTCCAAGATTCTGGAACAGCATTCCATACATCTTGCATCTGGCCTTCACGCCATTTCTTACCTATAGTTTTCTCACCCCATCTTTGACCTAGAGTTTCCCAACCTAAAGGATCAGTATAATCTACATGATCAGTAAAATCAACAGCTTTAACTCCAGTTTCTATTTTATTCCAAATACCTTCGAGGAAACTGTTATTGTCTTCCATTACTTCGCTCCGTATTTAGCTTCCAACTCTGATGTTCTTTGTTCTTTTCTTATTTTTAGATCTTGTTTAACATCAAAGACTGATGGTTGTTTTCCGTCTTTAGTTATCGGTCCTGGTGCTTTAGTAGTCTTATCTATTACATTTTTAGCTATATTAGAAACACCACTAATAGTTAATTCACCTAAAGTTTGCATTTGCCCAGGTAAAGTATCTCTATAGGTTAAAGGTTTATCAGTACCTTCTTTTCTAGCTTTTCGTACAGAAGGAGGTATGGAAAGAAAGTCAACACCTTTTTTAACTATATTTAAACCTCCTTTAAGTATTCTTAAAGGTTGTGTTCCTACTGGTTTAATCTTACCTTTTTCAACATAGACTTGTACTCCTTGATTATTTGTAGCATAACCAGTATAATTCTTTTTCCAAGGTTGTTTTTCACTCATTTCCTTTTTGCCCCTCCTCTGGCACGATTCTTCTTAGGTATTTCAAGGGATAATCTATTACCCTTATGAGAGACATCTTTACCGCCTTTACCCATGATACCTAGCTCTCTACGCTTACGTGAGAGTAATTTACGGTATTTACGTTTAGCAGCAGTACTATTAATCTTCTTTTGTTTCTTCTTTTGTTTTTCGTAAGACTTCCTACCTTTAGCAGATTGATAATATCTAGAAGTCTTACCAGGGTTCTTAGCCCGTCTTGGAGCCATATAACCTCCGTTGTACTAGTTCAGGGTCAACTTTAGGGAGGATTCTTGTGAGCTTATCCATAGGACTGCCCTCGTAAGCAACGCCTGTTATGTCATTAGTCTTAAGCCAATCACAGGCTGCTTTTAAGTCTTGAGTACTAGCCTCGCCACTACGAACCCGTTTAAGGAATTCATTAGTGACAAGGTTATGTAACTCATCAAACTTTTCTTCTTTTGCTTTCGCCATTAGTAAAGATCGTATTCTACTTTATCTTTTTTATATTGAGCTTTACCTGCTGGTGTATCCTCATAACCATAATGCAGATGCATATTACCATGTTTAAGTCTTTCCTTCATCTGTCTCTGGCCTTCATTACTTCTCTGACCAGCTTGAGGATACATCTTTTTATAGTCTATTTTCTGCCCAGCTGCAGCATTAGTATTTTGCTCATCAAAAGGTTTAACCTTCTTAGCTCCATTAGAAGCTCCGTTTTTAGACATAGTCATTCTCTTCTGTTGAAGTTATTTGTGTATCATGGTTATCTCCCATGGATGAACCTCCTTTCCAATCCATTCCAACTGCTGATAGTTCTACACCATTCAGCCAATGTTGAACTGACAAAAAGCATCCTCCTTCTGGACCTGCTTTAGCAGAGTGTTCAGTTGTTGGCAATATTCTAACTTTCATATGAGAAGAAGCAGAAAGATTGCTTTTTTTATCGGGTGTATTTGCGAACCATAAAGGTAGTATAGTCTTACCAGAATGATAAAACTCAATACCTTTTAATGCTACTTCGTAAGAATCAACATTAGGGTGTGTATGTGGTGGGATATAGGTATTTGGAGTTACAGTAACAAGTTCTACTTGAAATGGTTCTTGCCTATAAATACAAAGAGAAGTCAGACCATCTACAAAGTGTAAGGATTTCTTTAATGGTACGAAGGGTATTTGACCCTCACTCATATACCATTTTAGAAAGTCTGTAAGTTCATCGTTGAATTCTTGTCCAGTATCATCTTTCATTTAAGATAGTAGTTTCTTTTTAACAATTTCCAATGCCTGATCATCTAGTTTGTTATCAGTTCTAGCGACGTAAGCTTCTAGTAGATCTACTACTAGTTTCTTCACTGAATCTGACTTCAAGAAGGCGAAAAGGATGGGTTTGATAATTAGGATCATTGTATTAGGGGGTTAGGGTTTACTCGGACTCTTTAGCTTTTTCTTCTGCTGCTTTTTTAGCAGCTTCTTTTTGTGCTTCTATAGATATTTCTAGAGAAGTCGGATGCCTTGGTGTTACCACATCAGGCTTGTAAGCATTTAATGTACTCATGTTACATGTTTCTTTAGGTTTACTCCATGGCTTATACCATGGTGGCGGTGGGGTTTTACATTTAACTATTTTATTAACAGCTGTTTTCCACGTTTTAATAGGTATGACATCACTACACATTTGAGATACACGAGTATTAGGAAGTAGCATAAATCCTTTCTGTTGCAATTCTGCACACTTAAGGACTCTAACTAACTCATAATCTAATCTCATCTTCTCTTCTTGTCTAGCTGCTATACTACGACACCTATTCAAACCTTCACGATCTAGAGGTACCATAAAATTGATCTGACCTCCCCAGTTCTCAGCCATTGTATAACTAGAGGGTCTCATTCCATCTTCATCTATATCCCATGGTTTAGTATGATTTCCCATATAGAATGGAGAGAATGTCATTGTAGCTCCATTACAGCTGATATTAGGACCGTAATGTTGTCTAGATGGTGCACCATTATTTTGAAATTGCACGGCTTGGTTGGTCACATTGCCCGTTGCAGCCGCTACTGGGTTAGAAGTATTATTTGTCTCACCTTCATTAGCACGAACTGGTGCTACTGAGAGAAGACTGATAAGGATACCGTAGTAGAAGTAGTGTCGATTTCTCTTTCTATTTCTGTTAGCGACAGTACCTGATTGGCTGCTCTTGTTGTTATTTCTAAAGTAAATGGATCCCCAGCTGTATGTAGGGTGAATACTGAATCTGAATCTACTATTCCTCCAGATGTTGCTGAAGTATGAGTTATATTTTCTCCAGACCATTTGTTTAATGGAGACCCATAGGTTGTCGTAGTTATTTCTTCTACGATCTCTTGAGTTGTTGTTGTTGTACTGTTCATCGAACCCTGGGTGAAGTTTGGGGTTACTAATTCTGCTCTTGCTACCGTGGGTGATGCCAGCAATAAGAGTATTAACCATTTCTTCATTGCTTTGGTTTTTCCTTTTTATTATTACCGTTGCTACCAGTGGTCAAACCGAATGTTGCAAGTGCTCCAGTGAAGACACTGGCAGGAAAAGTGATGTCCCCACCTGGACTTTTCTTGATCATTGGTATTTCTACATAATTTAATGTAATAATAAATCCACTCCAAACAACTACGCCAAGTCTGACGAATGTTCCAAGGATCTGGATTTGGTGTTCTTGATCCTCTGCAGCATCTTTCAGCTTTCCGAGGAGTCCTTTTTTTTCTTCCGCTGTTCCTTCCATTTGTTAACTTTGGCTTGCAGTTGTTTTTGAACTTTCTTTTTAATTGGTTCAAATAAAGACTGAGTAATAGTAGTAGTCGTAACTGCTACAACTGCTGTAGTCACAGCTGTCACTACCACTGCTGTCTCAGGTACTGGCATTTTAATGTCCAATACAGGTATCTTTAAACTTGGTGCTACAGGTTCTTCTGTAGCTTCTTCCTCTACCCCTTCAGGAGCCTCCAGATCGCTCGGAGGGATCACTATAGGCTTATACCCTGGAATCCGAGCTGTAGGTGGCTTAAAGTCGATTTGCATCGTAGGTAGTTCTCTAGGAAGGTTAGCTGTTGGCAGCTTAATCGGCTGCATCTGCAGTGTTACCTTCTTCTACCCATTCTAGATACTCTTGGTAGTCTGTGTTTGCTGGATCTTTCGGAATCCAAGCACCATCTTCTTTTCTTAAAATAAATTCTATAGGTGTACCTACCTTTGATGGTTCAGTATGGTTTCCTAGTAATTTGTAAGTGTATGACATAATTTAAAGCTCCGCAGATGCTTCAAAAGCAGTTAGATAAAAAGCGGCTGCAGCATCATGATTACTTGCAACATATGATTTAAAATGATCCGATGTATTTTCATATTGAGCAAATGAACCACCACCAGAATATGTCGCAGTACAAGTAGGAGTAGCTCTCATGGTTTGTTTAAATGGAACTACTATCTGTTTATATTGATTATGGTATTGAAATGCAGGATAGTAGTAATTACTTATCACAGGTTTGTAGAAATACCTATGACACCTAATTAATTCCTCAGCGTATGTTCTATGTTCAAATTCAGTGGCATATTCTCCTACTTCTAACTGAGTACCTGTAATTTCAAATGTTGCATCGTTTGTTGTCCACCAAGTAGATGTGTTATCTGGAGTTTCAGCAGCAGTGGACGTGGCTACCCAAGTGTCTACTACCGAACTATTATTAGTCAGGGCTGTTCCATAAAAAGGAACCCATCTGATATCTAAACCTGTACTATTACTATTATCTATCTGTACATTAGAATTACCAGGTATTTTCTTTGTTACATATGTCCAAGTATTTGCACTTACAGCAAAGGAAAATGGATAGTTTTGTCCTGTACCAGCAGTAGTTTGGAGTAATCCAAAATATGTTTGAGCAACACTAGCTTTTACCCAGAAAGATAAGGTTATATAACTTGATGTAGAAGTATGGTTCCAGCCACAACATGCAAGATCTGTAGCTTCTACCTTCTGTCGTAGTGAAATATAATCACTAGCTCCAGCTCCACCAGTCTGGTTTCCATTTGTTATGTGCATGGAGTTTCTAAATCCTTTTTCCCAAGGCCCAGTATCACTAGAAGTTAATGCGTGTTGTGCAAAGGTAGGTGCTTCATTCTCTCCACCATATGTATGCTTAAATCTATCAACAGTATGATACCCATCACCAGTAGATGATGTACCTCTCTGAGCAACTTCCATTGCCCCATTGATAAATAAATTCCTAAAGCTTTTAGGATTTGAAATATCTACTGCAACAGCTTGTCCACTGGTTGCAGCATTGATTGTATTTACTTTTATTGTACTCATGATTTAGGATTGTCAGATTTTACTTTAGCAACGGCATCGACCCAAGTTGTTGTACCGTTCTTTTTGTCCCAGTATTGCATGTCTAATTGTTGTCGTATTGAGGGGTAAGCATCAGCTCTTTTACGAGAATAATCTAAAGCATCAAAGTCATCTTGTAACTTCTTAAGTCCTGCATTTACATCAGCTTCACTAGGTTTAGAACCACCGTCATGTACGATTAGGTTTGCATAAACTTTATTCTTAGAGTCAGACCAACCAAACCATTGGCCATCTCGGACAGTAATTAAATAATCTTCAATCTGATCTGCTCTACCTGTTTGTCTATTCATTTTATGTATCTCCTAATCTTATGAACATTAACGTAGTATTATCATCGCTTGAACTTCCGTACATTTGAACACTGTCACTAGCTGTCACTTTGATACTTACTTTGTCATTTGATGTATTAGTAATATCAATTGTTGTATCAGTCTGCAAACTCCCCCAGGTATTATTACCAGAATCGTAGACGTTCACATATCCAAACGCCCTATTATCCCAATTACTGCCATTATCATTTGTTGTTTTTATCACTCCTTCTACCCATCTTGCATGGCCATTTCTTACAGCGTCTGCTTTAAATATTACCCACCAAATACCTGTACTGGGAAAAGTAAAGATACCTGAACTTTCAGACATTCCTGTACCTATTGGCATCCCTTGACTAGGATTAGCTGTATCTACACGTTCCCAATTTGAACTTATAGGATCTCCAATGGTTGATCCTGTAATACTCGAATTAAGTCTCCACTTATCTACAACTGTAAGTGCTGGGCTTCCAAATTCAAGCGTTCCAGCAGTAGAACTATTTCTTAAATATTGACCAGCGGTACCTACAGTTGCAGGTAGTTTAAGTGCTAGATCAGAAGCAGGGTTAGTAGCAGGAGCTTCTATACTCATGCTATTCCCGCTTGAATGTTTTAATTTTATTGAACTCATGGTTTAGGGTATTTATCCTTTGTTGTTTTAATTGTAGCTTTCCATGCATCTATACCATTATGGTAGATGTCATCCAACTGATCGACCACCGAAGGATATTCTGCTGCTCTTTTTTCTTGATAATCAAGCTTTGCTAATTCAACTCTTGCCGCATCTATAGCGGATTGAACAAGGGTAATTGGTTTACCGTCTTTATCAAAAGCACCTGTGAGGTCATTAATCGTAATAGCCTCAGGATAAGCTTTTCTAATTGCATCGAAATCTAATCCCATTATGCTGCTACCTCGAATAAATGTATATATGCATATTGAGCACCGTCATTAGCAGGATACTCAATTTGGGCATTGGCTCTTACATAAACTTTATATGAAACAGCTGAAGTAGTATTTGGACTATCTAAATAATTGAAGCAAACTGGAACTATTATTCTAGAACTAGCACCATAAAGTTGTAGGAAACCAGCGTCATTACCACTCGAATCTCCTAAATCTGTCCAGTTACTACCACCATCTGTACTTCTATAAAGAGTTATATACATTACACGAGCGTTGCCTTCTGTATTACCATCTCCACTTACTTGCACATAGATTTTATTACTAGAAGCTCTAGGTGTGATAGATGCAGTTAAATTTGAAGCAACAAAAGTAGCACTACTTGTTGTAACTCTACTGTTAGTTGAACCTGCTACTAATTGGATTATTGATCCTGTAGACATTGCTGCATCTGGTAAGGCTGTAAACCCTGTTACAGCTCCATTTCCATTAATTGTTACTGTCATTAAACTACCGTCCAGTTTTCACCAGCACCTACCGTAACGGTGATACCAGAATTTATAGTGATAGGTCCAAATGAACCTGCGTTGGTGTTATTAGTTATAGTATAGTCATGGGTAACTGTTTGTTGGTTTTCATAGAATACAGCGTTAGCATTTGAGTTACCACCTTTAGCACCAGCTGAAGCAGCTCCCCATGATATATCAGTGCCATCAGATGTAAGTACTTGAT
>Ga0209404_10001812_pt1 | contig 13857 bp, 12 predicted proteins | sample TroAtlMetagenome_2_FD_187447 | JGI IMG/M metagenome (GOLD analysis project Ga0209404, IMG submission 187447) | Marine eukaryotic phytoplankton communities from Atlantic Ocean - Tropical Atlantic ANT8 Metagenome (SPAdes) (version 2) | ecosystem: Environmental > Aquatic > Marine > Oceanic...
TCCACTACTGTGAATTAAATGAAATTGAATTAGATACTGTTAATAAATTAATCAGTAAACCATTAAAAGAAAAGTTACGTCATGAAGCACAAGAGTTAAACTTCATGAAGAAAACAAGTCGTGCCAAATTAATGCTAGTATGAGCTTCTTCCATTCCGATATAGTTAAAGGTGACATCCAAGAGATGTTAGAGTTGCAGCAGTTCTGCTTTAGATCTGCTATGAACTTTGTGCTTTTGGATCCAGATAGAAAACTTGAATATTTTGAAGCACTCGAAAAACTTATAGGGAAGCAGCAAATTTTTTATGCTCGTGCTAAACTGAGCGATGACCCTGAGGCAAAGTCAGTGGTTGACACAATGAAACAGGGTGTTATAATGTTAGGTGCTACACCAAACACCAGCATTGAGAGCATGTTCCAAGAACTACTGGATAAAGTCCAGAAGATGAAGGACAAATTAGAAAGTGACACAGGGGGTTGACACCCGACCCTGTGTCTGTTATTATGTTTGAGTGATGAGGGGTCAACTGGGTTCCAACTACCACGACTTAGAAGCGTGGACATGACGTTGGGTAAAACCGCCACAGAGCATCCCAGATACAAACCAAATCCAATTAAATCCGAGGCAATCTATGTCATTCGCAGACCTAAAGCGCAAGTCCAGCAACAATTTTCAGTTCCTACAGAAGGAACTTGAAAAATCATCCAGCGGTAAGAACGTTGATGAGAGGTTCTGGAAACCAGAAGTTGACGCTTCTGGAAATGGGTACGCTGTTATCCGTTTCCTCCCTGCCCCTGATGGTGAAACCATTCCATGGGCAAAGTTGTACTCCCACGCCTTCCAAGGTCCTGGTGGTTGGTACATCGAAAACTCCCTGACTACACTCAACGAGAAGGATCCTGTTGGTGAAGTTAACCGCCGTCTCTGGAACAGCGGTGCTGATGAAGACAAAGAAACTGCACGTAAGCAGAAGCGTAAGCTATCTTACTACAGTAACATCCTTGTCGTGAAGGATCCTAAGCACCCTGAGAACGAAGGTAAGGTATTCCTTTACAAGTATGGTAAGAAGATCCATGATAAGATCCTCGCTGCTATGCAACCTGAGTTCCAAGATGAGACACCAGTAAATGTCTTTGATCTTTGGGAAGGTGCTAACTTCAAGTTGAAGATCAAGAAAGTCGCAGGTTTCTGGAACTATGACAGCAGTGAGTTTGATTCTGTTAGTGCTCTTAGTTCAGATGATGATGAACTGGAAGCAACATGGAAAAAAGAACATTCGTTAGAAGCATTTACTTCTAAGGATCAGTTCAAGTCCTATGAGGATCTTGAGCGTCGTTTGAACATGGTACTTGGCATTGGTCAACGTCCTGTTACTCGTCCTTCTGTTGATGATGAAGAGTACGAACCTGTTGCTGTCTCTGCACCTTCTCCTGTTAAGCAGGACGCAGTTGTAGATGATGACGATGCACTGTCATACTTCGCTCGTCTTGCTGAAGAGTGAGGTGGACATACGAGAGGGTCTGTTTGACCCTCTTAGTTATTGCTGCATATTATAGTTTAATTTTTAGATAATGGGAACAGAAATGTTAGCGGCACCATTTACTATGGCTGCCGCTTCCATGAATCTTAATGATGCATGGAACATGTCATGGGAAGAAGGTATCCAATTCATATTGGTACTTACATTCCTATATTGGTTGAAGAAAAGAATCGATCTTCACTTTGCAAAGAAGCAATCCAAGATTGTTTATAGAGTAAAGGTTGTTGAAGATTCCCACATCAATGTAGATCATGCTCACATCGATGAGATAGATCACAACCACATTGAAGGTGACGTTAACACTCACAATAAAACTTGGTGAAATACTTAAGAGCATTAGTACACCCAGTAACCCAGATCAATGTAATGATTCTGGGTTTTTTAATATTAGTACAACTTGTACATACCAGAGCTCATCAATCGTATGAGGTTGATGTACACGGATGGAACCATCAGTTCATAAGATTGAATCCTGATGCCTGTCCCGAATCTGATTATTGAATTCCATAAAACTGCAAAAAAAATTCGGGCATATTTTTGCCCGAAAAAGTTGATTAGATTCTTGCTCGTTTTAATTTAGCACTAACATAATCGTCACTCTTTTTGTAACGATTAGTTTTTCTAAAGTCATCTACGAATGATATAAAATAATCTTCTTTGAGAACAAAGATCTCACGTTTCTTTTCATTCTCTGCAGTGTAGTGTTCCATAACAGTAATTGCCTTTGCAACTTCATTACCGTTCTTAGTAACGTATTGACCATCAGAAAAGAGGAACTTGTGTTGACCATCGTAAAAGGTCTTGTCAACATGGGTTCCTTTTTTGTATTGTCCATATTCATATGTCTCATAGTGATGAATGGTTCCATATGGATCATCATATTCAGATTCAATTAGTTTTGTTAACTCATGGTTAGATAAGGGCCAATCAAACTGTGAGTTGATAATATTATTTGATAGTAGTACTACCCAGTCATACATATGATCACCATACATTTCTTTTGCTACGTGTTCTGGTCTTTGTTTGTCAGCAATTTGATATAGATTAAAGAACACTGCATTCTCAAAGATATTTTTGTTCAGTTCATATCTTCTAAAGAAATTCTTAGCAATAGTAATATCTTCTTGTGTGAATGGATATCCAATAGGTTTGATTGGATATTGTAAGTTTGGTACTAAAGAAAAATACATCAGTGACCTCCATGTAGTGCTTTGTTGGGACCAAACTTGCCTGTACTTGGTCCAACTGGTCTAATGTCTTCTCTGTACACGAGTTTGAGTTCTTTGAATGATAATCTTAGTTCAGTTGCAACTGGATAACCATCTCTTGTTACCACATATTGTCCATCAGTAGTGTAGTTAACATCAACACTAACTAATGCACATGTTTTATACTGTGGAAGGAATGGATGTAAACCTCCTCCTTTCATGAATGCAAACTTAACTACACTAGGAACAGAAATAAAACCAACCTTAGAATCTGTTTTACCGAATACATTTAATGCTGCAACAAAACCTTGTGCTTTAGTTCCTTGCTGCATACCAGGGTTACCAAACGAAGGATGTAAGCATAGTTTAAATGTCCTTACAATTTCATAAATAATTTCTGCTTCTTTCTTGTTATTTGGAACCAATTTATATGTGAAGTCAATGGTTCTCATGTGAGGGTTTCTGTATAGCAGTTCAGTGTTTGGATTAAAAATTGCTCCCCCTGCTGATGAAAACAAATCGTTTCTACTAAGTTGTTCGCCAGTTCTTTTTGCAATCTCTTCTCTGACGCGATCACCACCCCAAACATCTTTGAATCTTCCTGCTGCACCCCATAAATTTTCAAATTGACCTTGAACAGCACCCGCTAAATTACCATCGGCCAATGCCTGACCAGATCTAATGCCAGCAACAGCAGTGTTACTAAATGATTGATCAGACCACTCTGCACCATATGTAGATGATACATCAGGTGGAACATATAGTACAACCTGATTTAATTGTGTATCAGGTGATAGATTGGTTATTGATAAATTATACTCTTCAACAGTTCCATACTCACCACTATTTTGTCCTGCTACGGTTCTAAGAATATTTGCTTTTCCCTGATTAGCAAATGGTGGTCTATATTTAAAGAATTGGAACAGCATGTAATCTGTGCTTCCCAATATAGAATCGCTTGGATATCTTAGTGATGAGTTGTGAGCATCGTTTCTATCATTATCTCCTGTAATTGCTGGTGGTTTTACCGTAAATGAAATTTGATCTGGACCTAGATATTCATCCTTTGCATCTCTGAATCGTTGCTTGAGATCAGCAACAACATCCTCTGCTAAATGACCAAGAGGACTGTTCTCAATCCAATTAATAGCACGTTCTAGATCATCATCTAGACCAACTGCTTTAAGTGGACCTTTGAATATACCTGGAATTGAATCAAACCAGTCATTGCTAGAGTTCCCAGATTTTACTTCATCCGTAGTGACAGTATCTGCTTCTAGTTGTTGTGCTACTGGTTGTGACATTATTTACTTTGACCTCTGATTTTATCATAGAAAGTATCATCAGTATCTTTCCATACAACTTTCTTATCTATAGGAAAGTTCATACCATTGATACTTTTCACAAATTCCTCAGTTGGTAAGAGAATAGCACTATCCCACTCTGCTTGAGCAAGATCAATATATACTCCTTCCTGGACATGGTTATGTAGGTATTTATGGAAACATGCCTTAGGTATGTCAATTCTTCCTGCTAATAATTTTTTGGTAGCAATCATTCTCTTTTTTGGTGACAAATAATGTAAATTTACTCCTGTGAATTCAGAACCTGATGATTTGAGAACATATACTAATGGAAATCTATCGTAGTAAGGTAACCATCTCATTTTTGCCTGATACTCAAACATATAGATATGTTTTTCTAATGTAGTGTTACGTAATTCGTTTTGAGTTTGGGATACTTCTGTACTACCTTTGTTATTAAAATTTTTGTTGTATTTACCAGATTCTGATTTGACTGCTGATCTATACCATTTTATAGATTTCTTTTGTCCTGAACTTAGTGTTTTTACTTTCTCAAACAGAGTTTGGTATCCTTCTGTTGTTGTGTTTGCGGTTCTAATCGCTGTAGAACCAAATCCTTGTGCCATTGTTTCATACTCCTAAATGATCCTCGGTTAATATCAAGAAGCTCATTTGCCTGTCTTCACAATATTCACGAGCAGCAGACCATTTAGTTTGGTTCTTTGCGTATGTTAATGCAGCATTACGATATGAGGCAGTTCTTTTATTTTTTGCATTAGGTGGTTGGGTTTGCTTTTTGGGTTTTACTTCAATAATATATTTCGCAACACCTCCAGTTTTTTCACGAACCTTAATGTAAAAATCTGGATAGTATCTTCTCACTTTACCATCAGGTGCTCTGTATGGTATAATTACTTCTTCACTTCCCCACTGTAATATATTAGGGTTATTGTCACAGAACACCATGAACTTTCGTTCCCATAGCGACCTATAAACAATATTTGTCGGGTTGCCACGGTACTTCTTTGGATTCACTGGTTTGTAAAATCCAGAGTACGCCATAAATATAAAAAGACCAACATAGGTATTTAGTGTGTCTATAGATAACTTTTTAAAGAAGATAGGTAATAGGGGTGGTGTTGCTTCAAGCAATAACTTCGATGTGCAATTTTATTTGACACCAGAACTTAAAGAAGCGTTGGGTGAATATTTTAAACAAGAGTACATAAAAATGTTCTGTGATGAGGCACAGTTACCAAATATTAGCACTGGAACTGGATCAATTACTGGAAGATACCTAGGTGAGAGTCAAGTAAACTATGCAACCAGTCGTGTCTTCAGTACATTTCAGTTAGGTTGGATGTTAACTGCTGATCTACTTCCTCTAAAATTTATTCAATCATGGAATGATTATATTTTTGGAGAAGAGCAAAGGTCAGAAAAACCAGGAAGTAATCTTGAAAGCATGAGAACTACTGATAGGTTGCGTAAGCAACGTTCAGTTCGACTAGCATATCCTGATGAATACAGATGTGACATAAGGATTACTAAAACTGAAATGGGTCCAGAAGATACACAAGAAAGGTCACCAATCACTTATGTAATGGAAAACTGCTGGCCAGCAGAGGTTGATGCTGTTCCTCTTTCATACGGTAATACTCAATTGGTTAAGTTCACAGCACAGTTCCAATATGAGAGACACTATGTTATAATGAATGATATTACACAACAAGCATTCAAGGTGGTTAATACCCTTTACGATGAGAATGGACAATATATTGGTGTAAAATAGCAAATTCGATTTTTCGATTCCATAAAAGTCGAAAAATTTACTCCGCTAATTTTTGACTAAAAAAGTCGAACTAAATAATAATACTGAACGAGCATATTATGTCACTACCGAAAATTGGTTATCCTATTTCTAGTATCAAAGTGCCTTCTACGGGCAAAAGCATTAAAATTCGACCTTTCACAGTAAAAGAGGAAAAGGTACTTTTACTGGCATCAGAAGATGGTAATGAACAGGTAATTAAAGAAGCAGTTTGTGATCTTCTTCAAAATTGCATCGTAACTAGAGGTGTAAAAGTTGACAAATTGGCATCTTTTGATCTGGAGTACATTTACTTAAAAATCAGATCTGTTTCTGTTGGAAGCACAGTAGAATTTATTGTTACTTGTAAAGATGATGGTGTTACAACTACAAATGTAACAGTAAACCTTGAAGATGTAGAAGTTGATATTCCAAAGAGTCATGATAAAAAAATCATGCTTGACGATAAAGTTGGGTGTATAATGAAATATCCTGGCATCGATACTTTTGTTAATGTTTCTCTTTTGAAGAAATTTGATGAAGATGAAGTAGTTGACTTTATTGCAGATTCTATTGATCAAATCTTTACTGAAGATGAAGTATTTGATCATTCAACTACTTCAAAGGAGGAATTTAACTCATTTGTTGAAAATATGACCAGAGAACAATTTGAGAAATTCTCTGAATTCTTTGAAACTTCACCAAAATTGACTCATACCTTTAAGGCAGAAAATCCAAAAACTGGTGTTGTTGATGAATATACGATTGAGGGATTATCTAATTTTTTCGGATAAGCCTCTTCCATATGAATCTGGAGGGGTACTATAAAACCAACTTTGCTTTGATGCAGTACCATAAATATAGTTTGACGGAAATTGAAAATTTAATGCCGTGGGAACGAGATGTTTACACTGCATTATTGCAACAATATCTTGACGAACTCAAAAAAGCACAAGAAAGCTAATGGCATCAGGATCTTACGCAATTTCAGGCATAAAATTTGGAGACGGTAAAAAACGTGACCGTATCCAATGGAAGGTTGAGGCTGATAAACAAAGCGTTAAAAGGGGTGAAGTAGTCACCTTTACGATTACTGTTGAGAATGGTAAGTTTCCAGATGGTACGAAGAGAAAGTTTGTAATATCTGAAAACTTTTCTGAAGCAGATATTGTTGAAGGTAAGATTGCTGGTGAATTTGAACTTTTTAGTAATAAGGCAACGGTAGAGATTGGTATTGAGGAGTCATACGAAAAACCACAAGATGAAACTCTTAGGTTTGGTGTAACTTCTACTTTTGCTTCTGCATCTGTAAATGTAGAATCTGACGGTGGGGAAAAGGATGTAAAAAGGTTAAGAGGTAGGGAAGAACAAAAGAAATTACCTCCTAGACAACAGAAAGTAATAAGACAAGCAGTTAGACAGTTAGAATTACCTCCTGGAAAGGGATCTATTGTACCAACATCTAGTGGAGGTCTTACAAAACCAAGACCAGCATTACCACCAGGTGGTCCTAGATTACCTGGCACAACTGGAGTTCCTGGAGGTGGTCCAACACCATCTGTTCGTTTTACACCACCACCAGCACCACAGTCCTCAGGAATTGGCGATTTATTTAATAATGCCCTTCAGATGGGTACTGATGCTAAAGGTAACTATCTAACGAAACAAGAAAGAATTGCTGCATTTAAAAAAGGTAGACCTGCTAAACCAACTAAGGGTGTTAAACCAATTACCTCTCTATCTAAAAAAGGTGGTCCTATTGGAAAGATTGGTAAAACAATATCCAAAGAAGTTGGTGGAGGATTAGTAAAAACAGGTGGTAAAACAGTAGCAAAAGGAGCAGCAAAAGCAGGTGGTAAAGCAGTAGCAAAAGGAGCAGGTAAAGCAGTAGCAAAGAAAATTCCTGGTGTTGGATTACTTGCAGGTGCTGCATTTGGTATTGAAAGATTACTTAAAGGTGATATTATAGGTGCTGTTGGTGAACTAGCATCTGGTGCTGCCTCTACTGTTCCTGGTGTTGGAACTGCTGTATCATTGGGTATTGATGCTGCATTGATGGGTGGTGATATGATGGGTGGAACAGGTGGAGGAGGACAAAAATTACTTCCACCAACAAAATTCAAAGACGGTGGAACAATTATTCCTGGTATGACAAACATGCCATTTAGTATGCCTGGATTGAGTGGTGTATTCAATGAACCTGGAAATCCAGAAGTTATGAGTATTCAACCTCTCAAGGGTATTGGTGATACTTTCAGTAATCTATTTGGTGGTAAAGAGAAAGAGTATGAAGGTATTGCTAAAGCAATTGGTAAAGATTTAGAGGGTAGAGGTATTGGTGATCCACTTGGTGTGAAAGGTGGTAAATCTTTTGGTAACAGTGTTAGAGATCTGCTAGACAAAATTCCTGGCATTAAGGATATTTTTGGTAAACGTGATGGTAATACTACCACTACTCCTACTACTACTCCTACAACTCCTCAACAACCTCGACCTGGGGGTGGTCCTTCTATGAGTACTAGTGAACAATCTCTTACAGAATCACTAATTGCTGGTGAAGAAGGAGTAAGAGAAAATGCATATTGGGATAAAAGTGGTCAGAAATGGACTATTGGTTATGGCATGACAACCATGCCAGATGGATCTGCTGTCAAAGAGGGAGATAGACTTACTAAAGAAGAAGCAGTAGGTTCTTTTAGGCAAGGTATTGCTGAACACCAACAGAGAGCAATTGCTCAAGTTGGGGAAGAAAGATGGGCACAAATGGATCCCAAGATGAGGGCAGTCCTAACATCGATTACATATAACTACGGAAGTATCCCAAAGAGAGTATTACAAGAAGCAAAAACTGGAAGTGTTGAAGATCTTGCTAATGCAATGGATAAGTTGCATGGAGATAATGAAGGTGATCTAAAAGGTAGAAGGCAGAGAGAGCAATCTATTCTTAGAGGAAATCTGCAGGGATCTCAGGATAATCCTACTAGATTAGATCAAGATTTCATGCCAGGTGGTCAATTTGCACCACAACCACAAGCAGGTGCAGCACAACAGGTTTCAGCACAAACACCAATGCAACCAACTGCTTCATTGGAAGGTGCTGGAACATTCATTCAAGGTAATACTGGAAATTCTCAAGGACCTCACTTCCATATTGGTCCTGAACTAGAGTTGTGGAATAAACCAGAAGGCATAAAAGAAGCAAGACGTGCAGCATTTAAGGTTGCAAAAGGTCTTATTAATAAAGGAGAGACATTCTGGTTTACAAATGCTAATATTAAGGTAGATCCTAACAATCCACCTGATGATGCAACATTAAAGGATTATATTGAAAAAGAACAAGTAGCTCATAAAAATAGACGTGGCGGTGGATCTTTTGGTGGTTTAGATATTGCTGGAAGAGAAGGATTGAGAATGCCAGTTGGTGTCTCTGATGTTAGAGATAGGGGAGATGGTTTTGGTATTAGTGGAACAATTGCTGGAACTAGAGCATTTGTTGGACATGGTATGCAAGGATCTACTGATACACCTGGTTCAATGGCAGCTCAACCTGGATCTACTCCTAATATGTCTCCTGTTGCAAGTGGTCAACCTCAAGCACCAGGCAACGCTGCACCAAGTGCTCTATTAGAAGGATCTGCTCATACAGCAATGAATGCAGGAGGAAATAGATCAACTATTGTTCAGAATCCAGTTACAAATAACTCTACTGTTGGTGGTGGTGGATCAGGTGGTGGAAGTCAACCATCGAAGGCAGGTGGTGATATGTCTGATGCTGGACTATTAGCATATATGGCTAAACAAAGATTATTAACCTTAGGTGCTTGACATGGCAGATAGTATTCAATCTACTCAGGATTTTATTTTAAAGAAAGCAGGAATATTTCTTGCAGGTGATCCTCGACCCACTGATATAAGTGGGATGATCTTCTCTATTAACTATTTTGAAAATATTACGTGCCCTTGTGTTGCAGCGACGATGGTTATATCTGACAATGCTGGACTTCTTACAGGAAGCAAAGAAAATAATCGAGCCCCTCTACAAGGTTCTGAAAGAGTTGAACTTGTTATTAAACACTCATTCTCAGAAGAACCCGTTGAATACGTTTTTAGAGTTTGGAAAATCGCGAATAGAGTATCTTCAAACAGAACTCAAGTATATACTTTGGGATTGATTTCAGAAGAAGGATTGGTAAACGAAGCTTCGTTTATCTCTAGAACACTTTCTGGTAAAGCAGAACAAATTATTGATGATATATTGATTAAAGAAACATTAAAATCTGAAAAGAATGTTTTTAGTGAGAATAGTGCGTTTGATCATAAGATGACAACATCTAGATATAGACCTTTTGATATTGCTGCTATGCTTGCTCCTAAAACTGTGAGAATACCAAAAGAAGTAGATGAAACATCAGTCAACTCTCAGGCTTCTTCTGTGAAAAAAGTCGAAGGTAGTGCTGGATATTTTTTCTGGGAAAGTAATAGGGGATATAACTTCTTCTCTGTAGATTATCTTTGTGATAATAAAAATGATAAGGTACAATATTGGGGACCATACATTGAACAACATGCTAACTTAAATGACGGTGAAGATACTAGAGATAGAATACAGGAAGCATCTTTTGTATCTGATGTAGATTTGATGAAATCTCTTAGAGAAGGTAAATATTCCACACGAGTGATATTCTTCAATCATTCAACAGGTCAGTATGAGGAATATGTTTACAGTTTAGATGAATCATATGGTAAGATGAAACACTTGGGTGGTCAAGAAAAAATGGAAGGTCTGAGGACTACACAAAAGACATTATCTTCTATACCATCTAGAACTATGAGCATTTACCTTGATCATGAAAGTTTTTATGATAAAAGTGGTATTGCATCTCCTGATGATATTGATGGATCTAAAGATGCATCTAGATTTGCTGACTGGCAGAAGTTTTATGCAACTCAATCATTGACACGATATAGTATGATGAGAAATCAATCAGGTACTCTTGTAGTTGCAGGTAATCCATTAATGTGTGCAGGTGACAGGATCGATATTAGAATTAGATCTAAGTTACCAGACGTAGAAATTGAGAAACAACCATTTGACTTAGAGACCAGTGGACTGTATTTGATCGAAGAAGTCAACCACAAGTACCTTACTACTCAAGGAGCAAACGGTGAGGTAACCACAACAATCAAGGTTATGCGGGACTCTTTCGGTATGAAAGATGAAGGATCGTTGCGTGATGATACCTAATATACTATAATAAATACTATTGTATCGAGCTAATTACTCATGAACACAATCGAAGAACACATTGCAAAGGACAAAGAGATCCTTGATGATCCTACTATCAGTCCTGCTGCACGTCGTCATATTAAAGAAGAGTTGCATGACCTAGAAGTTTATGAAGAGCATCATCATGACGAGATTGTCGCAGGTGATCACCATGATCCTACTTGTATTGAACTATTCTGTGAAATGCACCCTGACGAACCAGAATGCTTAGTATATGAAGATTGATCAATAATGGATAATGCGTTTTCCAATTTAATTCCAGAATACCGTATCGGTAGGGATAACTTTAATTGGTGGATTGGACAGGTTGAAAAACCATCTAATACTCTACCAGACATTAAAGGTTCTAATCGATATAAAGTTCGTATTGTAGGTGAGCATCTTAAGGATTGCGACGTTGTACCTGCAGAGGACTTGCCATGGGCATCTGTAATCATGCCTGTAAACTTACCATTCAGTGTTGGAAACGTAACAGGAACGCATTCACAATTAAAGCAAGGATCATGGGTAATTGGATTTTATCTAGATCCAGAAAAACAAAAACCCATCATCATGGGGTCAATTGGTATGACCCCAGGTGCGACTAAGGTAATTAATGAGTTTCAACCTGGAGAATGTAATTCCTTTACAACATTTATTGATCCAGATATTGATGTCTATAAGGATGGTTTTCCAGCACCAGCAAATAATGCTACACAATCATCATCACAAACTGATGAGAAAACTCCTATCAGAGAACCAAAAAAAGTTAAAGATGGTGTACAAACTGGATCAGTTATATTAGATGAATCACTAGCAGCAGGATTTAATACAGAAATAAACTTAGGTGGTCTTACTGAAGAGGAACTTAATTCAGGATTCACTGCAGCGGACACAGAAGCTCTTTTTGGTGCAGGGTATAATCAAACCTTTGGAAATGGTGATGGAACTTTTGCTACGTTTGCTACAGCATATGGTGCAGAAGGATTACAAACATCAACAGAATTAACTGTTGGTGGTGTAAATGTATGGGATGCTCCCATACCTGCAGGGATGATTGCTCCTCTTGCTGAAGGATCACCTGCAGCAGAAGATTGGTGTCAAGAAAAGGCATCTAAGTGTGGTCCTGAAGATCTCAAGACAACAACTACCCGTATTATGGGGGAGTTTCTTGCAGAAGTACAAAGAAACAATGGAAATATTGGTACTTATCTAGTTGGTGAAGCAACTGGTGGAATCTATGATGCAGTATATACTGCTAGAAAATATACAAATAAGTTTATTTCTGTTATTAGACACTTCATCGCTAAGATAAAAGGTTTTATTATAGAAAAACTTACTGATGGAGTTGAATTATTAATTAAGGCAGTTTTAAGACCAGATGGAACAGGAAATGTATTAACACCAGTAACTGAGTGGTTTAACAAACTTCTTAAAGATCTTGGTTGTAAGATGGCAGACATTGGAGAGAGATTAATCCAATGGATCACAGATCTTTTGATGGGTATTATCAATGATATTTACCAGAGTGTAGCATGTCAGATTGATGCCATGGTAAATGGTATTCTATCTAAACTAACTTCTCTCTTGGAAGATGTTATTGAAAGTATTCTTGGACCACTACAAGATCTTTTAGGACCAATTGCTAACGCTTTGAATATAGTTGGTGGAGCAATTGCTAAGATTCTACAATTTTTAGGTATTTCATGTACTGGACCTGAAGCAAAGTGTAGTGATGAGGATAGTGAATGCACTGACGGTGAAGAGAAGAAGAAAGAAAATGATTTCTTGGATGATCTATTAGAAAGTATTGATAATATGTTTCCAGACACGTCTGCTGATTATAATCAGTATGTTTGTGATGAAGCATATAACGGTAGGAGTTTATCACCAACTCGTATTGGATTCCGTGGTGGTGTATTTGATAGCAATTATGGTGATTCACCTAAAAATAATCCAAACAGTGGATCATATAAGAAAAAGATTATATATGATATTCAAGACATTGAAGTTCTGGAGGGTGACAACGCAGTATTTACAATCACTAGAAGTGGATATTTAACTGAAGCATCTTCTGTTACATTCAAAACAGTTGGTGGATCTACTGCAACTCCAGATAAAGATTTCCTTATGGTTGATGATATTGTTGGTTTTGCTCCTAATGAGTCATCAAAAGTAATTGAAGTTAAAACTATTCATGATAGTGAATCAGAAAATGAGGAAATCTTCTTTGGTAGAATCAAATTAAACAGTCCTGACAAGAGCAGTGGTATTATTAGTAAATTTGAAAATAACGTCGCTAAGTGTGTTATTAAAGAGAAAGTCAAAGATGATGTGGAAAATTATGATCCATATGATCCAATCGATCTAACATTTAATGACATCATAGAAGAAATTGATAATGGGGTTGATGATAGTCCTCCAATTGATGATGGTAGTACTAGTACTACAACAGAACCTTCTTATAATGTAGTTGCTAATAGAAGTTCTGTTAGTGCAGGTGAGTTTATCATTTACACTGTAACAACAGAAAATGTTCGTAGTGGAAGTGTTTTAAATTATCGTTTATCACCAAACTTTACTCCTTCTGATATTATAGGTGGAGTTGTTTCTGCTAATTTTGTTATTCAAGATAGTTCCGCGAAAATTACTGTTGGAATTGAAGATGCTTATGAATCAGAAACTGATGACGTTCTAACTTTTAGTATCTCCTCTACAAATGCATCTG
>Ga0209404_10001817_pt1 | contig 13817 bp, 9 predicted proteins | sample TroAtlMetagenome_2_FD_187447 | JGI IMG/M metagenome (GOLD analysis project Ga0209404, IMG submission 187447) | Marine eukaryotic phytoplankton communities from Atlantic Ocean - Tropical Atlantic ANT8 Metagenome (SPAdes) (version 2) | ecosystem: Environmental > Aquatic > Marine > Oceanic | place...
CCAACGAATGTCTTTCCAAAGCATTGAATCTCCTTCAAAAACAAACTCTCCCTCAAAACAATTTCCTTCCAACATCCCTGGAAGCCAACAGATATCGTCTGCCCACATTTCCTTGTATGGAATTTCACCATTGTTACACCAAAAAGGAGCCGCTTCGGTCGTTTCCTCGGCCTCACCAATAAACTCTAAGGTTTTAAATACAGTACAATGCAGGGCCAACTTACTCCCATCAATAAACTGAAATTTCAAAGTTCCCATCTTCCTCAGATCTTTAACTTTTAGCTTAACTTCCTCCGCAACTTCTCTTATAGCAGCAGTTTCTGCATTTTCACCAAGCTCTATTTTCCCTCCTGGGGCATTAATTTTCCCTGCTCCAAGGCCTGTCTTTTTTCTTATTAAAAGAACTTGATCATCCCTACAAATAAAAACGAGACTTGAAAGCATACTTGGTTGCCAAGTTTTCCATTCGATCATTTGATGTTGTATAATTTCACGCTCTTTGGACATGAAAAAGTAGTGCTACTGTCAATTTAAACTCCTATCTATAGATTTATATTAGACCAGCTAAAAGCACCTTCAATCAGATAAAGATTTGGCAAATTCTATAGCTTTAATTAAACCCATAGCCTTATTGAGAGTCTCATTATACTCATATTCTGGATTAGAATCAGCAACCACTCCTGCTCCTGCCTGAACAAAAGTTTTTTCACCTTTTAGAACTGCAGTACGCAATGCAATGCAAGAATCGTGATTGCCATCAAAACCAAAATATCCAATGGCTCCAGAATATGCACACCTCTTACTTTTCTCTAGATCATTGATTATTTGCATAGCTCTAACTTTTGGAGCCCCACTAACTGTTCCAGCTGGAAATGTGGCCCTCATAACGTCATAAGAGGTTTTATCACCTGATAACTTCCCACTAACATTGGAAACAATATGCATAACATGACTATATTTCTCCACGATCATAAATTCATCAACTACTACAGTTTCATAATCTGAAACTCTACCCACATCATTTCTGGCAAGATCGACAAGCATTATATGTTCTGCTCTTTCTTTTGGATCAGAGAGCAACTCTTTAGCTAAAGCATTATCTTCAGCAACTGTAGCCCCCCTCCAACGAGTTCCAGCAATAGGGCGAATTTCAATTTTATCATCTATTGCTCGAACATGAACTTCCGGAGAACATCCAACCAGTGAAAAATCACCACCTACCTTCAAACAAAACATATAAGGAGAAGGATTTACTGACCTAAGAGCCCTATACAAGTCAATTGGAGCCCCTGGGAAATCAACCTCAAACCTCTGTGAAAGCACAATTTGAAATGCATCACCTGAATGAATAAATTCCTTAGCTTTGTTGACCATATCATAATATTCATCCCTAGATGTGTTACTCTTATAGTTAACATTATTAGTTTTTATACCTTTAATTAATGGTCGAAAATCTAAAGACGTATCAAGCCTTTCGATTACACTACCAATTTCTTTACTAGCATTGTCGTAAAGGGTTTTTAAGTCTTCTTCTTCTTCAGTATAAACATTGGATACTATTAACAATTTCCTTAAACGATGATCAAAAATCACAACGTTTTTAGTGATCATAAAAACCATATCAGGCAGACCTAAATCATCATTATCAGGCTCATTTATTGTTGGCTCAAAATATCTTACTGAATCGTAAGAAAGGTATCCTACAGCTCCACCATAAAAGACAGGTAACCCGGACATAGGCACAGGCAAATAGGATGACATGAAGATTTCGAGTTCCTTTAAAGGATCACCAGATTCACTTTGAAATTCATCTACTTGATTACCCTTTGAAATCTTTATACTTTGACCGCGAGCTTCAATAACGGCACGAGGATCACTGCCTATAAATGAAAATCTTCCGGCACGATCAGTACTTTCAGCAGACTCCAATAGAAAGCTAAATTGACCGTCACATATTTTTTGATAAACAGAAATTGGAGTCTCATAGTCAGCCGATAATTCTGCATAAACTGGTATAAGATTACCCTCTGAAGACTTTTCCTCAAAGGAATCAAATGATGGTGTTAGCGGGAGATTCTGCAATTTCCTTCAATTAGATTATATAAGTGAATACTGTCGATTAAGGATTCAGTATATCAACGAACAAATTGGTTATTATTGATAAGCAATACAATTCAGGAAAATAGGGGGAATTCTTCTTGAGCATAACCCTCTAAGTCCTTTTCTTCTCCTTCCTCATCAACTTCTATTTCAATAATAAAAGGCCCACTGATTTCACTTCGACTTGCACAATTGACCTCTACCTCACTAATGCCTCGATTAGATAGTGCCAATATAACTTCAGCTCTCGCTACCTCTGGAGAATTACAATCATTACTCAAATGGCCAAGAATAACACTCTTTAAGAGCCCGCCCTCGGCTATTGATCCAATAAGATCAGCAGTTTGCTTATTTGAAAGGTGCCCATGCCTTGACGCTATTCTTTGCTTGAGAGACCATGGTCTTCGAGTGTCATTCTGAAGAAGAATCTCATCATAATTTGATTCAATAAATAGAGTGTGAACATCTTTAATAGATTCGAGTAAAAGTTGCGTTACATGCCCAACATCACTAATGAAACCAAGCGTTTTCTCATTTTTTTTGAATCTAAACCCCAGAGGGTCAACTGCATCGTGCATTACTGAAAATCCACATACATTAATATCCCCAACCATAAATGATTCGCCACTGTTGAGGATATTCCATGATTTAACAGATCCATTTGTCGAAACCATGGCTTCATGCGTTAAAGAATTACAATAAACAGGCACATTAATGGTTTTTGAAAGAACCTCTAAACCCCGTATATGGTCACTGTGTTCGTGAGTAATTATCACAGCATCTAATTTTTGAGGATCAAGGCCGCCTTCCTTAATTCTCTTTTTCAATTGCATAGCACTTAAACCTGCATCTACAAGAATATAGGAGTTTTCAGAATAGACCACTGCGCTATTTCCTGAACTTCCACTTCCTAGAGACAATAAACTTAGCATTATTAAAAAGCAGTAACAATTGAAGACACCTTTTGGACATTCAAGCAAAGTTCCATAACAAATACAAAATTTTTAGTCATTTGACCATACACTAAAATTAATTGAGCTTTGAGTATGCTAAGAATTATAAGATCAGTTGCAAAGATACTTGCTTTTCTGTGCTTAGCATTCGTGGTTTGGGTTGGGTTTTATGCCTACAATGAGGGTTTTACTAAAAAATGGCGTAGGCTCATCATGCAGGAATTTGACCGCAGAGGGATTGAAGCAGAAATAGGAAAACTAACGATTGACCCGTTAGATGGCCTTGTAGCTAGAAATGTAAAAATTTTTTCCGATCAAAAGAAGACTACTTTAGTAGCATCCATTAATAACATTACTCTCGATCTAGATGTGTTAAAGCTATTGAGAAAAAAACAATTTCTCAATTCAATAGAATTCAGAGACACTGACATTTATTTACCTATTAATCCTGAAGATGATAACAGTAAAAAAATTAGGGTCACTGACCTCAACGCTAGGGTAAGAGTACCAGGAAGCACAATAGAAATTGAAAACGCAGACTGTTTTTTAAATGGGATTAAAATTAATCTAGTAGGTTCATTAACACTTAAGGATAACATTAACTCTTCCATTCTAGAAAACAGCTTCACTGATAAGAATTCAAAAAGCTCAACAGAGCGAAGAGCTCTACTCAGCTCAATTGTTACGGAAGTCGAAAAAATTAGCTTTGATTATAAAGACCCACCTCAAATAAAAATAAAATTTATATCCGATCTTAATGAGGTAGAAAAAACTTCGGCAACAGTCGCACTGCAAGCAAGCAATCTAAGTCGATTTGGTTCAAATTATCAAATAAACTTCCTAGGATTAGAAACAGAATACGAGCGCGGAGATTTTTCTTTAAAAAAGATTAAGGTTAATGACCGATTCGGAGAATTAACAGGAACAGCTCAATGGATTAATCAGAATTCATCATTACCTTTTCAATTAGAATCTTCAATAGATATTGCTGAGTTCGCTAAATCATTTATAAACAACAAAAATCTAAATGACTTACTTTTAATAGATCCTCCTCAAGTTAGCGCATCAGGTGTTATCAAGCTTGGCAATGATCTTAAGAAGACAAATAATTCCATCAAAGTTTTTGGTTCCGTTAAATTTAATCGTCTGATTTTTAGAGATACTTTATTTGAAAGGGGCGTCACGAGTTTTTCATTTAATGACTCTAATTTTTATCTACGCAATCTTTTATTTGAGCATGAAAGCGGAACAATCTCAGGAAATTATCTAAAGAACGAATCAAATAATTTCCAATTCGATAGTGAAATTAAAATGGATCCTAAAGTATTTATTCCTCTCATGAATAAGGCTCCTGATTTTTTAACGAAACTAGATCTCCCAAAAAATCCAGCGGTTGATGTCAAAATTAGAGGCAACGGCAAAATTGGTGATTTAAAGGCACTTCAATCAGAGGGAACTTTTACTGTTGGCTCATGCAAATATAATGGAACTCCAATAACAGCAGCAACGGGTAAAGTTGAGCTTCTTGATGAAACTCTTAAATTTTCTAGTTTCCGAATAGACAGGAAAGAAGGGCATTTAAATGGCGCTGAAGCGATAATTCAGCTCAAAGACGGATTGGTTAAATTGAATCAAGTAAATGGAACAGTGTTCCCAGAAAAAATAGCCAGTTATTTCTCTTCAGATATCGAAAAGACACTAAGTAAATACCCTTTTAAAGATCCACCATACATCTCTTTGAATGGAATAATAGACACTAAGAAAAATCAACAAACGGATCTTAATTTCACATTTATATCTAAAAGCGAAGTAAAAGCGGATATACTAAAAACAAAAGTTACACTCAAAAAACCTAAAGGAACAATTAACATTAATGGAAAAAACCTCAACTTGTCCATTAATGCTGAATTCGCCAACGGGAATATTAAACACATCGGGTCAACTACTCTAGGCAGTCAGTCAAAGTATTATAATGGAAGAATTCAGGGCGAAAATATACATTTTGGAAAATTAATAGATACGTTCAAACTGAATAGTAAAACAAATGGAATTATAGGTAGTGACATAGGTTTCAAGATCCCAATCAATAATCCTGAAAAATGGAGTGGCGAAGGAACTATTTCATTAACTCAAGGAAACATCATTTCAATTCCGATCCTTGGACCAATTTCACCCATCATCAGCTCAGTACTTCATGAACCTAAAGCCGGTTACAGTGTCGCCCAATCAGCAAAGGCAACATTTAAAACTGAAGATGGAATGATGAACATAATCGATTTTCAAGCCTTAACACCTAGCTTTCTACTACGCTCAAACGGCTTTATAAATTTGGTGGATAAAAAAATAAATCTAGAAGCTGAAATGAACGCCCGGGGACATCTAAGCTTAGTAGGCTGGCCATTGTCCAGGCTGCTAAGATACAAAGGGACAGGAACTTTATCCAAACCAAAATGGGAGCCGGTAAATTTTACTTTACCACGAGAAATTATTGCCAATGGAGAAAGAGTACTGAAAGATTCCAATGCAACTGAAATAATTCCCGAAGCGATAGGAATAATTCCAAATACAATTCAAAGCAGCATAAAAGCTTTAGAAGAGCTAACTTCGCCTAAAAAATCAAAAAGAAACATTCAAGAAAAGAAAAATAATCAAAAGGCAATAGATTAACGAGCATTAATCAGAAGCAACTACCTCTTTAAGCATCAATGACATCTTTTCTAAATCATATGGCTTAGAAAGAATGCCAGAAAAAATTTCTCTTCCATTTATGAGGTCTAATGAGTCATCGGTATTGTAGCCACTACTTGAAATTATCTTGGCATTTTTATCAATATTTAGCACCCCAAGGGAAGTCTCTACACCATCCAACCCCCCAGGCATAGTCATATCCATTAAAATAACTTCAAATGCATTTCCTTCATTAAAAGATCTCCTAAATTTTTCTATCCCCTCTTGACCAGAGCTTGCAACATCCACTTCATAACCGAGATTTTGAAGCATTAAACTGGAAACCTTTAGGATTGGTTTGTCATCATCAATAACGAGCACACGACCTTTACCTTGTTTAATAATATTTTCATGAACTTTATCCGATGTTTTACCATTGCTCTCTATCGCAGGTAAATACATAGTGAACTTAGAACCTTTTCCTTCTATTGAGTCCACATTTATCGTTCCTCCATGTTCCCGAACAATAGATAGACAAGTAGCTAAACCCAATCCACTACCAGTCTCTTTGGTCGTATAAAATCTTTTAAAAATTTCACTTATATTATTTTTAGAAATGCCACGGCCATGATCAATGAAAACCAACTTTAAATACTTTCCAGCTCTTAAGCCTTGTACATCATCATCTTCAAGGTCGGCATTAACTAGGTTAGCTTTAATAACACCCTCGTCATCCATTGCATGCCTAGCATTAATAATAAGATTATTCATAACTTGAAGAATTTGAGTGCTATTAACACAGGACAACCAAAGCCCATTCTGAATATTAACGTCACACCGTGTCTTAGATCCTGCAGTACAAAGCCTAGCTGAATCTTTTAATAATTGAGAAATATCAACTTCTTCTTTCTTACAATTATCATTGCCTCGTGAATATGTTAGCATATGGGAAGCTAAATCAGCAGCTTCTTTAGAAGCTTTCATCGCGTCACCTAACTTCGAAAGTATTTCTGGGTCATTAATTGAATCACTAATTAGTGAAATATTAGCAATAACAGTCGTTAACATATTTTTAAAATCATGCGCAATACCTCCTGCCTGCATTGCAAGAACTTCCATTTTTTTGGAAGAAGATAGAGATGCTATTTTATCGGAATCTTTTTTCTCAACGGCCTTATTAACTGTAGAAACTCCCGGCGCTTGACTCACATTGCGATAAACTGTCAGTAAGAAATTTGTCGGCTCCTCGTCCTCATCATAAACACAACTCACCTGCCAAGTACATTCCAACTCAGAACCATCCAAACATTTAAGTTTATTAGTAAACTCATAAACTCCACCACTTTGAACAATGGCGTATAACCTTTCGACTAATACTTTTAGTTTCTTAAACCCAAATATATTTGCTAATGGCAACCCTAAAATATTTTTTAATTCAAAGCCAGTCCAACCTAATAGTGAATTGTTAGCAAAAGTGATTAATGGCCCAGAACCAGATTGAGGATTTAATTCTAATAGCAAAACTCCTACTTCCAAACGATCAAGCACAGAACGAAAGCGCCCGTCATCTAATGACATCTTGTACTGGCCTTGGGACTCACTATCTAATAAAATAGACATGCTCTTAGAGAGTTATTTTTACCTCTAAAATTATTAAACTTAGGTTAATTATAAATAAATGATTAATATATACGAACTAAATTTGAAAGGAAGAATAAAAAAAAGCGGTTGCGAGATCCAATCTTTCCAGTAGTTTCATCCCCCCATGGCTAGAACAGCGGGTAAAAGCAAAACACACAAAGCAATATCCAAACGAGTCCGAGTGACTGGTACTGGAAAGATGTTGCGTCAAAAACAAGGTAAACGTCACTTACTTTTGAATAAAAACAGAAAAAGAAAGCGTAACCTAGGCAAAGCAACCCTTATTTCTGGAGCGGATCTACCCCGATTCAGAGAAAACCTACCATTTAGCCATTAAGAACAGCATAATACTGTAAAACCTGTAATTATCGATAATATACGGTAATTAACACAAGCCAACCGTTCTGATCCCCGGTAAGTGGGATATAAACTCGCAGGTGAGAACTGAGGCTAAGAAATTAAACCAAACAACCTGACGAAAAATGCCCAGATCCACTAACTCACCAGCCAGCCGAAAAAGAAGGAAAAGGATGCTTGCTAAAGCTAAAGGCTTTAGAGGTTTCCGCTCTACAAAGTACCGATTCGCTAAGGATGCAGTCCGTAAAGCGATGACCTATTCATATAGAGATCGAAAAAATCACAAACGTACCTTTAGGGCTTTGTGGATTCAACGTATTAACGCAGCTTGCAGAGCAAGAGGAATAACATATAGCCGATTTATGGAAGGCCTGAAGTCTCTTGATATCGATCTCGACAGAAAAATCATGTCAGATGTCGCCATCCATGATGAGACCGCTTTTGATAGCTTAGTAAATCAAGCTAAAGAAGCGATTGAAAAAAAGCGAGCTGCCTCATAAATACGGATCTTAAATAGATCAAACATTCATTCAATTATAGCTGTACTCAATTAAGAAGGCAGTCAACTAATGACATGCTTGAGCAACTGCAAACCATTTTAAAAGAGGCGACTTCCGAAATATCGAAAGCTAACAGCCTTGATGAATTAAATAGTCTAAGAGTTTCATATCTTGGGAAAAAAGGGCATTTAACTCTCGCCTCCTCTAAAATGAAAGATCTTTCTAAAGAGGAAAGACCTTTAGCGGGCAAAAAATTAAATGAAACCCGATCTTCTATTACTCAAAACCTTGAAGAAAAAATTAACGCTCTTCAGCTAATAGAAGATAACAAACAAGATAAATCGCTTGATGTCACTTTACCAAGCGATCCAATAGCCTCAAATGGTCGCCACCCAGTTTCTCAAATGCTTGACTCAACAATAAAAGCATTAAGAAGAATGGGATTCTCTCTAGCTTCTGGACCAGAAATAGAAACTGAATGGCATTGTTTTGATGCCCTCAATACCCCTAAAGATCACCCTGCTAGAAATGAAACAGACACTTTCTACTTTGAAGATGGTAGACTTTTAAGAACCCACACTTCAACAGTCCAAATAAGAACGATGGAAAAATGCAATCCACCCGTTCGAATCATCGCACCTGGTTCCGCGTACAGAAGAGATGAAATCGATGCAACTCATTTGAGTCAATTCAATCAACTTGAAGGGCTATATGTAGATAGGGATGTCTCGTTAGCAGACCTTAAAGGAACTCTTGAATATTTACTACAATGTATTTTTGGTAAAGAGACACCTATAAGATTTAGACCTCATTTTTTCCCATTTACCGAACCAAGCTTTGAAATTGATATCCTACTAGAAGCTGAAGGAAAAAAATCAAAATGGATTGAAATCGCAGGATGCGGAATGGTCGACCCTGATGTATTCAGTGAAATATGTAAGGCCAGAGGTGATGACTATTACTCTCCAAACCAAGTTTCCGGATTTGCTTTTGGTCTAGGATTAGAGCGTCTAGCAATGATTAAGTGGGGCATATCTGACATCAGACTACTAATTGAAAACGACGTAAGGTTCCTCAAACAATTCTCATGAAAGTTTCAATAGATTGGCTCGAAGAGCACATTGACTTGTCAAATTATAATGACAGTGAAATTAGTGATCTTCTTACATTTTCTGGAATCGAAGTTGAAGGAATTATCAAATATCCAGATAAAGTTATTGTTGCGGAGATCGCTAAAATCGAAAAACATCCTAACGCCGATAAACTACAAGTCTGCCAAGTAAACGATGGTGAAAAAACATCTAGACAAATTGTCTGCGGCGCCAAGAACTTTTCCATAGGCGACAAGGTACCACTAGCTCTTCCAGGAGCTTCAATGATGGGTGGCTTCGAGATAAAGGAGGCCAAGTTAAGAGGCGTTGAGTCTAAAGGAATGCTTTGCAGTCAAGCCGAACTAGGCGGACATGATAGTGATGGTTTATGGATTCTTCCCTCTGAATATGAAACTGGTAAGCCTCTTAATAAAATCTACCCAACCGTATTCGATCTAGAAATTACGCCTAACAGACCTGACTGCCTGAGCCACATTGGAGTTGCAAGAGAGTTGGCAGCTGTGTGCAAAAAAAGTCTTAAAAATAATAAGAACTATGAAGCTAATTCCGACTCGCTCATTCAATCAAAGACAGAGGATATATACATAGAAGATAGTAAGTTATGCCCCCTTTACACTTTAAGAAAAATTGAAAATGTAAAGATTGGACCCAGTCCTCAGTGGTTACAATCAAAACTAGAGTCTATCGGCTTACCGATTAATAATGTAGTAGTAGACATCACAAACTATGTAATGATGGAAATGGGACAGCCATTGCATGCTTTTGATTCAGGGAAAATTGCTGGAAGCATTAAAGTCCGTAAAGCAAAACAAAAGGAAATATTTAAAGCTCTCGACGACAACGAATATGAACTTCAACCTGATGACTTAGTCATATCGGACAAGAATGAAGCCCTAGCCTTAGCAGGCATAATGGGTGGAGCTAATTCTGGAGTCACCGAAAATACCCAAGCAGTCTTCATAGAATCCGCTCACTTCAATCAATCAGAAATTAGGAAAAGCAGCAAAAGATTAAACCTATCAAGCGATTCTAGTTACCGTTTTGAGAGAGGTACAGATCCTGCTCAAGTCATTAAAGCTTCTGCAATAGCCACTCATTTAATTGAAGAATTAGCCGGTGGCAAAACAAATGACGAAATCATAATATGCGGTAACATTAATTTTCCATCTCGAAATATTCCTATGCGTTTAGATAAATGCAGAAAAATATTAGGTTGCAATATAGAGAATGAAAAAATGACTGATATTCTTGGCAACCTAGGAATCAAAGCTCAATCACACGAAGAAGGTACAACGCAGTGGAGTATTCCATCATTTAGAAATGATTTAACCAGGCCAGAAGATCTGTATGAAGAAATAGCAAGAATCTTAGGAATTGAAAAAATTCCCTCTATTCAAAGGGGTTGGTTTTCAGAACCTTCAGATGCAGATAAGCTACATGACTTTGTCGACCATTTATCTAATAAGTTATCATCAATTGGATTCCATGAAACACGCTCATTAAAGCTAATTTCTAAATCTCAGATTGGTGATTGCTTTTGCTGCTTAAATGATAACGCTATAGCCTTGAAGAATCCGCTAAGTGATGACCTCACACACTTACGCCCTGGATTAATTGCCTCATTACTAAGCATAGCTGAACGAAACATCCACCAAGGAGCTGAAGCTCTTAGATTATATGAATCTGGGACAGTTTTTGCCGAAAATAATGAAATTGAAGAATTTCAAAATATTGCTCTCCTTATATCCGGTCCTCAAAACCGCTCATGGTTAAGCAAAAACCCTCCAGCACCCGATTTCTTTAGTTTGTCAGGTATGATAGAAAGGTTAATAGGAGAAAATATAATATTTTCTCCATCTGAATCTAATACTGAAAATACTATCATTAACTGTGAAATAATTTTAAAAAATTCAACAGTCGGAAAAGCTGCTCAGCTCTCTCCAGCCAAGACCAGAAAAATGGATGCCACTTTTCCTATATATATTGCAGAGCTCAATCTTGCAAAAATCATGGAGAAAATTTCCATAATGGATAAATTCACCGAACTCCCAAAATTCCCTGCAATTCGAAGAGATATTTCCATGGAACTTCCCCTTGAAATTACCAATAACAAAATTATCTCCACACTGAATGAAATTGATTTGGATATTTTAGAGTCATTTGAATTATTTGATTATTTTCATGACGAAAGTGGTGAAAAATTGAATAGCGAAAAAAAATCACTAGCCTATTCATTGACCTATAGAAATGATAAACGCACACTGAAATCAGAGGAGGTTGATAAAGCTCACCAAGAAGTTCTTAAAGAATTGAAAAAAAATCTCGACGTTAATTTCAGATAATATAATGATTATCTAATCCCTACTGTGTTCGCATTGCAAACATGGGCCCGGCCCGTTAGTATAAATAAGGGAGGCTTAGCCGGTTGTTTGATGTCAGGCCTTCACTGGAAGGCAGATTTCAGCAAGGCGGCCACCCACCTGGAATGAACCGGGAAACGTGAGCCCTCACAAACAGCTGACGGCACAAGCGGGGAAACTAACAAAAAGCACTTTAGTAAAACTGAAGTGCTTTTTCTTTGTTAGAATTAAAAACGCCTAACTAAATCGGCAAAACCAAGCAATTATAGATTTAGAAGTGATATCCAACTGCATTAAAATTCGATTCTAATGCTTCAATTTCATCAACTTTAAAACCATTTAAATGCACTCCAATAGGAATACTTTTACTTCTCCTAACTGAACTTCCCTTAATCGAATTTAAGCTCTTAATGAAAATTGCATTTTCATCTTCCAAATCTGAAATATAGCTCTGGAGTTGATTTATTTTTTGATTACTTAATTTATTCAGACTAAGCAATCGAGTATTCTCTCTACCCATTAGTTGATTCGATTGAGTCAAACTAAGATAGCTAGTCCTAAGATTATTCAACTTTTTGGATTCTGATAATAAAATTGCATCTAATTTTTCTATATCTAATTGAAGGCTTTTATTCAAATTTAATACCCCATCATAACGCATATTCAAATCTGCAACGAACTTTTCTTGGTATGCTAAATTTTTAGATAACGCAATATTCGAAACCTTCCCAATCTTCATTGCAGATTTATAGTCACCTATTTTACGGAGAGCTCGAGAGTTACTTTCAATCATTTCATCTAGCTTCAATGATAACTGAGTATTCTCTTCAGTTAAGGAAGACACTTCGCGTAGAAGACTCTTCACATTAGAACTGGTCTTTCCAAGCAATATGAGAAATGCCCCAAATACTATTGAGCTCAACAAAATTTTCATAGCGGATTAAAAGAAGTAAATGTTCAAGAGTATAACATCATAATGTCGCCTAAATTCGTATTAGTTCAATATCTTTATATCTTAATTATTAAGTTAAATTTATTAGATTAATTCCACAAACGACTGGATGACATTTATGATTTTGATCCTATAATTCATGAATCAGTTACTGAATGAATCAAGAAATAGAGCGCTCAGAAAAATCGGTAAACATCGTACCAGCCACGGCTGAAGATCTACCCCAACTTGTTGAATTATTGATGGATTTATTTGATACGGAGGGTGATTTTGAACCAAATTATAGCAAGCAAGAAAATGGACTTAAACTTGTGATAGGGCACCCAAATAGGGGAAGAATACTTGTCATTAAAAGTTCAACAAAAATTATTGGAATGGTAAATATGCTTTTCACCATCAGTACAGCTGAAGGCGGATTGGCGCTTATCCTTGAAGATTTCATTATTCACCCAATGAATAGAGGAATGGGATATGGAAAACTACTTTTAAATACAGTCAAAGATTTCGCTAAGAATAAAGATTTCAAGAGAATCACACTACTTACTGATAAAATTAGCGAAGAATCTCAAAGGTTTTTTAAGGACCAAGGATTCAATTTTTCCAAAATGATTCCAATGAGAATGTACCTTGATGAGTAAAGATTTATTACATTCTCAAATTAATTAGACACTAATCTATAATTTACCTATATAGAACAGGGCATTTTGTTCAAAAACATACGTTCATTCGAAGAAATGAGCTTGGAGATATTCCAGTGAAACGGAAAACTAGGCTAAACAGAGTAGAAGGCCAATTCTAGAGTGTCTTTTGCGGGAACGATATTAGGATATTGAATCCAGTTTAGCCATTCTAACCAAGAGCTGTAAACAGCGCCGACGAGATGGGTCTAGAACCAAATGATACAAATACATAACACAGGAATACAAAGGCTACTTTGAGATGAGGAATCGGGCGCTTCTATTGATGGAAACCTCTTCCTTTGGCTAGGTGGAAGAATTGTCGATGACCATAAGTCCATCGAATATGGTGGTAGAGGATCCTAGATCTATGGATTATAAAATGGCATCACGTTTGCAAGCTGCTTCGGCTTTGCCATGATTCCGATTTTAAGAGTGTTTGTAAGCTAGATGGATCTTTTACCAATTTTTCTTGTGACTAGCCGGCGTATTCACAAA
>Ga0209404_10001835_pt1 | contig 13731 bp, 12 predicted proteins | sample TroAtlMetagenome_2_FD_187447 | JGI IMG/M metagenome (GOLD analysis project Ga0209404, IMG submission 187447) | Marine eukaryotic phytoplankton communities from Atlantic Ocean - Tropical Atlantic ANT8 Metagenome (SPAdes) (version 2) | ecosystem: Environmental > Aquatic > Marine > Oceanic...
GTATTAATCAAGTCTGACAACGAAGACTTTAAGATACAGACTGCTGCTGGTGTAGATAAGTTTACTGTAGATACTGATACAGGTAATACAGTTATAGAAGGTACACTTGATATTCAGTTAGAGACTGAGATCACAGACAACCTTATTATTAGAGCAGACAATAAGAAATTTGATATACAAACTGATGCTGGTGTCAGTGTATTTGATGTAGATACTGACAATGGTAACATCCATACAGATGGTACTCTTGATGTAGACCTTGGAGTAACATTCAATAGCACATTAGATGTAGATGGTAAGGTAACTCTTAATGATGAGTTGGATGTTGATCTAGATGCAGTATTCCATGATGATATAACCTTAGATACTAACTCTAAGTTCTTTACTATCACTAATGGATCAGTACAGACATTCAGAATTGCAAGTGCATCTGGTAATACAGACATTGAAGGTACATTAAATAACCTTGGTCTAGCAACATTTGAAACAACAACTAATATAGCAGTTGATACTTCTGCTGATGATGCTATCACCAAGACTGGAGAAGGTGCAGTAGATATAGACGGTGGTCTTAACGTAGATAAGGACGTACGTGTAGGAGAAGACCTATATGTATCTAATCGTATTGTAGTTAAGGATGCTGGTACAGGAAGGACACGTCCATCACTATTCAATAACTTAGATGTATTGTATCGCACCTATTTGGGTGGTGGTGCAGCACATAATGCAGATTTTGCTAATGATGCTGATGCTCAGTTAAGAGTTGCAGGTGGTGTAGGTATTGTCCAAGACTTACATGTAGGAGATGACTTCTATATTGGTAAGGTTGCTACTAACGATAACGTAGAATTCTCTGTCCTAGGTGAATCAGGATTCACAACTATAGGACGTGCAGGACAAGGTAATGCCACTGATGGTGCTATAGTTGTCCACGGTAATGCAACATTCAATCGTGAAGTTAATATTACTGGTGCACTAACAACTATTGGTGATGCTTCTTCTGATGTCTTAACAGTAAATGCAGTATCACAATTTACCGATGATGTCACAGTTGACGGAAGTTTAACAGTCAACACTAACGCATTAATTGAAGGTAACCTCACAGTTAATGGCACCACGACTACTGTTAACAGCACTGTAATTACTGTAGATGACACTGTATTCACCTTGGGTGGAGACACAGCACCTTCACAGGCAGACGCTAAAGATCGTGGTATAGAATTCAGATACTATGATACTGCTGCAAGAATTGGATTCTTCGGATGGGATACATCTGCTGCAAGATTTGCAGTATATAATGGTGCAACTAATAACTCTGAGGCATTCAGTGGCACCAGATCAGGAATTGATGCTGGTAGTTTAGCACTGTTTGATACTACCAATGCTACTAACTCAGGTTCAGGTACCTTAACAGTTGGTGGTGGTGCTGGTATTGGATTAAGTCTATTTGTCGGAGAGAATTTAGACGTATCTGGTAACGCAGTAGTAGATGGTAATGTAGACATCGTAGGTGATGTAGACATAACTGATGACTTTAGAATTAATAGTAATAAGTTTGTTGTTACTGCTAACACAGGTAACACAGAAGTCGCTGGTACTCTTACAGTAGATGGTAACGCCACTATTGGTAATGCTGCTGGAGACTCCCACACAGTAACAGGTGTTGTCCAGTTTAACCAAGCAATTACTTCTACAGATATTACTGCTGATCAGATTAAGATCGGTGTTGATGCTGCTAATGAGATCAGCACTACTTCTGGTAATTTAATACTTGATTCGGATGGTGGCACAGTAAATGTTACTGATGACCTAGACGTAGACAACAATCTTAATGTTGATGGAAATACTAAAATCGATGGTACCCTTACAGTTGATGGGAATGCTACTATCGGGAATGCTTCTGGTGACAATCATGTGGTTACTGGAACAGTTACTTTCAACCAAGCCATTACATCAACAAACATCACTGCTGATTCTGTTACCATTGGCGTGGATTCTGATGGTGAAATTAGCACAACTACTGGCGTTGACCTCATCATCGACTCTGCCACTGGAGAGACTCAGGTTGATGATAACCTAACTGTTACAGGTACATTAGATGTTAACGGTAATACACAAATTGGAGATAACTCTGGTGACGCTCATGCGTTTACAGGTACTGTCCAGTTTAACCAAGCAATCACTTCGACTGACATCACTGCTGATAACGTCCAAATTGGTGTGTCAGGTGCTAGTGAAATCGATACATCATCAGGTAATTTAACTCTTGACTCTGATTCTGGTGAGACAATTGTTGATGATAACCTCACTATAAACGGCACATTAGATGTAGATAATCTAACTACCATAACTGATTCATTAACAGTTAAGGCAGATAATAAGTTAGTTTCTATTCAGAATGCTGCTGGTCTAACTAAGTTTGAGATCGATACCGATAACGGTAACACAGATATACAAGGCACTGTAAACATAGAGGGTGCTACAACTGTTGATGACACATTTAATGTTACTCAGGCAACTGATTTAGATGGCACTCTAAATGTAGATGGTGTTGCAACATTCCAAAACGATGTTGTATTGAATGCTGACAATAAGAACTTTAAGATTCAGTTAGATAATGGCACAGACAAATTTACTGTTGCTTCAGCATCAGGTAACACAGATATTCAAGGAACACTGGATGTTAATGGAGCTACTAATGTTACTAACACTGTTGGTATCACTGGTATTACCTCCGTTACTAATGCTACTAATCCTGCTAACCTAATTGACACTGCTGCGTTTAACGTAACAGGTGGTGCGATAATCTCTAAGGATGTCTTCTTCGGTGAAGACTTCTATATGGGTCCAAACAATGCTCCTACTCTATCAATCATAGGATCATCTGGTAACACCCTAATTGGAGGCACACTTGGAGTAACAGGCACAACAACTCTTGGGGTTGCTGATGTAGGTACACTTAACCTGTCAACCAACGCTAATATCTCTGGATCTATTATCGTTAACACCAGCAAGTTTATTGTTGCAGGTGCTTCTGGTAATACTACTATCGATGGTACATTAGATGTAGCAGGTGCTACTGTCATTGATGACACTCTTAATGTCACACAGGATGTAGACTTTGATTCTAACCTTAACGTTGATGGTAATCAGCAATTAGATGGCACACTTACTGTTAACTCTACTTCACTATTAAAAGATAATATTATATTACGTGGTGGATCTAAGACTCTGAAACTACAGAATGGATCTAGCACTGATAAGATTACATTGCATTCCACTTCTGGTAATGCAGAGATTACTGGTACATCAACTCTTGGTGTCCTTGACGTAACTGGAAACACCACCGTAGGTGGCACACTTGGTGTAACAGGACAGATCACTGGTAATGTAACTGGTGACCTAACAGGTAATGCTGATACTGCATCTCTAATTGACGTTACTGAGACTGCATCTTCTAACCTAACTTACTATCCTACTTTCGTTTCTGCCACAACTGGTAACACTGAAATCAGGACAGATTCTTCAAACTTACAATACAATCCGTTTGAAAACAGACTTACTGTTACTAACTTCAAATCAACTACTGACTTTGAAATCGCTGGTAACTTAAACGTCACAGGAACTATTACATTCTGGCAGTCACAGGTTGGTAGTATTGCTAACCATGACACTGGAGATCTATCAGAAGGATCAAATCTATACTACACTGAAGAGCGTGTAGATGATAGAGTTGCTAACCTAATCAACGGTGGCACAGGTATTACTGCTACCTATGATGATGCTGGTAATATGCTGACCTTGAGTGCTACTCAGTCAGATCTTAATACTGACAACTTCACTGAGGGATCAACTAATCTATTCACAACTGCTGCTAGGACAAGGACTCACTTCTCTTATGGCACAGGTATTGAATTGTCTGGTGCTGGTGCTCTATCTGTTACACAGGTAGACATTGATACTGATAACGTAACTGAAGGATCTACAAATCTATTCACTACTGCTGCAAGGACACGTGGTCATATCAGCGTAAGTGGAGACCTAGCATACAATGCTTCTACTGGTGTTATTTCTTACACCATTCCAACAACTATTGCATCTCTATCTAACCATGATACTGATGATGTAGCAGAAGGATCAAATCTATACTATACAGATGAGAGAGTTGATGACAGAATCAATGCTCTAATTGTTGCTGGCACAGGTGTTACTAAGGTTTACGATGACGCTGCTAACACATATACTTTATCTGTTACTCAAGTCGATATCAATTCTGATAACGTTACTGAAGGTAGTACTAACCTCTTTACCACTGCTGCTAGGACTCGCACTCATATCAGTGTTAGTGGATCTTTAGCATACAACAGTGGCACTGGTGTTATTTCATACACTACACCTGACACTGACGGTATTACTGAAGGATCATCTAACCTATACTATACAGATGCAAGAGCAGATGCACGTATCGCTGCTGCTGATACTGACGATCTATCAGAAGGATCTTCTAACCTCTATCATACAACTGCTAGAGCAAGAGCTGCTATCTCTGAGAACAGCACACAACTAGCATACAACTCCACCACTGGTGTATTGACATATACACAGGGTGATACTGATACAGTTTCTGAAGGATCAACTAATCTTTACTATACAGATGCTAGAGCAGACGCAAGAATTGCTGCTGCTGACACTGGTGATCTAACAGAAGGATCAAATCTTTACTACACCAACGCACGTGCTGATGCTCGTGTAGTTGCTGGTATCACTGGAAAACTTGATTCATCTGCTGTTAGTGCTTTCGGTCTAACACTTGTTGATGACGCAGACGCTGCTGCTGCCAGATCCACATTAGGATTAGGCACTGCTGCTGTTGCTGCTACAGGTGACTTCGCTACTGCTGCACAAGGTACAACTGCTGACAACGCACTCGCTGCGTCTGCTGTAAGCACCTTTGGTGGCACTCTGATTGATGATGCAGATGCTGCTACTGCAAGGACAACCCTTGGATTAGGCACTGCTGCTACCACTGCCTCTACTGCATATGCAACTGCTGCACAAGGCACACAGTCAGGTACTAACAACACTGACATTGACGCAATTTACACTGAATTAAATGCTATTGGTAATGACGCTAGTGTAACAACCGTTGCACATATTAAGGCTGCACTCGCTGCTCTATCCAGATAAGTAAATGGCAAAACCCAATACCAAAGCTGAATTAAAAGAATATGCTTTACGCAGGTTAGGTAAGCCTGTACTAGAGATCAACGTCTCTGATGATCAATGCGATGATGCTATTGATTATACATTGCAGAAGTTTCAACAGTTCCATTACGATGGTGCTGAGAGAGTTTATCTAAAGCATAAGGTAACTCAGGCAGATATTGATAGAGCCGCTGCTGCCAATGATACCCAGACTACTTCTACTGCTGGTAATAACACTTGGTTGGAGTCAAATACTTATCTAGAAATACCACAACATATACTATCTGTTGAAGGAATCTTTTCCTTTACTGATAAAGGTACTGCAAACATATTTGATATTAGATATCAGATGCGTTTGAATGACTTGTATGATTTTACATCTACACAGTTCTATCATTACTATATGATTCAGCAGCACTTGGGTACAATTGATTTTCTATTAGAAGGAATTAAACCTACTCGTTATCAGGCAACTCAAGATAGATTATATCTTGATCTGGATTGGTCAACAGATGTAACACTTGATTCTTATATCCTTATTAAATGTTGGAGAGCATTAGACCCTACTACATGGACAGAGATCTATGATAATATGTGGGTCAAGGACTATACTGCTGCTAAGATTAAGAAGCAGTGGGGTCAGAATATGACAAAATTCCAAAACGTCCAGATGCCTGGCGGTGTTACCCTTAACGGTGAGATGATTTATAATGATGCAGTTCAAGAACTTAAAGATCTTGACGAGCAACTCAGAACCGAGTGGGAGACTCCACCACTAGACATGATAGGATAGTATGGCTACTAACACTTATTTCTCTCAAGGTACTACAGGTGAGCAAGACTTAACTCAGAGTCTTGTTAACGAGCAGATTAAGATGTTCGGTAGAGATGTATACTACATTCCTAGAACGTTAGTCAAGAATGATACTGTCTTCGGGGAAGACACAATGTCTAAGTTTGATGATGCGTTTGTAATAGAAGCTTTTATTGAAGACAACTCAGGATTCAGAGGAGATGGTGACATGTTCACCAAGTTTGGTGTACAGATTGCAGATCAATGCACGTTTGTTATATCAAGGACTCGTTTTACTGAGGCAGTTGACGATAATGCAACACTCATTGTGGAGGGTAGACCAAATGAAGGTGATCTCGTATACTTCCCCTTGGCAAACAAGGTTTTTGAAATTCAATTCGTGGAATATGAAGTACCATTTTTCACGTTGGGCAAACAATATACTTGGGGACTACGCTGTGAGCTCTTCCAGTACAGCGACGAAGACATCGACACTGGAATTGCAGAGATTGACGCAGTTGAGATCAACTATGCCAATGCAATAAGTGTTAACGTTGCTGAAGGTGGCACAGGAGACTTTGTTGCTGAAGAGATAGTTACAGGTGGTAATTCTAATGTAACTGCTACAGTTAAGTCTTGGAATAGTGCCACACGTCAGTTGGTTATATACAATAGATCTGGTATCTTTGCTATACCTGAGACTATTACTGGTAATACATCTAGTGCTGCATGGACAAGTGCTACATATAATACCCTAAATAATAAGAATGATGAATCTCAATCTAACTGGGCAATAGAAACTCAGTCGGATGCCATCATTGATTTCACTGAGGGTAACCCCTTTGGTGAGTTTGGAAATAAAGGAAGTAGTATCTAATGTTAGGCACGTATTCATATCACGAAATTATCAAGAAGACTGTAGTCGGATTTGGTACGCTGTTCAATAATATTGAATTGCGTCGTGTGACAGCAGGAAAGACTGAGGTCATGAAGGTACCTCTAGCATATGGTCCTCGTCAGAAGTTCCTACAGAGATTGAATCAAGTAGGTCTTAATAAAACTTCTACTCAGATCACTCTTCCTAGAATATCCTTTGAGATACAAGGATTTAATTACGATGCAACTCGTAAGGTATCTCCTACTCAATACATCAGAAACACACAAGCTGATGGTAAAGAGTTTAAAAGTTTTATGCCAATACCATATAATTTGAATTTTGAATTGGCAATAATGGCAAAGAATCAAGACGATGGTCTTCAGATTCTTGAACAAATACTCCCTGTCTTCCAACCTAGTTTTAATATTACATTGAATCTAGTCCCAACAATGGATGAGAAGAAGGACTATCCTATAACTTTAACATCTATTGATTATGAAGATGTATATGAGGGTGACTACGATACTCGTAGGACTCTGGTATATACACTGCAATTTGTTGCTAAGACTTACCTATACGGTCCTGTCCAAGATAAGTCTGGTGAGGTTATTAAGAAGGCAATTCTTGACTACTCTACTAAGACTGAGTTAGCACCTAATGCACCACGTGAAGTGAGATATGAGGTAACTCCTGAGCCTATCTCTGCTGACGCAGATGATAACTTTGGATTTAATGAATTGACAAGTGAGTTTGTTGATTCCAAGCAATGGAACCCAACTACAGGACAAGATGAAACAATTTGATGGGATCGAAGAAGCTCTTAACGTGGAAACATCTATCGTTCCTCAGAAGGAGCCTAAAATGGAGATTGTACCAACGACGACTTCGGAGCAACTTAAGAAAGACTATGATTACACGAGGGGGAATCTCTACTCCCTTATTGAAAAGGGCCAGGAAGCGGTGGACGGTATCCTCGAAGTGGCTCAGTCTTCTGATCAACCAAGGGCGTACGAAGTAGCAGGACAACTTATTAAACACGTCGGTGACGTTGCTGATAAACTTGCTGATCTTCATAAAAAAGTTAATGAGATAGAGAATCCGAAAGGGTCTGTATCTGATAAACAAGTAACCAACAACACTATGTTTGTTGGCAGCACAGCAGAACTTGCTAAATTTCTAAAACAAAAGCAAGATAAATAATCTAGTAAAGGTATTCTTTAACCATGTCGGTATTAAATGTAATTGACACTCAGACAATCACTGCCTCTGGCAATGGCTATATTGTAGTCAAGTCTGGAGTGCTTAGGGTCTATAGTGCAAGTGCATCTTCTATCCAGATTGATGACGGACCTGCAATCACACTTGCAGCAGCAACACCTGAGTTAATCTCATGTGGTAAACCAAAGTCCTCAAGGATTAAAGCAGCAACTGATGCTGCTACTATGGTAGTAACCGTTGATCACGGTGGCACACCAGCACACACCTTTGCAGTAGGAGACTATATTGCAACTGTAGATGGTGGTGACACTGATGGATTTACTTCTGACTTTGAGTCAGCAGTAGGATCTGGAAAGAAAGTAACCGCAATCTCAGATACTACTATTACAACTGACTACGATTCATCTGGTGCTTCTGCTGATTATGCAGTATCAAGTGCTGATGTAATTGCTGGAACTCTTCCACAAATTCAGAGAGGAATCAAACTCACTGCTGGAAGTGCTAACGTAGTGGTAGAGCAAGTCCAAATCGTTGGTGGCTAACTATGGCACGAAATACCAAGGCAGATGCTAACACTCTTAGATCTGTAAGTAGTCCTGGAATGCAGAGTAAGAAGGGTAACGTAAACCGTAAAGGTAGATCCGTTACTGGTGGAGCAGCTATGAGTGGTATGAACATTCGTGGTGCTGGTGGACTAGGTAAATCAAAACCTAAGAATGTTGAGGTAGTAGTCAAGAAGTATAAGAAACAAGTTTCTTCTGACAGAAAGGCTGCTGCTAAAGAAAGAGCTGGTATGAGAGCCAAAGGTATTAAGTATGAAGAGTTGAAATCCTTCTCTGGATTTCTTGATGAAGCTTCAAATCCAGAAGGTAAATCAGCAGCTGCTAAGACATTCTCTAAGAAGAAAACTACTAACCCTTCCGATAGAATTCAGACCAGACAGCATACTGGTGTCAGTCTTTCTAGTGAAGAGGCTTATGACCATATAAGAGACCGTCGTCTTGAGAAGTATGGTACAGGACATGATGGTTCTGATCGTAAATCTACTCCATCTAGGAGTAAACCACAGACTGCTGCTGAAAAGAAGAAGTCTCAGGAGAATTCCAAAAAAGCATTTGATAATGTAGTAGCATCCCTTAAGAAAAAGTATGGAGACAATGCAGTCATGACATCTAAAAAAGAAGAATTCGTACCCATTAGATCCTTTAGACAGGTTACTAATGAAGCAGTAGTTAGTGGCACTATAGCTGCTACGGCTGCTGTAGCAAAAGGAGTAAAGGCTGCTGTAGTTGGTGCTAAAGTTGCCAAAGGTGCTGCTGTTGCTGCCAAGACTGGTGGAGCTGCTGCTAAAGCAGGAAGTGCTGCCGCTGCTGCTGGTGGAGCTGGTAAGGCTGGGTCAGCCGCTGCTGCAAAGAAAGCATCTGTTGCTGGTACAACTGCTGGTAGTAGTCCTAAGACTGCTGGTTTCGGACAGAAGCTTAAGAGTGCTGCTAAAGAAGGTGCCAAGGATGCTGCTGTTGACCATGTAAGAGACAAGGTTAGAAAGGCTGCTGGTCCTAAAGAAGAGGACACCAACGAAGAAACACTACATGAGATTTCTGCTGATACTGCATTATCAGCATCAAAAGAAGCAGATAAGAAGCGTGGTAAACTCGCTGCTGCTGGTGATAAGGAAGGTGCTAAGAAGAAGAATGCTCAAGCAGTAAGACTATACAAAGCATCTGCTGCCAAGAGAAAGACAGAGACTAAAGAAGAGTATACTGTTACCAATGCTGATAAGAAAGGTAACACTCCAGCATGGAAAGGATACAAGTCAGGTAAGAAGAATGCCAAGACAGGCAAACCTCTATACAAGGCTGCTGATCATGTGAAAGAGAATCCAACAAGACCTCATCCAGATGGACAGTGGGAGTATCATGAGAAGGAAGGTCTAAGGACATTCAAAGATTTTGTACAAGAAGGCAACCCCACAACTAGAATGTTACAGAAGTCTAAGTCACAACAGACTGGTAACATCAGTGCAGATAGGGGGACAGACGCAAAAAAGAATAAAGAGTCCCGCAAGGGGCTCGAAAAAGACCTAAAGAAGAAAGGTATCGGATACAAGAAAGGTACTGGTGAATACAAATATGATGATGGATCCAAGGGACGTGAAGTTTCGTATCAAACTTCACCTGGTAAGGGCATGTCCAAGCGAAGGTTTGGTAAAGTCATGAGAAGACTAGGGAGAAAGCACGGACAGGAGACGGTTATTACTAAGGACAAAAACAAACCAGCACGTTTACATGACACTGAGTCTAAGAAGCCAGGTAAGTCAGTAAACATAGGTAAGTCTAAGCCTGGTAAGCATCCTGAAGGATCTGGAGAGACCTCTGGCACTAAGGTAAGAGGTAAGAAATTGTCTAAGACAACAAACAAACCAAGTTATCATTATGGCTGAAGAAAGACGTAAAGTCTGTAAGTATTGTAAACTTACAGCACCATTAGGTCACCCAAGACCCTACACATGGATAGAGAAACATGAAAAAAATTGTCCAGCTCGCAACGAAAGTTAAAGACTTCGATAAGAAGTGGGCTAAAAAAATCCAAGAGAAATTTAAACTAACGGATTATCAGATGCTTGTGTTAGCGTTTGGTAAAGGTTTCATTATTGGAGCAATTCTGCTATAATACATAGTGTACAATCAATCACTTGGACATGTCATATAAAGTAACAGTTATAGATACCGAAGGCACAGAGACTACCTTTGATTGTGCTGACGATGAAACCATCCTTGACAAGGCAGAGGAAGAGGGAGTTGATGCTGCTTATTCCTGTCGTGCTGGTGCGTGTAGCACATGTGCTGGTAAGATTATAGAAGGTACAGTTAATCAAGAAGAACAAAGTTTTCTTGATGATGATCAAATTGAAGCAGGATTTGTGCTAACATGTGTAGCATATCCTACATCTGATTGTATCATTCGCTTGGGTGAGGAGGAAAATATAGTATAATGGGGCATTTGCACATGAGAGAACAATTAATTCGTGCTGTATTAGCACACGCACAGGGTGAAATAGAAAAGCATAAGGTAAACGTTAATGTTTACTTAGAGCATCCTGTAGGTATTGGAGAGCATTCTGATATCACTGAAGCAATTGGAGTTGAGTTGGATAAGATCTCAAGATACCATGATCAGGTTGAGGTTATAAATAAATACTTCAGAGGACCATCGCAAGTTAACGGTTGAAGGACAAGAAGGCAGCAAAGAAGATTATTAAATTAGCAAAGAAGCATCCCGATTGGTATACCAAACAGGATGTTTTTTATGCAAAGATGGTCAGGAAACGCATAAAACAAGAGGAGAAAAAGAGAGACCAGGAATAAATACTTAGGTCAATTGGGATTGAAATTATCATGCCCCAGACCAAATATACCGTGGGTTACCACGACGCAGCATTAAATCACTATGAGATATGTGAGTATGCAATAGACGCATACGAAGCAATTCAACATAGCAAAGAGGATGTCCCTAGTTTAAGGGAGCATCCTCATTTTATTGACTATGCGACAAAGGAGCAGTAATATGTCTACATTAACAGCTAATAAACATGAGATTATGTGGTGGATGAGTAGGATTACATTTATGGTATGTGCGTTATGCTTCTCAATAGTATTCGCAGCATCAGCATACGCAGCAGATATTCAAATGGGTGCAGGAGGCAACTTAGTCTTTGATCCTAGTGAGATAACTATTGCTGCTGGAGATACAGTTACATTTACTAACGGAGATCTACCACCTCATAACATGGTGGTAGATGGTCATCCAGAATTATCACACGGTGATCTAGCATTCGCTGCTGGTGATAGTTTTGATGTTACATTCACAGATGCAGGTGATTATAACTTCCAATGCGACCCTCACTCAGGTGCGGGTATGAAGGGGGTAATTCACGTTGAGTGAAGTCGTCTGGTCTATTAACATTATGATCAGCCTCCTGATCGGTGGTGTAGGGTGGGTCATCGTATACATATTTAAGTATGACGATTGGTATCCTAATGGGCAAAATGACACCACCGTCTCGGAAGAGTTGCTACAACTTCCGAGTAACGGAAGTAACGAAAGTAGTTGATGGTGACACCATCGATGTAGTAATTGATCTAGGGTTTGATATCTATAAGCACGAGCGTGTGAGAATAGCAGGTATCGATACACCTGAGAAGAGGACAAGAGATTTAGAAGAGAAGGCATTAGGAATAGATGCTACCAACTGGATGAAGTATACCTTAGAGGATACTATTGCAGGAGAGAATGAACTTACTATTCGCACCGAGCTTAAAGGCGGTATGGGTAAGTATGGTAGACTCTTGGGCTGGTTGTATGTTGGTGATCAAGAGATATCACTTAACGAGCAGATGATTGAGGAAGGATATGCTTGGGAATATGATGGTGGTACCAAGAATAAGAATTTCGCAGAGTTAAGAGAGATTAGATATAAGCATGGTACATTGGAACCTGATGAGGGTGATCCATTACCAGAGGTAACTGATACTGGAATTGAGGCAGCACCTGATGCTCCTGAGTTTAATAGACCTCCGCTAAATAGCACCAGTAATATGGCAGGTTTATACTAATGAATGTAGTACAAGCATGGAATGAGATCTCATGGGCAGATGCTATTCCATTTCTTCTAGTGGTTATAGGTCTTTACTGGGTAAAGGTAAAGATAGATGCATCTGCTGGTCTAGGTAGAAAGAAGAGTAGACAACTTAAGAAGGTTATTGTAGAGGCAATTAAAGAAGCCAATGGCTGAGAAGAAGCATGAAATATATCTAGGTAATCCTAATCTTAAACGGGCTAACGTAGCAACTAACTTCTCACCTGAAGAGGTGCAGGAGTTTATAAAGTGCCAAGCGGATCCCGTTTATTTTATTAGGACATTCATTAAGATTGTAAACCTAGATGAAGGTATAGTTAACTTTGACCTCTATGATTTCCAAGAGGACATGGTTAATCGTTTTCATGAACATAGATTTAATATAGCAAAGCTGCCACGTCAGTCTGGCAAGTCAACCGTAGTTACAGCATATTTGCTTTGGTATGCGATCTTTAATGATAATGTCAACATCGCAATCCTCGCAAACAAAGCAGCCACTGCAAGAGAAATGTTGGGCCGCCTACAACTTTCTTATGAAAATCTCCCTAAATGGTTGCAACAGGGTGTGGTCAACTGGAACAGGGGCTCACTCGAATTGGAGAACGGAAGTAAAATCCTCGCTGCTTCTACTTCTGCTAGTGCTGTTCGGGGCATGTCCTTTAACATTATATTTTTGGACGAATTCGCTTTTATTCCGACGCATATTGCTGACGAGTTCTTTAGTAGTGTCTATCCTACTATATCTTCTGGTAAGTCAACTAAAGTTATTATCATATCTACCCCTAAAGGGATGAATATGTTCTATAAACTGTGGCATGACGCAGAGAAAGGACAGAATGAATACACTACAACAGAGGTACACTGGCAACAGGTACCAGGTAGAGATGCTAAATGGAAAGAAGAGACGATACGAAACACATCAGAGGAGCAATTCAACCAAGAATTTGAGTGTGAATTCCTAGGATCTGTTAATACTCTCATTAGTAGTACTAAATTAAAGAC
>Ga0209404_10001838_pt1 | contig 13722 bp, 11 predicted proteins | sample TroAtlMetagenome_2_FD_187447 | JGI IMG/M metagenome (GOLD analysis project Ga0209404, IMG submission 187447) | Marine eukaryotic phytoplankton communities from Atlantic Ocean - Tropical Atlantic ANT8 Metagenome (SPAdes) (version 2) | ecosystem: Environmental > Aquatic > Marine > Oceanic...
ACGTACCCTTCAAGGTGTCATGGGTATTGCACTTAACAAACCTTTGCATTTAGATGAGACTGTCGAGATCCCCATCTTGAAGTCGGCCTTCGATTCCCTCTTAGGATCAGGCCGATTATTCTTATACGATCATTTCGGATCGATGGATCCAGACAGGCTCATCGAACAGGTTACTTACTTAGCTACAGCAGAAGAAGTTGATGTAGTAATACTTGATCACCTTACGCTTGTTATTTCTGGTATCGAACTGGATGAACGGAAAGCATTGGATGTGACATGCACCAAGCTAAGACAATGTGTTGAGGCGACAGGTGTTGGACTCATACTTGTATCTCATTTACGCAGGCCACAAGGCAAGGCACATGAAGAGGGGCAAACCGTGTCACCCAGTGACTTGAGGGGCAGCTCAGGAATTTTACAGTTATCTGATTTATGTATCTCCTGTTCTAGAAACCAACAGTCAACTGATGCAGGTGAACGATCACAGCTACAGCTAGCAGTAATGAAGAACAGGTATTCAGGGAAGACTGGCCCTGTCGATACCTTGTTATATGACGAGAAGACTGGTCGCTTAGTACAACAAACAAACTTCTTCCAATGACACTACTAATAGATGCTGACATGCTTGTTTACTCTGCCTGCTGTGCAAGTGAGCAAGACTTTAAATTCAACGAGCATCAACATGTACTCGTATCAGATGAACGTGATGCGTTGGACTATGTAGCTATGAAGCTAGAAGAATACCAGTCCATCACTGGTGATAGAGGCAAGATCATCATGTGTTTCTCTGACTATCCCACCTTTAGGCATGAAGTATATAGCGAGTACAAAGCTAATCGAATAGGCAAGCGTAAACCCTTGGCATTTAAAGATGTAGCTGAAGCAGTGAGAAGGTATCACGATGTCGCTGTCTATCCCAACCTTGAAGCTGATGATGTGATGGGCATACTTGCAACCGAGGAGGTGCACCCCACCCGTGTCATAGTTTCAGGTGATAAAGATATGAAGACCATACCCTGTATTCTTCTGAGGAATGGAGAACTTGAAACCATTTCTGAAAAGAGGGCAGATAGAAACTGGATGTCGCAGGTATTGCAAGGGGATAGGACAGATAATATTCCTGGCCTTGTAGGTGTCGGGCCAAAAACTGCTGAAAAAATTTTGGGAGATTCCGAAACCCTTTCTGACATGTGGGACAAGGTGATAGGTGCTTACGAGAAGAGGAAACTTACATACAAATCAGCATTACTTTCAGCACGACTTACTAGAATCTTGAGACACGGAGAGTACAATCTACACAAACAAGAGGTGTCCCTTTGGGAGCCGCCCACCACATGATTGACGAAGAACTCTGGCCTCCAATAGATGAGGTACTCATTAGAAAATTAGAAGAGATCTACCCTGATAAATGTCCATCAATAGATGCACATGACCGAGAGATATGGAGGTACGGTGGACAGGTGGAGTTGGTAAGGATGTTGCGATCTGTATATAATGAGCAGAACAACATCGAATAGCGATGGCAACTTACAACGAACCACTAATACTAACTTCAGCACCTGGAGCACCTACTAGTTCTGTTAATAAAACTACTGTTGACAGACCTTTAACTATGGAGGAATGGAATACTCTTGCTATTGGTAAACCAAAAGGAAAGGCTACACCTTTACCTGTTTTACATAACAAAGAATTTAGAGCAGGTACTAGGCCAAAGTTAAAAAAAGGTAGTCCATCACTTGTAAGTAAAGAAGATGTAGCAGCATGGGCACCTGAAGTTGATTCAGTATTCCAATCTGTACTAGGCAGAAATGCAGGAGCAGTTGGTCATCAATATTTTACATACGATTTAATGGCTGATACTGGTGCATTAATGGAAGATTATGGGTATTCATTTCCAAAGTCAAAGGAAATGGCACTTATAAATATGGCAACAAATGCTGGATTCTCTACCGAAGGAATAAATTTTAGCAAATCAGGTGTTGCAAATGTTAGCCCTCTTGCTACTGGTGCTGGTACTTGGAACCCAAGTAATAATCCTGAAGCATTTAACAGCCCTTTTAAACCAGGACAACAATTAGTTACAAAGCCAGATGGAACACGAACACTTGAACCTATCCCAAAAACTGAAACTTCACCTGGAGGTCAACCACCAGCAGGTCAATCACCAACAGTTCCATATACTTCTGTTCCATTAAACCAACAGCCAATGCAACCTGTTGTTTATGGTGGCGGTGGTAGTAATACAACTGTCGTTACAGGACAAGGGCCACAAGCTAAGACTGCTGCTGATGCTTTAAAGATTATGCCTCAAAACCCAGTTGTATTAGCTGGTGGTAATCGACAAGATTATTCAAGACAAGAACGTAAAGGTGGCATGGGGCCAATACCAGGGCCAAGAGTAGGCGGTGGTGGTGTAAACATCTTTGGTTAAGGTTAGTATGGTACACATAACACGAACGATTCATCATGTGTGGTGGCGGCGGCGGTTCTTCTAACGAAGAAGCAAGAGAAGATGCTGATGAAAGGCACGAAGAGAATCTTGCGTTACAACGAGAGCAGATGGCTGAACAAAAGCGTCAGTTCCAAGTAACTAGGGATGACAATCAGAAAAGATATAGAGAACAAAAACGTATATCGGAAGCTGCTCCACCTCCACCACCGGCAGAAGATGCAGGCGTAGCGACACCAGCCATAGACGAACTAATGATTAGTGGTGCAAACAGAAAGAAATATAGATCAGCAGAATATAAGAAAGAGACAAGAGACAGAGCCACCTCTTCCCTTGGTATTAACTAATGGATTTAAAAATCAACGACATTGATCTTGCACCTGGTAAAGGTAGAAAGAAAAAGAAAGGTACTACCCTTGCTGGTAGATACGACCAACTAAAAACTACAAGAGATCCTTTCCTTCAAAGGGGTAGAGACTGTAGCAAGGTAACGATTCCATCTATCTGTCCTGACTCTAACCAAGGAGATCATGGAAAACTTAAGACACCTTGGCAGTCAACTGGTGCACGTGGTATTGCACATTTGTCGCACAAACTTTTGATTACACTTCTACCTCCTAACACCCCATTTTTTAAGTTAGAGATAGATAGTCTTGCATTACAAATAGAAGAACAAGGGCCAGAGATTAAGACAGAACTAGACACAGCATTAGTCAAGGTCGAACAAGCTTGCATGACATCGCTTGAGACAATGAGTGCAAGAGCTTCATTGAACCAAGCCTTTAGGCAACTGTTGGTTACAGGTAATGTTCTTCTCTATGTACTACCAGATGGAATAAGAGTTATACATCTACAGGATTACTGTGTCGTTCGTGATCCAATGGGTCATGTTACTGAGATCTTAATAGAAGAAGAAGTCTACCCTGAAGCATTGCCTGACGGATTCTTACCTGACCAGAAGGAAAAAGAAGAAAAGTTAGAGGCGACAAAGAAAAGTATTAAGGTACATACATGTGTAAAGTTTGAGAACGGAGTAGCCACCTGGTATCAGGAGGTACGAGGAAAGGAAGTACCTAATACTTATGGTCGTTGCCCAGAGAACTGTAGCCCTTGGATCGTATTGCGTTACGAGAAATTAGATTCAGAAGATTACGGACGCTCACATACCGAGCAGTACTATGGCGACTTGACTGCACTGGAATCTTTATACCAAGCAGTGATCGAAGCAGCAGCAGCAGCCAGTAAGATTTTATTTCTTTGTAATCCTAACGGTACGACCCGACCTAAAACCCTGTCGTCAGCAGCAAACGGTGCAATAGTTCAAGGTAATGCTGCTGATGTAACTGTCGTTCAAGCCAACAAGCAGGCCGATCTACAAATAGCTAACTCAACTATTGATCGTATCGAAGGTAGGTTGCAGTTTGCTTTCTTACTTAACTCAGCTATCCAACGCCCTGGTGAAAGAGTTACAGCAGAAGAAATTAGATACATGGCACAAGAACTTGAAGCAAGTATCGGTGGGTTCTACTCCATACTTACTCAAGAACTACAGCTACCACTTGTACGTAGGTTGATCTACATGTTACAGAAGAAAGGCAAGCTACCTGAGTTCCCTAATAGTCAAGAGACAGGTGAACCATTAGTACTACCTAAAGCTGTAACAGGATTGGAAGGTATAGGTAGAGGTGATGATATGAATAAGTTAACTGAGTTCTTAACTCTTACTCAGCAAGTACTAGGGCCAGAGATAGCACAACAATATGTAAACTACGAAGAAGCACTGCGAAGATTGGCAGCTAGTGCTTCAATAGATACGACTAACTTAGTCAAGACCAGCGAGCAGCTACAACAAGAGGCTGCTGCTGCACAAGCTCAACAGCAACAGCAACAGCAGCAACAACAGATGATGGAAATGATGAAGTCATCTGCTGCATCTAAAGTTGCTGATAACTTTACTCAACCAGGTTCACCTTATGGCCCCCAATTCTCAGGAAACTCCGACGACGGAGCAGCAGGAAGTATCCCTAACTCCCTCCCCGATCTCAGGGCAGCAGCCCAAGGACTCCCCAGTGGCCCAGTCCCAGGAGGAGAAGGTTAAGGAACTACCTCCAATAGTTGCAGATAAACCTGTCGCTAAGAAAAAGAAAGTGAAGGAATCACAGGTTATTAAAGATAGCCCAAACCATATCACTATTAAATAACTACTCTCACCCATCACCATGCCTGATCCTATTACTATCTCAGAACCTGAGACTGGTGCTTTGTCTCCTGAACAGGAGGTTGACGCTAAAGACGAAGCACTAATAAATGAGTCGCAAGAAAATGGGCCAGTTAAATTTGCTGGCAAGTATGAGTCTGTCCAAGACTTAGAGAAAGGATACGAAGAACTTCAGAAGAAGTTAGGTAGTCCAGAAGAAGGCGACAAGCCAGAAGTATCTGAAACAAAAGAAGAATCAGAACCTAGTAATGCAACAGAAATCTATGGTGAATACATAGGTAGTCGCCTTGATGAAGTTGGTGTTGACTACCAAGGTATGAATACTAGGTGGCAAGAGACAGGTAAGCTAACTGACGAAGACTACACATCCTTAGAAGGTGCTGGCTTTACCAAGGATATGGTCGAAGCATACCTAGATGGTGTGCAATACAGACAGGCACAAGACTCAGAGCTTGCAGCCAAAGAAGTAACTTCAATCAAACAAGAGTTTGGTGGAGAGAAAGTGTATGACGAGATGCTTACGTGGGCTGCTGGAAACTTAGAACAAGGTGAGATTGATGCGTTCAACGACATGCTTAAGACTAGTAACCCACATCAAATAAGGATTGCTGTCGCTGGTCTTCAGGCTGCATACATGAACAATGCACCAAGAGAACCTAAACTTGTAGGAGGTAGAACAGCTAGAGAAGATACAACTAAGTACGAGTCAGCAGCACAGGTAGTAGCAGCTATGAATGATGAACGATATGCAACTGATCCAGCATATAGAAAACAAGTACAAGAAAAACTTAGTCGCTCAAACGTAATGTAAGGGGTATTATAAAAGCACCTAACTTCTCATAGAAGCGGCGGCCCCTTGCGAGGGATACCCCAAGTGGAAGAGATAGTTATGGGTAAACCCTTTCTATCTACCGTACAAATTGTATGGCTAACTTTACTAGCTCAAGGCTAGGTCTCGTAAATGCTACGGGTACTAGCTATGACGCTTTATTCCTTAAAACTTTTTCGGGAGAGGTTCTGTCTTCTTTCCGTAAAGCAACAGTGTTCGAGTCTCTACATAACGTACGGACTATAGCATCAGGGAAGAGCAGTCAGTTTCCAATAATTGGAAATTCTTCAACTTCATATCATACGCCAGGCACCCAACTGACAGGCAACGCTATCAAGCACGCTGAAGTAACTATCAACATCGATGACAAGCTTGTATCACAAGTATTCATTGCTGACATTGATGAGGCTAAGAATCATTATGACGTGCGTAGCCAGTATTCTGTTGAGATGGGTAACGCGTTAGCGTACACATTCGACAAGAACGTAGCAGCTACTATTGCTCAAGCAGCAAGAACCAGCACTAACGCTAACACTGACTTACCTGGTGGTACTCGTATCAAGATTGTTGCTGCAAACAAAGCAGCCATCACAGGTGCAAACTTAGTTGCTGCAATGTGGTCAGCAGCCGAACAGTTTGATATCAACAACGTCCCAGAGAATGATAGATACATCGTTCTTGGCCCAACTGAGTACTACAAGTTAGCTCAGACAACAGACGTACTCAACAGAGATTGGGGTGGTTCTGGAGCATACGCAGATGGAACAGTCTTGAAGGTAGCTGGTATCAGCATCGTTAAGTCTAACCACTTGCCAACTACAAACCGTTCTGCTGTAACTGGTGAGAACAACACATACCACGCTAACTACACAGACAGCGTTGGACTTGTCTTCAACAAGCAAGCTGTTGGTACAGTTAAGTTGATGGACTTGAAGATGGAACAGACAGGATCAGATGTACATGCACTATGGCAGGGTACATTCATGGTCGGATCTATGGCTCATGGTACTGGAGTTCTACGTCCAGACTGTGCTATCGAAATCTACTGGGCAACCAGCTAATTACCGTGGGGGCTATATGCCCCCTCTTTTCTTATGGGTCTTAACCTCACTTCAGAACTAGAAGCAGTCAACAAAGTATTAAGGATGATGGGTGAAGCACCTGTTAACTCCTTGGCTGGTCAGTTCGGTCTTGCAAAGCAAGCACACGATACTCTTAAAGAAACAAGCAGAACAATCCAATCAGAGGGGTGGTCATTTAATACTGACTATGAGAGAACCCTTGCTCGTACTGCTGGTACTAATGAAATTGAATTGAGTTCAGATATAAGCAGAGTGAAGATTGATCCTTATGAATACCCAGACAATGAGGTAGTGCAAAGAGGATTGAAGTTATACGACAGAAGAAAAAATACTTCTATCTTTACTGAAGATTTAAAAGCAGATGTTACTTACATTCTTAGTTGGACTGACCTACCTGAACATGCCCGTCAATTCATAATGACAAAGGCAGGTCGCACACTACAAGAACAGATACTAGGTAGTGCAGATCTAAGTAAGATAAACATTACAGCAGAAGCAGAAGCTAAAGCTTTGTTCATGGAAGAAGAGAATAATGCAGGAGATCACAATATGATTAGAGGTAATCCTAATCACACAGGAGTATTTCAAACTTATCAACCAAGTCGTACTGTTCTTAGGTAGATGCCTTTAATTAGTTCTGCTATTCCCAACCTCATCAATGGGGTTAGCCAACAGCCGCCTGCATTAAGACTGGCATCACAGGCAGAAGCTGTAATTAATTGTTTGCCTAGTCCAGTTGAAGGATTAAAGAAACGTCCATCAATGAAACATATTGCTCAGTTGTTTACTGGCACAGCATTGAACTCAGGTGGAACCAATCGACCTTTCATTCACATGGTCGATAGGGATGGAGCAGTTCAATATATGATTATTATTTACGAGACAAGTAGTGGGCCAGCCATCAAGGTATGTGATTTAGATGGAACAACATACACACCAAGCACACCAGATGGTGTTAGTACCCTTGATTACTTAGACAATACAAATTCTCCATCAGAGGGAATTAGAGTTGCAAGTATTGCTGACTTTACATTCATTGTTAATAGAGAAAAGAAAGTAATAATGGACACTGCTTTGTCTCCTGTCTGGGGAACGAAGTCAATGGTATTTATAAAGGCAGCTAACTATGACACTGAGTACAGCGTTAACTTAAACGGCACAACAAAAGTATTTAAGACAATGCCAGCAGGAGGTAGGGAAACACCTGCATCCTTTACCACTAGCAGCACAACTGTCACAGTCACAGCTAATGGTCATGGCTTATCAACAGGAGATGAAGTCAAGATGTCATTCCCTGCCGGTGTCGCAGGAGTAGCTGGTAAGTACACGATCACAGTACCAGGTGGTAGTGCCAATCAATTCCAATACACAGTTGCTGCAGCCAGCACTGCTTCTGGTAATTGCACTGTCGTTTATAACCCAACACTATCTAACGTCACAATTGCTGATGAGTTAGCCACCCTGCTTGATACAATCTCAGGGTTTACTGTTATAAACACCGACTACATCATTCGTATTACTAAAGATGATGGAGGTGCTTACACCTTAAGTAGTAAAGACAATAGAACTGGAGAAGATACCAAGGCTATTAAAGAAGTTGTTGATGATATGAGTGACCTGCCCACCATTGCAGAGCATGGCTTTATTGTCAGAGTGCAAGGAAGTAAAGCAACACAACTGGATGATTATTTCATCAAGTTCAACACAGTAGCAGGTACTGGATTCGGAGATGGAACATGGAAAGAAACAGTTGCACCTGGTATTGAATACAAGTTCAATGCAACAACAATGCCTCATGTCTTAGTTAGAAATGTGGCAGCCAATGGAACTGTATCGTTTGAATTTAAGAAACATACATGGGGTGAACGATTAGCTGGTAATGCAACAACAGCACCTGAACCTTCCTTTGTCGATAGCTACATACAAAACATCAACCTCTTTAGAAACAGACTGGTGTTACTAGCAGATGAGAATGTCATTCTTAGTGCTGCTGCTGCCTTTGAAAGGTTCTGGCCTGAGACTGTGCAAACTGTTGTAGATAGTGACCCAGTAGATCTAAGCACTGGTGGTACTTCTATTAACTTCCTTGTCTCAGCAGTCTCATTCGCTAACACTCTTCTCCTATTCAGTAGACATGGACAGTTCAGGTTAGATGCAGGTATCAATGTCGGTTCTTCTTTAACACCAAAGACTGCATCAATCACAGCGATGACAACCTTTGACATGGCTGACACTGTTGACCCTGTTGCTGTTGGTCGTAACCTTTACTTCCCTATACCAAAGGGAGATAGCTTCTCAGGTGTAAGAGAGTTCTTCCTGCCTGACTCCAGTGGTTCAGTTCCTTTATCAGAAGATATAACTGCAAGTATTCCTCGTTACCTACCAAGCAATATCTGTAGTTTTATTGCCTCAGTATCAGAAGAGGCATTGGTTCTAATTAGTAAGGATCAACCTGGAAGGATGTATATATATAAGTTCTTCTATGAAGACGACACTAAACTTCAATCAGCTTGGTCGTACTGGGAAGTAAACGCAGACGCTGGTGCTAAGAAAATACTAGGAGCAGGTATTGTTGATAGTGATCTATATGCAGTTGTTGAATATAGCGATGGTGTTTACTTAGAACATCTAGTCATAAGACCTGAGAATGTAGATGCAGGTACAGAGATAGAAATCCTGCTAGATAGAAAGACAACAGAATCAGTATCAGGATTATCAACAGCACTTGTAAACCCTGGTGCATTAGGAGTTCAAACAACTATCACTCTTCCTTACCCAATAGCAGCAGGATCACAGATGGTAGTAGTAGGAAGATACGAGTCAGGTAATACTCTCCTTAGACATGGACAAGTCATTGAACCTATTTCTCAAACAAGCAATTCCATCACAGTCCTTGGAGATCTCAAGACAGTTCCAAGTTCAGGTGACAATGCAGGTAAAACACCACGCTTCTTTATAGGTGAAAGGTATGAAATGACCTATGAGTTCAGCACTCCTTACATAAAAGAAGAACCCCCTGGTGGTGGTGTTGCAATAGCAGCAGGGCCGAAACTACAGATGAGAACATGGACTGTCTTGTTTGATGAGTCGTCAGCCTTTGAGTTAAAAGTTACCCCTGCTAGTAGAGACACAAACACTTATCCATATAACGGAATTGTCGTTGGGCAGTCACCTCCACTCATAGGAGATCCTTCAGTTCTTACAGGATCTTTCCGTGTTCCTGTGATGGCAAGCAATATAGATACTAAGATAGTAATAAGTTCTACGAGTCCACTACCTTGTCGATTCCAATCAGCCGAATGGGAAGGGTTCTATCATACGAGAGCGAAAAGGATGTAGCTTATCAAAGACGTACAGAGTTAGAAGATATTAGAATTATTGGCGACACTATGAGAGATGAAGATATAGCTGAGATCAGAGCACAGTCAGGATTAACACCTGTGGCTAGTTTGTTCTACTGCTTCTTTAAGAGTAATCCCTGTATGACTATGGTTAGCAGGCATGGGCATCCTATGGGTATGTGGGGTGTTGTACCTGAATCAGATACGTCTGGTCGTATATGGATGTTGGGTTGTCAGTCAATGTTAGATGATGCACGTGACAAGCGTACATTTCTAAGAAGATCTAAAGTAGAACTAGACAAGATTATTCAGGAGTATCCTGTATTATTTAATGTAGTAGATGCTAGAAACAAAGTTCATGTCAGATGGCTTCAGTGGATGGGATTTACATTCATCAAAAAGCACTCAGAATATGGGCCAGAAGGTCGTTTGTTCTATGAGTTCGTGAGGATTTAATTATGTGCGATCCCGTCATTGGTCTTGGTATTCTCTCTGCTGGTCTGTCGATCATGCAGCAAAGGGCTGCTGTCCAAGCACAAAATGCTCAGATAGATTTTGAGAACCAAGTAGCACAACAGCAATACGATCAACAAGTATTACAAACCACAGCTAATAGGACAGCAGAACAACAACAGAAAGTTTTACAAGAAGATCTCATAGCACAAACTACATCTCTAGCTAATGAAGACTTTGAAAATAGAATTGCTCAAATAAATTTAGGAATGATGCAAGAGTCAGCAGCATCAGCACAACAAAAACAAGCAGCACAAAAAGAATTTCTGGAAGGTCGTGGAGAAATACTGGCCTCTGGTCGTGTAGGTAATAGTGTAAGTAGTTTGCTGGCTGACTATCGAAGACAGAAAGCAGCATTTGATTGGGCAACAGATAGGAATTTAGCCTTCTCAGGAGCAGCAGCGACACAAGATAAGAGAGGTGCAGCGATAGAAAGAGCAGGACGAATTACTAGCCAACAGCCATACTTAGAACGAATGTACCTTGACCCGTTAAAACCAATGATGCGAGGGAAAGCTAGTGGTATTGGCTTGGTTGGGTATCTAAGTGCTGGCTTACAAGGTGCAACGACTGCATTGAATACAGAAGTTGGCCTTAAACAAGCTGGCTACGAAAGAAACAGTGGATCATCCTGGGGTTGGTCAAGAGCTTAAATACACCTTTATGAAATTCTGATGGCTACTAAAAAATTCTCTTTCGGTTCTCCTGACGTAACTACTTCTAAGAAAAGAGGTGGTGGCCCTTCAATGGGAGCTAGTTCCTTACCTATTGGACAAGGTTTAGATTTAAGGATCCCAAGCCTTGCACCTCAAGCTTCAAGTGCTAGTACTTTTATCGCTCCTACTGCACCTAGAGCAGCAGGGCCAACAGTTGTTCCTCAAGGATATACAGCAGCAAAACCAAGTCCTGACCTAGAAAACCTTGCAACATCACTTAAAGGTTTAAATACTAATCTTCAAAACTTTACAAGTTCCTTTCTTTCTTTTGAAAAACAAGAAAATCAACTAGCAAAGAAAAGAGCAGAGGCAGTAGCAATAAAGCTTAGAGAGACTAACGGCAACATAATGGGTAAATATAATGATCTATTAAATAAGAATGAAAAAGATAGTAACAATATAAAATTATCTCCAGAGAAGCAATCACTAGCAAGAACTAATTTAGAAACTCTTAAAACACTAGACCCAAGAGCAGCAGAGTTTTTATCAAGATCCTTAGAGTATCAAAAAGGATTACAGTTAATAGCTAATGCTCCTAATTATATTGCTAACTACAAAGATCTTGGCCCTGATGGTAAACCTATAAGTGGTGAAATTAGAGTTCTAAAACCATACACAGATGATGGAAGTCCTAGCGAAGTAGATATAGCTTTAGCTGACTATTACTCTAGCATTACTAATTCAAGTGTCTTGATTGACTTACAACAATCAATGCTTAATACAAGTGCAAACATAAAGAGTCAGCAAGCTACTAAATATTCAAAGAAACAAGATGAAAGGTTGTTGTCGGGATTAAATATAAATTTAGAAAATATGATTTTAGAAAGAAAAAATTTAGGCGATGATTATAAAGATGGGCGTGCATTGACAGGTGTCTTAGATCAAGTTAAACACGCAGGAATGACAAACAATACTTTATCTAATATCAATGAAAAACTTATAGAAACATTAGCAGGTTATGCAATCACTCTTTCTGTAAAACCTGACGGTACTCTTGACCAAGCAAAATTTGTAGAAATCCAAGAGTTTCTCTATAGGGAACTTACTGGTGCAAAGACTGGCCCGATCACACAAAAGAATAGACCCAACATAGATACAAAACTAGGTACTAGCCCTGGAAGCCAATTCTTAATAGCTAGTCAAGAGAAGGCAAATGCAATGGATCGTACTAATAAGATAACAAATAATAGAAAATGGATAACAGAAGCTAATAAAACTTTTGATACAGCATTAAAAGGATTTAATGATAAAGATGCAGCGAAAGAAGGGATACAACCTTACACTTTAGAACTTGTCGATGGAGATAAAAGAACAGAAATTACTATTGATGCAGACCTACCAGGCTTAACAAGTTGGTATAACAATCAAATAGCAGAATTACTTGGCCCTAATGCTGAAGGAGATAAAGTCAAAAATTCACTTATAGCTAAACAATTAAATGAAAGACTAAATGAATTAATAAAAGGTATGACTACTGACCAAAATGAAGCAGAAGATGTCTTAGAAGAATATACAAGTAGGCTAGGTGTTAATCCTATTTTGAAAAAAACAGAAGTAAAAGAAGCAATACGACAAAATCTTATTTCAAAACTAGCAGGAGAGAAATTACTTAGAAAAGTTGATGCAGAGATAGGAGCACAAGATGCTCAATCACAAGAAATATTTAATAGTTATTATGACGAAGCTATGAAACTGTTAGGAGAAGGTGATAAGAAGACTGGAGCATCAGCAATGGGTTTCTTATCACCTATTCATACATCACAAGATGGATTTATGAATACAGATGAAATGATTGCGGCAAGAATAATATTAAGACCTGCTGTGACTGAGACAAATAATATTTTGTCTGATGGGAAATTAACTCAAGAAGAAAAACTATTCAAACTTGATAAATTATGGGCATCAAATAATAACAGAATAGATAAAATGATTAAACAATCAGCAGACATAAGGAAGAAGAAATTAAATATACAATATCCTTTCCATGTAGAACTTGAAAATATAAATGCAGGCAATATAGAAATCAATCCAGATGATATGACGTTCTCTAATAAAGAAAAGAATGTAACTATTACTTTAAAAAATGGACAAACATATACACCAGCATCTGACGGAGAATTATATGCAACAGATAATGAAGCATTTGTAAGAGCAGAAAATAATATTAAAGAAGCAAATAATCACTATGAAGAATCTAAGAGTTACTACGAACAATTAGTAAAAGATGGAAAGATAAAAGAAGGTGAACTTGTTATCAATCCCTACATAGACGAGGAAAGAAAACTTGCTTTAAAATATGGATTTAGATATGCAAGGAGAGGAGAACTTCTAAATCCTGCAAACTTAGACAGGATGAAAGATGATATTGATTCGTTAATTACAGAAGCAGAACAACTTAAAGATCCTGTAATCCAAAACAATTTACATTGGACATCTTTCTCATCTCCTTCTTATACAAGTCGTGGCACACCAATCCGAGATCTAAAAGTATTACCAGCCACATTTACAGAGGATACAGATAAACAACAAATGGCATTGACAAATGCTACTGAGTTCTCAAGAGTAGAAGCTTCA
>Ga0209404_10001841_pt1 | contig 13702 bp, 19 predicted proteins | sample TroAtlMetagenome_2_FD_187447 | JGI IMG/M metagenome (GOLD analysis project Ga0209404, IMG submission 187447) | Marine eukaryotic phytoplankton communities from Atlantic Ocean - Tropical Atlantic ANT8 Metagenome (SPAdes) (version 2) | ecosystem: Environmental > Aquatic > Marine > Oceanic...
TTCTACACATGCAGTATGAATATAGTTTGCCATAGTTACCTTAGCAGCTAACATCGCGTTTCTAGATAACTTATACATCGCAGCTGTTTTAGGGGAAACAAATATAGTATTTCTATTTGTAAACCAAGATTCCATCTCTGATTGCGTGTCTCCATCAGCACCAACAATAAAAGGAATTGACTTATCATCTGAGTCTTCTTCCCAATTCTTTTCTCGCAAGAATTCAGGCCAATGTATCCAAGTATCTTCTAAGTTGTTTGGGCCAACTGTGCTACGAATAACTATTTTTGTTCTATCTGGTATTACTTCTATTGCTTCATGTATAATAGACATATCAAATTCATTTCCATTATACCAATGATCCATTACACTATAGTTTTGTACCAATGGTGTTGGAACACATACAAATGCATAGTCAATTAAATCCCACTCATCTGGTGATATCTTTGCATCATATTTCGGGTCTAGTATCTGGATTCTTTTAATTTCCTTGACCCCCCTAAGTATCCTTTCAGTAGCCTTACCACAAAATCCATAACCAATTATTGCTACATTCATTCTTTGTACCCCATTGCTGTAAATCTAGTATAAGTTGTGTTGTCTGGGCCAGGCAGTTCTATTGCTGACTCATAAACTGTATTCGTACATAGGTTCCACTCTAAAAAATATGCGAGTGATTTAAATGAACGAACATGTTCTGGTATATCAAGGTCATTTCCCTGTACCACATAGAAAGTTCCGTTTGGAATATTATGCCACCAGAAAGAGTAAGAATGTTGATGAACATGTTCTGTACTGGTGTTTATAACAACATCTGGTTTCTTGGGGTACTGATAGTCTTTCATATCTGCTGTTACATAAGTTAAGTTTTGATTACGAAAATATATGTCTCCGATTTCTTTACATTTTTCGTCAATGTCAACTGAATATATTTCATCCGCAACTATGTTATCATTAAGCAAATGTGCAAGGACTCCAAACCACCCACCGAAAATATAATAATTTCCGTGAAGGTCTTGAGGTATATTGTCGATGATTTCTGCTTTAGATTTTAACTGTGTATCCCAGAAACATTCTGTAAACCGCTTGATGTTCGATGTGTTTTCCCTAACATAATTAAACCATCTCGCTACTGTTTCATGATTAATGTTCATTTCTTATCTCCAAATTAAAAGGAACAACATTCTTTTTAGGAATGAATTCCTCGTTCACTAAATTAATAACATAGATGTACTGATAATATTCTGCTACAGGGTCAACCTTAAACATATACTCTTTGTTCCATATTATATCTTTCCACCAAGTATCAAAGTCTTCTTTCCAATCTTGATAGTTTGGTGACTTCCTTTTGTTCTGCCATATCGCGTTATAACCAGTTCTATTAACATCAATAGACGCCCAGAGATGTTTGTATCCATTCTCCTTTGCCCATTGAATCTGATATCTCGTGAGAGGCATCCCATAAGTAGTTCTTCTAAATTCTTTTAATGTGTGCAATCTACACATTCTTAATGCGGTAGGATTGTCCGTATAATGGTCAACCTCTGCTGCTTGACAAGAGGCAAGTTTCCCATCTTCCCATAAGAGATGAAATACTCCATTAAGATTATCGGGGTCTAACTTTTCTTCAATGAGAGAATCATTGTCTTCCGCGAGAGCTTGTTCTCTAAATTTTTCCCAATGTTTTTTATGTTTCGTTTCGTATGGCGTAATTTTCCACATCTTCTTGGCTCTTCAATGTAAATAACAAAGCAATTCTATCTTCACTTCCATTATGTTCAACGGCATGTTTGTAACCGATGTTTATAAAATAAGCTGAACCATCTGCTTTCAAATTATATTCTTCCCTCTGGTTCTTTGGCCAGAAGGCATTTATAACATTGTCTGTACCCGATATAGGTACGACAATTCTAACCGCATAAGAAGCATCATAATCTATATGGGGTTGTATTTGTTTCCCCTTTGGTAACCAATGTATTCTAGTTCTACAAGACTCTGACTTGAAATTTTCTGTGATGTGTCTTTGGATATAACTACCTCTATAATGAGGCATGTCATAGTCCCACATATGTTCATTACCAACTGGTGAAAGTTTATTTGTTCTCTCGTGTTTGTTTTTATATACTTCTGTTTTACTCTTTCCTAAATCCAGACTAGGGTTCTTCATTTCTTCCCAGTATTCTGGTCTTAGATATTGACATGGGTATTCCTTGAAGTCATTATATTCAAGACCTCTTATAAAATCCGCGTTAGCGAAGTTTGTAATGCCCTCATTTGATTCATAGACATCACCCCAACCACCTTGGTCTAATGAGTCTATGTAATGTTTTATTTTATCAATATCAAATTCTATGTCCAGTTTTGCAACTGTGGGTAAATCTCTTTTTCTAAGCATGTTTCAATAACCGAATAATTTTTCCACCAATGTCCCAAGGGTGAAAGTCATAACTCCACGGTTCGTCATGATGTTTCGCGTGGAACCCTTCACCAAATGTAACCATCCCTAACCAATAATCACTTCTAGGTTTCCCGCCTCTATGTGAGTGAACAAATACAATTGAACCTATAAGTTTTGCAAATCCAGCGGGAGCTAACCATGCGTATATAACTGCTTCAATACCACCAATTGTAAATAACATAAATCCCCATAAGAGCAATAACTGCCAATAATACCGATGTTGTGTCTTGCATAATTCATTCCTCAACAAATCTTTCTTTACATACCACATTTTAGGTAAAGACATCACTTGAGAGTAGTAACAACGGATGAATCCTTGATGCTCTGGTGAGTGAGGGTCTTTATCTGTATCCGCGTGGTCATGATGTTCTCTATGTTGTGCTACCCAAGCCAACGCTGGGCCAACCATCATAATATGAGCAAAAAACATCATAACATATTGTAACCATTTAGAACACTTGAAACTATAATGACTCCAGTATCGATGATATCCCATTGTAATACCAAAGGTCATAATTCCAAAGTACATAAATGCACAAATAGCCCAAGTTATAGGAGTACCGATAAAAAACATCGATATTGCTGAAAGCTGAGCAATAGTCTGTCCAATCAGCAAACTAATTGGTGTCGGTCTCATAATTTTTCCCAATATATTCATGTTAACTATTTATGTCGCTCTGCAAAGCGTCTATTATAAATAGTCACATAGTAGAGTATACTATACCACAAGTGAGAGAGGAAGTCAAGCGAATTCCTTAATTTGGTAATGGTTTGTTAAACATTCCAATAGAGGAGAGAAATGAAATTTAGGAAGCAGATATGTCTTATTTTTGGCATGCTGTTGATAGCAGGGCCAGCTCTGGCTAATAACACGACTAGTACTGTTAACACAACTACAAATAGCACAGTTAACAGCACTACGAATAATACCAATACTAACAACAACACCAATAATAACACTACAACTACAACTGGTACTCAAACGAATACCAATAATAACACCAATAATAACACTACGACTTATACTGGCACGAATACCAATACCAATAATAATAGTAATGTTAACACTACGACTTATACTGGTACTAGCACGAATACTAATAATAACAATAATAATACGACCTATACAGGAACTAGTACAAATACAAATGTTAACACTAATAACAATACTATTAATAGCACTAGTAACAATACAAACACCAATACCAGTAATGTTACTTCCAATAGTACGGTAAATAATACGAATAATAATACTAGTAATGTTACTTCCAATAGCACAAGCAATAACAACAGTAATATTACTAATAATACTACGACTAGCAACACCAACAGTAACACCAATAATAATAACAATACTAGTACAAGTACGAGTGAATCAAATGTTACATCAAGTAATGAGAATAAAAACCTCAACATAAATCACTCAGACCAAAATATTAAACAAGAAATTAAGTCGCCACCCCCAAGCGCTATTGCGCCGGCAATAGGTGGGTCTTATTCACAAGACTTGTGTACCACAGGTGTAGGTGGTGCGGTACAAACTCAAGTGTTCGGTATTAGTGCTGGTAAAACAGTACGAGATGAAAACTGCGAAAGGATTAAATTAAGTCGCGGTTTATATGACATGGGGATGAAGGTAGCTGCTGTATCATTAATGTGCCAAGACGCTCGCGTTTTCAATGCGATGCTAATGGCCGGCACGCCCTGCCCGTATAGAGGAAAGATAGGTGAAGAGGCATTAAATGCATGGAAGATGTATCCTGCTGTAGCACCTAAAGATTCTCTCATTGAGGAAGAAGAAGTCGCTGGATGGTATAGAGATAAACAAGGAAGAAAGGTAGAATATAATGTCTACAAGAAGGATGACTTCTGTCAAGTAAATCCCGATGAAGAGGTGTGTTTAATTGACGAATAAGGATATCCAATATGGAACCAGTATCAACCGCGTTGGCGGGAATTGCTTTGGTACAACAAAGTGTTGAGTTTATTAAAAAGAATATTAACACCGCTCAAGATATAAGTCAAATTTTTGATATGGTTGACAATGCGTTAAATGGTCAACAACAAATTAATAAAGAGAGATGGGGAAACAAGAGTTTAGTTGGTTCACATAAAAGTGCCGCCCATGCTGTCATTGACGCGAAGTTGGCTAACGAACAAATTGAAGAGATGAAGAATCTCATTGATTACAGGTTTGGGTTTGGTACTTGGGGAGAAATATTAAAACTAAGAGCGGATAGGATTAGAGAAGAAAGGGAAGAGGAAGAAAGAGCAAGAGCACAGAAAAGGGTGCAAAGAAAACAAACTATGGCAACATTGCAAATTATGGCAATTGCTGGTGGTGCTATAGTTACAACCTTCTTATTTACTTTCATGATAATAGAATTATGGTTAAGATAAAAACATTACTAGTTGGATTATTATTGTTCATGGCAGCTCCAGCTGCTGGACAATATGTAGCGCCTCCTTCAGATGCGACTTCCCATAGTATACCAGATGACGGTTACGCGACTGTGCCACTAGGACATAGTTTTCCTTTCTATGGAGAGGTCTTTACTACCTCTTACATGATGGCAAACGGTGTTGTCATGTTTAGAAATCCAGCAACCTATGGTTTAAACAATTGGCCTAACAAGGGTTGGTGTTGTGACGGAATGGAAATTGCAAACATAGCTGCTAACAATGAACAAAAATTTAGTTTTGCAATAGCACCTTTCTGGACAGACCTAATACAAAAAGATAATGATGGAGGATTCTATTCCAAGACAGGTACGACAGGAACAAAATATTGGTGGCATAAAATTGAAGAGTACAGAAATAATAATGAAAATAATATCAGTTTAGAAATATTACCAAGTGGTGATTATGCCATGGAATACGGTAATTTAAAAATTGACAATCACAGTATAACCATAGGTGTACTGGGTGACCTAACAGAAGACGAATTTATTCAACACGAATTCTATGCCAAGTCAAACCAAAGTAATTACATCTATGGTACGAATGCTGGAAATGCTGGAACTAAATCATATCAAAGTCAAGGTTTAGCTTGTGCATATGACCCACTATCAAGTCAACAATGTTCTGGTTACGCGGCTGCATACTTAGCACAACAATGTTCACAAAATCCACTATATGACCAACAATGTACAGGATACGCGGATGCATTTTTCGACCAACAATGTGATAGTGATTCATTCTATTCTACTGAATGTGATGGTTACTCAGATGCATATGATGATTTACAATGCGACCTAGACCCATTGTATACGGATACATGTGATGGATATTACGAAGCGTTAATAGAAGAACAACTTGCAGAGATGGAAGAAGAGGAGGATTGGTTCACAGATGAAGAAGAAGAACAAATGTACGGATACATCGATGAAGAAGATGGAATCGGAGGCATGGTGGATGAAGACGAATTCCTCACAGGGCTTCCAGAAGAGTTCTTTATGGAGGAACAAGGGATCGACCTTTTCGCCACACTCGATATTGACCCAGTACGCATCGAAGAAGAGGGAGTTTTTGCCTTGCCCCTTGATGAACTCCCCGAAATCATTGAAGAAACCTTTCGTGCCGATGCGTTGGAGACAATTGAAGAAAGTGTAGAGGATGTTGAAGAGTATCTAGAAGAATTATTTGAGGAAGAAACGGATGATTTGTTTGAAGAGTTCGTAGAAGAAGAATTTTTAGAAGAACTAGAGGCGGAACCTGAGACTCTAGAGGAAGAATTGTCTATAGAAGAAGAATTAGAAGAAGTAATAGAGACAGAGACAATAGAAGAGACCCCAGAAACCGTGTCTGAACCAAAAACATCGCCTCGTGCGACCAGAATTGCATTGGCGCAGACAAAAAATGCATTAAAAATTAGTGCGAGTGCAGTTTCCATGAGTCAAGAGTCATCTCAAGGTAGTCAAAGTGGACAATCACAAGGAAATAGTCAAAATAAATCGGGAGGATCAAATTCGGCTTCCGATTCTGGGCCAGGCACGATTTCAGAAACTATAGTAACTGCTCAAAACGACCAACAAAGTGCTTCTTCCTCATCGAACAATAGTGTAAGTGCGATGAATCAGCAATTTTTTGGTAATGATAATCAGATTTTTTCAGACATGAGTGGAATATCAGTCGAAACTCTAGAACAAAATGCAGAAATAAACGATATATCAGTAGAAATACAGTCAGAACAAATGCAAATGGAGATAGAAAATAATTTAATGTCTACTGGAAACCCAGTTGTGGGTGTTACAATCATTCCAGTAGAGGTAGTGACGGTACAACCAGAGCAAGAGGCGCCACGAAAATCTCTTGCCGAGGTTATTTCAGAACAAGTGGCAAAACAAAAGATGGAAAATTCCAACAAAGTTGCTTCTGGACAGACGGCAGCAATCGCTTCACTTCAGAATTCGGTAGATTTAGGTTCATATTACGAGTCAAATTTAACAGATGGAGATTTTTATAATGTCAATTACATTGTTTATGAAAATAAACTTGACGATAACGCGAGATTAATATACAATTTGTCTAGAAGTAATCACGGAACAATCCGAAAAATGATTAGGAGTCAGTACGAATGAGCACAGAAATAGATGTTGGTGGAATAAAAATCAAGGGTGGAAGACTTTTTATGGTCTTAACTGCACTTGCTACACTAATTGGTTCTCTGTATGGTGCATTTGAGGTCTATAAGACTTATCAAGACATGCAAGAAGCTATTGGGACATATGAAGCACCAGATTTGTCGGGTATAGAAGAAAGATTATCAGTTCTTGAAGAGAGAATGGGTTCTACAGTCCTTGTAACGGACATGTCCAAAGAGTCTATAAATAGAATAGACGGAGATATGCAATCTCTGTTCTCGGATGTTAGAGCGTCCGATAAGAGACTATATGAACTTGAAAGAGATACTAGTAAGGAACTTATTGAAATCAGAAAATCTATACGAACACAGATTGAAGAGGCGCTTGAAAATCCGTTGTCTAACACGCAATAGTTATAATGGAGAAATGAATGGCTAGATTATGGAAAGCAACTGCAATACATACCGCAGTTAAAAAAAGTACCTCTCAAGGTATAGGTGGAAGAGGTAGGAGTGTAAAAATTTCTACTTCAACGATGAACAAAAACAAAAGACGGTCTTACAAAAAATATCGGGGCCAAGGGAGATAACATGGCGGTATTGTCAGCAGCAGACATGAGAAGTACAGCATCCGCTGGAGATTACGCTGCTCAGAAGCGGCCAGACATATTCGATTTAAAGATAAAAGATAAGAAACCTTTTATTGTAGGGTCTTCTGAGTCTGCTCCAAAGGTCATAGGAATATCTTATGATAGACAAAATGAAATCCTAACATATCAAAAACAGGGCAGTAAGACCGTATACGAAGCAAAACGGTCACAGATATTCAAAGATAAAGACTTCGGTGGAGGCGGTAAGGGTTCTGGTGGTGGACAAAAAGAAACTGCACTTACAGAATCATTACAATGTTATTACTGTTCATATGTTTTCAATGTTAAAAGAGGTGCATGTAAAGATGTATCAACAGCACAACTCAAGTCAGCAGCAAAACATGTAGACGCGACACATTCATTAGCAGATTGTTTGAAACAAGGGCCTGGAGAATGGCTTGAAGATGATGTTTATGTAAAGACTGCTAATAAAGTTTGGGAAAAGTACGGTAGAACTCTATCCAGAAATGGCACAGTAACTTTTCATAGAGACTCAGCTTTTATGAAAGGAATATATAGTGCCTATAAAGCTTGCCTTGACTTAGATAGAAAGTCATCTGACCCACAAGCGCCAGGCTCATTCGATCCTAACAAATGGAATCCAGGCGATATCTGGGCGACAACACTATCTGTCACATCAAAACCCCTAAAAGAATTTCAAGCAAGTTGGGGTGAGTTAAATGCAGAAGTAGAAAAACTTGCAAAGGCAGGAAAGGTTCTTGGTATATCACTCAAGAGAATAGGGAAGGGTGGAACAGCAACAGCAAAAGAGTTTAATAAATCAAATCAAACCAAAGTAGATTACAAGTATGAAAGTTGGGGATGGGGTAAAACTGGGAACTTCTTTAACTCACAAGATATTTACATGACATGTGACGGTGGTACAATACAGTTTAGAACATTTAACAAAGAGACTTCATGGCAGGGTCAAATAACAGGAACTTCAGCTGCTGGTGGTAAGGTATCTGGGGGTAATATAGACTACTACTGCAAAGAAGTATTTGGTAAAGAGATTTATGGAGGAAGAGGAAGCGAAGCACCTCTTTTATCACAAATAAATTCAGACCCCAAATGGCCATCAAAGGCTTATGCACTTTATAAGAAACATAATGCGAAGAGCAAACCAAATGTCGCGTTAATCCCAGAAGCCACATTCTTAGAAAATTGGAAAGGAAAAGAAGAGAGTTGGAGAAATTCTAAGTCTATGTGTCTAATGTTCCTAGATGTGTTTGAGGGAACTGGTACAAGTAAGAAGAAAAAAGATCAAATTATCACATCAATGTTCCTATACGCGAGTTCAGCTACTGACCAATCTTCATACTATATAAAGATAAGCTAAAAAAAAGGGCATCCTAAGACGCCCTCTATTCCATTTGTGTCTGGTTAACGGTTAGTTAAACTCTTACTAAGCTCCTAGTCCCCTAGTAGCTGCAAGAGCTTTGTATCCAGCGGCAATAATTGCCCTAGAAGGTGTTCCCAAACGGTATCTAGAGACACCTTTGCGGTCATTGCCATTCCTGTCAACATACGCTGGGGTTTTGTTTAAATAAATGGCGAAACCGTTCTGTCGAAGGTGTGTTACCAATGCTCTAGCATTAGTTACGCCAAACTTGTTTTTCATTTCATTCGCAGTCAGACCATTGTCTGATTTTTGCAAGGCTGAAATAACCTTTGTCGCTTGTGAAGTTTTTTTCATACTATACTCCGTTTTCAATAATAAAGTTAACTTAAAGTGTTAACCATCCACAAATTCATTTATTCGCATCGTAACAAAAGTTCGGTGCGTATGAAAGGCAAATCTTTTCGTCCTTTCATTCTGCTGTTGGTGTTGTACTATCGTGCAGTTTGCCAGAGGTTGATGTTTTAATAGAAACATCTAAGTCTTGGTCTTTTGGTAATTCAGCGATTAAAGATATTCTACCGCTACATGCACTTATCATAATACACACAACTAATATACTAAAGTATTTCATTGTTCGTTGTCCTTCTAATAGTGGGCAGTTTAGGATGAAGAGAGATGCCCAGCTCTCTTTGTCCATCTGTGTTATGCGAGGCCATCACTGCCCTCTGTAGTCTGATGGACTGAGCCTTTTTCGGTCTGTGTGTTACCTTGCGCCACTGCTCAGGGCTCCTTATGGTTTAACGACATACTATCTTGATGCATCATTACATGGCTATCAATGTTCAGTCGAGGCAGTTTAACTTGTGACAGGATGGAGTCTTTGCCTAGGACTACAACTGTAAAATTGGAGCGGCGTCTAGGAGTCTCACCTAACCTTGTCCGTTGGAAACGGATTGTACGAATACCGTCCACCGCATGCTTATTTATACAACTTTCAACCATTATACTGATCTTTTCTGCAAATGTCAAGCGTTTTTTTATATTTCTTCATCTAATATTCCAGTATCGGGTTGAATATAATCAAGTGTTACATATTGAGTTTCAACATCACGACCATCCATTGCCCAATTTAACATATTGCGTTCATCCATTCTTTTGGTCTTCCATTCATGTTCCCAATGGCACTTAGAATGTTTTACTAGAACAACCAACTTCTCAATATCGGGATGGTGGTCTACCATTACTTTCATCAATAGACTTTGTATTGCACCACGCGAACCAGAAGTAATAGTATATGCCAGAGTCTTTCCATCTGATTTTAGTTCTTCAATCATGTCGGCATATTTTTTCTTGTTTTTCTTGGTGTCATGGTTGATATATTTCTTACCTACCATATTCTCTTTATTATACTTGTCTCGTTCTACCTGTGTATTGGTAGACTTTATAATCTTTTCAGCTTGTTGAGAGGGAATATTCAACGCCATCAATGCTGTTCGCATTTCATCTGAATAGATTTCTATTCCAGCATTCTCATGAAAATCCCTACAAGCTTTTTTTAGGGTCTCATTAGAATTCCTCATGTAGTCAACGACTGATTCGGGGGAATTAAGTCGGTATCCTACCCATCTTAACTCAGTTTCATTGAAACCTTTAATCCTTTCACTAGGAACAGTAACCAAGGGAACCTTTCTGCCATATACTGAAAGGATACATCCCCTAAGAGTGTGGTTGCCACCACCTATAATATAAGTTGTACCATCTTCAGATGTTACAATAAAAACAACAACTTTCAAATTAAGAGAAGCTGTATCACCTTGTTCCTTGGGTACACCAAACTTTGTAACCGTTCCATCTATAGCAGATGCAAGTTTATTGATTTGTGCTTCAGAATCTTTATCACGAACCTGTAAAACCTCATAGCGAGATATCTTTGACGCTTCTTCCATTACTGGAGTCTGTTCATCTATCCAACTTTTTAAGGCAGTACATTTTTCTACATCTAGACCTACATGATAACTAGGAAACTTCATTTTGATACTCCGTGTGCAGTTATATTACTTGTTAAAAATTCTTGTTCCTCTAGGCATTCCCAGAGTAATTTACTTTCTAAACGATACGCCTCTTTCTCCCAAGGCTGGTCAAGGTATTTTACCTTACGCGATATCACTTTCTTTTTCCACCGCGTCCTACCATTCTTACCTGTTTCTATATCAACCATTTCACCTAGCACATATTGCTTGAGGTGAATGAATTCATGTAACACGCATTTAATAAAATCTGTCAAGTTCAAGTCTTTGGATATTTCAATCTGAAATCGCCTAGGGGACTTACCAACATAATCGCATGGTTCTGCTGAATCATCTGTACAGTAACCAATCGAAGTGTCTTTCTTGAAATCCCTAATATGTACATTCACATCAAGCTTCCTAATATTCGGCAGAAGACGATTCATACCAAATCGAATTGTACCGAATACCAATTGTTTCTGATATCTGTTCCCACCTGTCACGCGAAGGCATAAACTCATACAACTTCAACCGTAACAAAGATTGCCCAGAGTATAAACAAAGCGAAAGCTAACCAAGGTGTATCTAACACAATAGTTCCTTATTAGAAGTCTCAAGAGTGAAGTACTCACCAAGATACTTGTCAAAGGTTTTGACTAGGTTATTGTAGTCACTTGATTGCATCTCTTTAAGAACCAATTCACAGTATTCATTGGAACCACCTTTTCGTAATACACTACGCGCTGTACCCAGCAAAACGAAAGCATTACCATCAGGCCCATCAAGGTCAATGACCTGTTTCCTGTTCTGGTTTTTCACTCGTATCATACATCCTCTCCATATTGTTTATTAATATCGGCAGTCGCCCACCCCATCAACGCAAGCCCCATAAAGGCAAACGCCATAGTCTCAGTAATAGCCATGGTGTTATTTTCCAAACCACCAACACTACCTATTACTAAAAAGAATCCTATCATCCAACGAATCATAACTCTACGCTGCCTCCAGCATAGAGTAGGGAACAGAGACCTTGCAGATTTGATTACCCTTGGCAGTCCAAGGCATCTCTACAACAGCCTTCTTGGTATTCATCTTGACGATAGTACCAAGTGTCTGTTTGGTTTTCTGAACGACCATAACTTGTTGACCCACCGAAAAGGTGGCGGTAGCAGATATGGACTTGATTTGGTTGGCATAATTAATAATCATACTCAACTCGGACTGACTCATCGTCAGCATTTCTTTTTTGATAGTTTCAACTGTCATAACTCTCTCCTTAAGCAGTTAGTTCGTAAGATTGGTTCCACTTACCAATGTTAATGTCATTGTACCACGCGACATGGAAGTAGTCGGTCATGATATCTGACTTGTCAAACCAATCATCGCCTTTCATGGCGGCAAGCAATTCGACTAGGAAGTCTTTTGCAACGCCCGTCCATTGATTCTCGATATGGTAAACATTAACTTGATGGTTAAAGTCTTTATAACCACCCTTGTAGTAAGTTTCCACATAGTCCTTCATCGCTTGGGCGGCGAAGTTAATCGACCCAGACTTCAAATTGACTACTAATGTGGAATGGTTGTTAACCGCGATAGTACCTTTCATCTTATACTTCTTCAGTACAGATTTGATACCAACCGCGAGTTCTTTTTTCTTCTCTTGTGATACATATGCCACGATTTATTTCCTCTCTCAATTGTTTACAGGATCATGATCCCATATTCTAGGGCAAATGTCAAGGAAAAGCTGCCTCCGTAAGCCATTGATATTCCAGAGGAAAGCAAAATAATTGACTTTTTTTTCAAATTTCTTTCCCAATATCGAAGATTTAGCGCCGAAATCGGTCAAAAATCCACCGTAGAACCTTCCACCCACCGTACAAAACGGTGCCCAGAAAGACTCCCTTAGTAAAATCAATAAAAAATTCCATATAACCAACACCATACATTAAGTAATGACCAGTATATCACTTCATATAGAAGAACGGTACTGACCACAACACCCGCCATGAGCGCATATTCATACTTCTCTAACATATCTCTTCAAATTGCCTACGCGACTTACTGAACAGCACAGAGGGTTTCGCGTAGAATATCTCCTCTGTAGTACCAACCTTTATATAACCAACATTCTGCCCCTTATCATTAAAGATATAAGTGTGATTGGGTATAGGGTCATCCCAGACTGTAGTTTCCTTTAGATAAGTGTACATTAAAAATCTCCTTCATCGACTTGAAATACTGTTAAACCTTTAGAACGAAACATATCAACAACGCGCTGACGGTCATCAAATGCTATAGTAGGTGTATAACCATCTCTACGCATCTTCTCTAGGTATCCTTCTTTTAATTCATCATCGGGACGATAGTCTGTATCAGAACGCATGTATATTTTCTCAAAGTCTATACCGCCATCCCTTATCTGTTTAACGGTAATATCATGTTCTGATTTAATACGACCAGTAGATATAAGAATACGATGCCCCTGCGCCTGTAGTGAATCCGCAATGGCAAAGACATCTTCTTTTCTTGTATCGAATTGAGTATGTTCCCTAAACGATTTAAAGTCCTTGGGACGCTGTGTGACGAAATGCCTCCTATGCTCTATATCCATAAGAGTGCCGTCTACATCAAATATTATATCCATAAAAAATCTCGTGGTAA
>Ga0209404_10001842_pt1 | contig 13695 bp, 12 predicted proteins | sample TroAtlMetagenome_2_FD_187447 | JGI IMG/M metagenome (GOLD analysis project Ga0209404, IMG submission 187447) | Marine eukaryotic phytoplankton communities from Atlantic Ocean - Tropical Atlantic ANT8 Metagenome (SPAdes) (version 2) | ecosystem: Environmental > Aquatic > Marine > Oceanic...
CCGATATACAAACCGGCGACGGCGCCGAGTTCATGGGCATCAGCCCAATATCGACGTGCACTAAAATGAGGGACGAAGGCGAAGGTAGCGCCAGCCCAGAGGACGCTGGAGAGACCGATGACTTGGGCTGATGCATGATGGAAGGGGAGGGGGGTAAACAGCGCCTCACGCGGACGCAGGCCAAGGGCCAGGGATTGGAACGCGTACCCACCGGCGAGAAAGCGTCGATGGCGTACGGGCGCAGCCTTGGGAAGCCCGGTGGTGCCGCTGGTGAAGAGGTAGCAGAAGATCGCATCGTGACCGATCCAAGGATCGGCGATTGGGGCCGCGCTGGTTGCGTGCAAGTCGGAAGAAATCTTCTCCATCGACCAATATCGGTATTTGGAACCGAGCGGTGTGGACCCATCGAGCCCGATGAGGCCAACGGCATTGCACACGGCGAGGGCATGATGGAGCGCGCTGGCGGACAGGTCTGGGGCCAAAAGGGCAGCGGTCGCCCCGAGTCGAGCCAAGGCCAACTCGTGGACGATGGTGTCGATTCGATTGGCCAATTGGAGGCCGATCACATCTCCCGGCGCAATGCCCTGACTTTGCCAGTACCGTGCTCCGCGGTGCACGGCCGTGTTCAGTTCGCCATAGCTCAGCGCCTGCCCATGGGTCCGCAGGGCCGGCGCACGGGGCCGTCGGCGTGCCTGCATCGACAGCAGGCCACTCACGCCCCGGAATACACCGGCGGGCGCATCGAGGGAGAGTCGCGCACCGGTCATGATTGCGCGGCCCCAAAAAAGGCCTTCTTTGACGGCGTCTTTCAGTCGGGGTCGGCGAGGGAACAATCGGTCCATATGGAGTGGATACCACGGCGGACCCGTGGGCTGTATGCTGAGCACCAAACCAGGAGGTCACCGTGATTCAACCAGGGACGGATCGAGTCTGTGTTACCGGCGCGACCGGTTTCGTCGGCTCCCACGTAGTGCAGGCCCTCTTGGCCCGCGGCCATCGCGTTCGGGCGGTGGTACGGGAGCCCGACAATGAAGAGAAAACAGCTCATCTTCATGGGTTCAGCGAGACCGCGGATCATCCTCTGGAGTGGGTACGGGGCGACCTCTTGGAGCCCGGAAGTTTCGATACCGCCGTAGAGGGGTGCGCCGGTGTGATTCACGTGGCGGCTCGCGCACGATTGACGGCAAAAGACCCGCAGCGCGAAATCGTGGACCCTTCGGTGGCGGGCGTGCGCAACATCTTAGGATCGGTCGAGCGGGCGGGCACCGTGCGCCGGTTTGTCCAGACCTCGTCTATCGCCGCCCTCTTTAGTCGGCCCGAGAAAAACAAAGTGTATGACGAAGACGCGTGGAATGATGATGCCACGCTCAAGACCGATCCCTATGGCTTGGCCAAGGCCGAAGCTGAGCGGGAGGTCTGGCGTTTTGAAGAGGCGCAGGGCGCAGATGGCGGCTGCAGTGTGGTGGTCATCAACCCCGGCTATGTCCTCGGGCCCGTGTTCAACACGCGTCACAGCAAAGCCAGTCCGATCATCGTGCGGAACATGCTCCGAGGGAAGATGCCCGTTTGTCCCAAGATCCATCTCGGATTGGTGGACGTACGAGAGGTGGCGACGGCCCATGTAGAGGCCTTGGAGCGGGAGACGGTGTCTGGTCGGTATGTGGTGGTCCACGAGTCCCGTTGGCTACGGGAGATCGCGGCCGCGTTGCGCGTCATCTGCCCTGACCGAAAGATTTCGAGTCGGACCATGCCGAACGTGTTGATGTATTTGGCGTCGATCATCGACTCCACCATCGACCGTGCGATGCTTCGGCGTCTCTTGGGCCGTGCCGTACAATTCGACAACGGTCGTTCCCGTGCAGATTTGGGCCTTGTCTATCGGCCCATCGAGGAAACGCTCAAAGATACCGTCGACAGCATGGCGCGTGCCCGGCTGATCTGACCCCAACTTCGGAGATTCGAATGCTGATCAAGAAACCTGCAATCAATGGTGAGACGCTTCTTCGATTATGGGCCAGGGCCCAAAGCCTACCGGGAGGGACTCGACTCTTTAGCCGGATGGTGGGGCGAATGGCGCCCTACACGGGCACCATCGGTGCTCAGGTTCTGGCGCTGGAGACAGGGTATGCCCGCTTGGCGATGCGGGAGCGAAGGCGAGTTCAAAACCACCTGCGGTCCATTCATGCGATCGCGCTCATCAACTTTCTCGAGGAGACCACGGGGATGGCCATGGTGTCGCGCTTTCCTACGGGTTTGCGGGGCATCGTGACCCATATCGAAATCGACTACCTACACAAGGCTCGAGGGATCATCACCGCCGAGTGTTGGGCGCCCGAGATCGATGAGGTTTCGGGGGGAGATTACACCGTCGAGGCCGACATCAAGGATGCGGCGGGTCGCGTTGTCGCACGGGGTCGGGCTCAATGGCGGTTGGGTCCAATTCGAAAGGCGCTGACTGCAGCCTAGGCAGGCGCCAATTCTCCCTAGCGCACGCAGCGTTCGCATCCCTCATCGCAGCGAAGGCCTGCGTCACAGCGATCGATGCAGATTCCCAACTGACTCTGCTCGCAGCGGGGCACCACGCATTGGGCGCAATCGGCGTCGCAGAGTGTCCCCGCTGGACACGTGTCGACACATTGTCCAGCCTCTCCGCGGCTACACCAGCGGGGCGCAGGGACACAGGTCGCACACTCGCCGTCACAGACTTGGCCGGCGGGACAATCGTCACGACAAATTCCCATGTCGAGCCAACATGCTCGGGGTTCGCAGGTCGCACAGGCGGCGTCACATCTCTTGTCTGCGGGGCAGGTATCTACGCAGAGTCCGTCTTCTTGGACGCAGGGAGTGAGGGTGTTGGGTACACAGATATCGCATGCGACTCGACAGCGGCTGCCCTCGGGACAAAAGGGCAGACAGAGTTCGCCGGCCAGAGGCTGGCAGGACGGCTGCTTGGGTTCACATGTTCGGCATTCGGGCCCGCACACGCGGCCATCGGGACACTGATCGACACAGATCCCGTCGACGACACTACACCGCGCCGGTTCGCATCCACCGCAGGCTTCGTCACAGGCTTGGCCAGGCGGGCAGCGATCGTCACAAAGGCCACCACCGGCTGGGTTACACGAAGGCGGCTCGGGCGCACAGGCTCGACAGTCTTCGCCGCAGCGAGTGCCGTCAGGACATCGGTCACGGCAGATCCCTTGCTGTTGGTCGCAGGGCACCTCGACACAGGCTGCACAGTTTTGATCGCAGGCGGCGCCCAGGGGGCAGTTGTCTTCGCAGACATTGTCCACGACAGCGCATGGATAGACGCATTCGGTACACTCGAGATCGCAGATTTGATCCTCGGGGCACAGGGCAATGCACTGTCCGGCCGGGTTGCGTCCACAATTGTACTCGATACATTCATCACATTGATCGTCGCAGAGATAACCCTCGGGGCATTCGTCGATGCATTGACCATCGGGCGTGGGCGCGCACAGCACCGGCTCCAACTCGCATGAGACACAGTCTTCCGTACAGCGAAAGCCCGGATCGCAGTCATCGAAACAGCGATTGCCGCTGAGTCGGCAGCCATCGTCTGGTCCGCCCGGGTCGCCGATCCCTACGCACACACTGCAGGCGTTGTCACACCGCGAGCCAGGTGGACAATCGTCGACACAGCGGTCTTCGGCATCACGACGGCATTCGACAGGTATGCAGGCCATGCAGGCGCCGTCGCAACGAGAGCCTGGATCGCACGTCTCGAAGCAAATATCGGCATCGAGGCTATAGGCACAGCCCCCGGGCGGTGGGGGAACGCAGCCTCTACACTGGGCATCACAGACGAGGCCCTCCGGGCAATCATCGATACACAGGGCGCCCCCATTGACGCGGCGGCAGGGCCAACCTGGGATGGGTTCGCAGCCGTCGCAAAATCCGTTGCATTGTTCACCCAAAAGGCAGTTGTCGACGCATTGACCGAACTCGTCTGTCCAGCACCCGGGCGCCGGTTCACAGCCTTGGCAGTCCGAGTCGCACTGCTGATTTTCGGGACAGTTGTCCATACACATCCCGAGACCATTGAGGGTGCAAGGGGGTGGGGGGGGCGGTGCTTCGCAACTGTCGCACTGGGCGTTGCAACTCGTGCCTTGTGGACACTCGTCTACACATTGTCCGTCGACCACTCGACAGGCGTCGATGGGGCGTTCGGGTTGGCAAACGGTACAGTCATCATCGCAGCGCAGATTATCCGGGCATCGATCGATACAAATGCCCTCCTCGGTTCGACAGGCGGGCGTTGGTCGGGTCGGAATGCATCGATCGCAGGTATTGCTACAGGTGAAGCCTGCATCACAGTCGTCTACGCACCGGTTGCCTTCGCGCCGGCAGGGGAGGTCAGGGGACGCATCGACCATGGCGCCATCACCACGCACCTCATCCTCGCCAGATCCGAGTCCGCCATCGCGAACAGGACCGACATCTGTGAGCTCGGGGCTGCCCGCGCGGTCATCGCAGGCAATACCTGCGGTCAACCATAGACAGCCGATGACGAAAAGGCGCCTCAATTGGTCCTCATTGGATCGTGGTGACGATCCGGTCTCCCCGCGGGATTAATAGCACGCCGCTCGTCCCGCCATATTTCTCCGACACCTAAGCGGTGTCTCACAGTCTGAATCTTCACTACAACCGGGGGCACAAATCCAGAACGGTACGGCCGGATTGCGCGCGATGTCTACGCACGCCCCATCCGGACACTCATCGTCCACCTGACAACGGCGGCCACAGCGGCCATCGAGGTACCCATTTACACACCAACCGGATGCACACTCCCCGTCTTCCTCGCAGGGGGCTAAATCTTCTGCAGTCCCTGGGGCAACACAGGCCCCCGTTTGATCCGAGATGCGCGTTGTCGCGCAAACGGTGTCTTCCTCGCAACCATCTCCGCTCCAAAGGGTGCAGGGGGCGCGGCAGCGCAGGCCATCAGCGCCGGCACGGCAGCCCACAGAGCCCGGTCCACAGTCCGCTGAGGTCTCACACGCGTCGCCCACGTGACCCTCTTGGGCTGGGGTCATACAGCGGCCCAGGGGGGCACTTCGGTTGACTTGGCAGACCAATTCAGGTCCGCAGAGGCCATCTGCTGGGGTGCAGGCACCCACGCAGCGATGTGCGTCAAAGAGCGCCTCACAGGCCATCCCGACTGTGCATCCGCCGTTTTCGTCGCAGGGGCCGACGCAGCGCTGTCCGATACAGAGGCCGCTGGCGCATTCTCCATGGCGTTCACAGACATCGGCAGTCGATTTGGGGCCGGCTTCGACGCAATAGGAGCGCCCGCCCAGGGGAACACACTGCTCGCCATCAGCGCAGGTACCGCATTGAGCACGAGAGAGACCGTCCAAACACAGGCCGTCGGCGCAGTCTTGCCCGTGGGTACACTGCGTCCCGGCCGAACCTGGCCCCGGGTCCCGGCAGACCCGTGTCGCGAGTCCATCGCAATACCGGTTGTCTCGACATTCGCTATGGCGCTGACAGGGGGCTTGGCACCATCCATCAACGCAGACGGTCTCACCGCGGCATCCACCGTCACAGGAAGCTACGCATCGGCCAGCGAGGCAGCGTAGGCCGTCTTGACATGCGTTTTCCGTGTGGCAGGCGGCGTTGAGCGGAAGGGGTACCTGGGTACAGATGTCGGCCGTGTCGGCGTCGACGCATCGGGTCTCCGCCGGGCACGCTTCACCCGCCGCACAGGTGACTTGGCAATAGCCATTCGCGCAGTGTCCGGAACGACAGTCACGGGGACCAGTGCATCGGTCCCCAGAATCGCCAGCGCCGCGCCAAAAGCATGTTCGCCCTTCGGGAAATTGGCGGTCGCAAAAGGCAACCCCCGGACAGTCTGCATCTGCTCTGCAATCGGGAAAGCAGAACGATCCGTTTGCGAATGCGGTGCAGTGGGTGCCATTGGGGCAGAGACCACCATCTGCACAATCTCGAGTGCAGATCCCAGCACCGCAGACCCCTGTCGCACAGGTCGAGTGTTCGCCGCAGCGTCCGCCAAGGGGGGCTGGGCCCGCGGGCCGACAGAGTGCCCCCGTGAGATCCACCACACATGCCCAACCCGGCGGGCATCCAGTGGGGTCGTCGCGACAGCTCCGTGCGCAGGTCCCATTGGCACAGAGACCGGAGTGACAGTCCACGTCCACCTCACACGCCTCATCGTCAGCGGTGGAGCCGCGGGTCGTGCACAGCCGTTGATTGCCCCGCAGCAGGCAGATTGCGCTGTCTCCGCAATCTGCGCTCCGTGCGCATCGCCGCTCGCAAAGATTTACAGTCGTCCAGCGCACACAGACCCGGTCATCATCACACTCGTTGTCGGGACAGGCTTCGCTGCAGCGTCCGCCGCGACAAATACCGGAGGCGCATTCTCCCCCGGTCTGGCAGGGAGTCTCCCGTTCTGCGGGTCCCGCGGGGGTACAGATCGATTGCGTATGAAGGGGCAAACATCGATGTCCGTCCGGACAGGGGGCCTCGTCACAGCTGCTCAGGCACTGGCCCGATGAACAAAACCAGCTTTCGCAGTCTTCTCTCGAGCCACAAGAATCTCCGACACGGCCTATGCCCGGCGACACACAAAACCCTTCATCGGGTCGATTCACGACACAGAGTAGTCCGGGCGAGCAGGGGGTGTCGGCGTCGCAAGCCACACTGCATCGTCCCGCCCCACCGCGCCCGATGCAGCGTTGGCCCGCTTCGCAGTCGGTGTCTTGGGCACACAGAGGGCTGCATACGCCATGAACACACGCGCCCCGAGCACACTCTCCTTCATCACACGGCTCGCCGGTTGTCCGCATGGCTGCGTCAGGGGGGAGCGGGGTCGGGGGACTCGCATCTATGGGGAGGACGCCCACATCGACTGGGAGTGGTGACTCCGTCGATGAATTGCAGCCCACGAAGAGGAGGGCTGTGATGGGCAGAAATCGGCGCATGGGGCCGACCCTACCGCAAAGGCTCTGCCCTCTGCATCCCGTGTTATGTCGCGGGCGGGGAATGAGGCAGTTCGAGACAGAAGACGGCCCCGGCGTCCCCGGGATTGACCAAACGGATCTCACCCCCATGAGCCTCGATGATTCGTTTGCAGAGTGCCAACCCCAAGCCTGTTCCTTTCTCTCGTCCAGAGAAGAAGGCATCAAAGATATGCTGAGCCGATTTGGCGGGCACCCCAGGGCCATCATCTTCGACCATGATTTTGGTTTCTTGGCGTCCCAGCGTGAGGGTTTTGGCGCCGGCCTGATGTGCATTTCGGGCCATGTTGAGCAGGACCTGTCGGAAGAGATCTCGGTCGACGGAGATCGTACCCAGACCGTGTCCCTGCACCACCATGGGCACCATTCCATCGACTTCGGTAATCAAGTCATCGAGCGCGACCGATGTTCGGACAGGAGGTCGTTGGCGCGCGAAATCGAGGAACTCCTCCACGATTCGCTCCAGGGTCTCCAGCTCTGTTTGGACGCGCGCAAGGAGGGCCGATTCGTCCGGATGCTCAGTGAGATCCTCGCGGAGGAGGCCCACGAAGAGCTTCATGCCTCCGAGAGGATTTCGGACTTCATGGGCAATGCCGCCGAGCATCATCTGGAGCTCGCGATCTCGGGTTCGAAGTGCGTCGCGCATATCGTCCATGGTTGCGGCCAGCCGACGGAGTTCTCGCGCGCCCGACGCCAGTTGTATGGGGGCATCGAGTGCGCCGCGCCCAATGGCCGCGCTGGCGCTCTCGAGGGTTTTGAGCGGTGCGGTCAACGCGCGACCAAATACGAAGACCAAGATGGAGACGACCAAGAGGGCAACCAAGCCGATGGCAGTGAGATATCCGCTCAGACTGTCGAGAGCACTATAGGTCTTGGTGCTGCCTTCTACGCCGAGAACCGCGACCACTTTGCCTTGGTGAACGATGGGGGCGTACCCGCGCTTGAAACGGACACCGTCGACGGATGTGTAGAGCACAGAGACGGCGGTTTCTCCTCGTGCAACCCGTTCGAGCTCATACCGATCTTGACTCAACTCTCGGTCAGGCTGTCCCGGTGCCGGGGCGTCACGGCCGGTATCGACCAAGGACACACCGTCCGGTGTCGAGATGAAGACTCGACGTACATCTGTCTTCTCGGTAATTCGCGTCAATCGGGCCATCAAATTGGCATGTGTTCTTCGGTTGTCCGGTTGGAACCGGGCAATGATCCCCGGTGGCATGCCGGCTGCCGCAGCGCCAGCAGTGTTCCGCAGACGCTCTCCCAACTCTCGCTCCACGGAGGACCCTGCCGCGTAGACGGCGATGCCGATCAAGACCGCCGCAAAAATGACCGTTGGGAGCGAGAAAACCGCGAACATGCGCCCGCGCAGGGAGTCGGGCCAAAGCCGCATCTACTTGATCCCGAACAATCGACGACTATTTGCTGCCGTGCTGTCGGCCAATAATTCGGGAGCGATGTCCATGCACTGCGCCACCGTGTGAAGAATGTGGGGGAGGAAAGCGGGCTCGTTTCGCCCGCCTTTGGGTTTGGGTCTCAAGTCTCGGGGGGTCAAATAGGGGGCGTCGGTTTCTACCAATAGCCGGTCTTGGGGGATGAACCGAACGGCTTCGCGGAGGTCGAGTCCACGGCGCTCGTCACAGATCCAGCCGGTGATTCCGATGTAGAGACCCAGATCTAGATAGGCTCGGAGCGCCTGCTCGGTGCCGGTGAAACAGTGTACGACGCCGCCGACCAGGTGCGGCAAATGGGGCTCGAGTACATTGAGGAATGCCTCGTGGGCGTCTCGTTCGTGCATGAAGACGGGGAGGTTTGACTCGGTGGCCAGCGCAAGCTGTGCATCGAAGCATCGCGCCTGTGCGTCGCGAGGCGAAAAATCTCGGTTGTGGTCCAATCCACACTCGCCGATGGCCACCACTGCGTCTTCTTTGGCCAATCGCCGGAGAGCAGGCAGCGTATTCTCATCCATGGACTTTGCGTCGTGAGGATGCACGCCGGCGGTGGCGTAGAGGATGCCGGGGCGTTCTTTTGCCAAAGCGACTGCGGATTGGCTCGCCGTGACGCTGGTGCCCGTTACGATCATGGTGGAGACACCGGCTTGGCGCGCACGGTCCACGACCTCGGACCAGTCCTTATGGAAGCGCTTATTGGTCAGATTGAGTCCGATATCACAGAGCATCGTCGTCTCGTTTCGTTCGTCGCGTGGATGCGCTGGCCCTAGAGTACGTCGTCCTCCGGGCATACGAAAACTCCACCGTTGCCTATTTTGCGGGGAGTGCCCTCGACCAGAGCTTCGTCCCATCTCCGCGATGGAGCGAGATGGTGAGGTCACGAGTTTTGGCGTCGATGCGTCCGACCCCGTAGAACTGGAGTCCTGACAGGGGGGAGAGCCCAGGGGTCATGCCCCGTTTGACCGAGACGAACTCGGCCTTGGGACCAAAGGTGGGGTCGAGGTAGTTGGGGCCGAAAGTACCGGCATTGAGCGGGCCTGCGACGAACTCCCAAAAGGGGTCGAACCGCCGAAACGTCGCTCGATCCGGATGGTAGTGATGGGCTGCTGCGTAATGAACGTCGGCAGTCACCCAGGTGACGTTTCGAATCTGCTTTTCTTTAATGAAACGGAGAATCCGCGCCAACTCTAATTCCCGTCCCGAGGCTCGACCTCCCGCCCCATTGGCCATCCCCTCGTAGTAGCGCCCGTCGTGTCCGATTTGGAGTCCGATGGGTTGATCCGACGAGATGACTTTCCAAGTCGCCCTCGAAGCGGCCAAGCGGTCGCACAGCCAATCGATTTGGCGTTCCCCAAAAAAGGCGGTCCCTGGTCCAATTTTACGCGCTTGATTCTTCCCGTTGGGTCCCCGATAGCTGCGAGCATCGAGGACGAAGATGTCCAGGAGTGGCCCTTGGGGCAAAGCCCGATAGATCCGACCAGGATGTGTGGCCTGCCGGGCGATGGGGACGTACTCGAAGAAGGCCTTCCGAGCGCGCGCGGCCAAGAGCGAACAACTCTTTATGGTGTAGCGATCGTCTTCGTGGAGCATCCGGCCTGGCCACCAGTTGTTCTTCGTCTCGTGATCGTCCCATTGCATGATTTGCGGCACTTCTGCCGCGAGCGTACGCACGTGTTCGTCTAAGAGGTTGTAGCGAAAATTACCTCGGAACTCGTCCACCGTTTCGGCCACTTTGGCTTTGGCGTCAGTGACTAGATTTCGCCAGACGCCGCCGCCTCGGACGCGTTTGCGGGCCTGGATCGGCGCGTCGGCGTAGATGAGGTCACCGCAGTGGATGAATACGTCGGGTCGTTCTCGCCGAATAGTGCTGTAGATGCGCATGCCCCCGATTTCGGGGTTGATGCCGTACCCCTGACCGCAGGTATCGCCAGACCAGGCAAAACTGATGCTTCGGTCAGCGGTTACCGAAGGGACGCGAAACTGTCCGACTTCGGGGGCTGAAGAGGCGCCCGTATAGAGGTCGTCGAAACGGACGCGATAATAGACACGACGCCCAGGCGGGAGTCCGGTGAGGGCAATCTTGGCCGTAAAGTCCGTCATGCCCAGGGCATCCGGGCCTTCTAGGAGATGGGCGTTTTTGAAGTCGGGTCGAGTGGACCATTCCACCCACATTTTGGCTGGACGGTCAGCGCGGCTCCAAATCACTCCGCCCATGGGCGTGACATCACCAGATGCAACCCCGTGCACGATCTGTGGACGATCGCGAATGGAGGCCGGTGCACGGCCAGTAAAGCCGACGACAGCGGCACCACCAAGACCAGCTAAGACTGTACGCCGATCAATCTCTGTCATGGAGATAGGCTCAATCGCCCAGTGAGAACCAGACTAAGCCGCCCACCAGGCCGACGGCGCTGATGGACCATCCGATGTCGGCCGTGGTTCGAAACTGGTCGAGGTCGATCAAAAACGACTCGTATTGAGCGCGCTCTTCGGGGAGGCCGCTGGTGCGCGCCAACCGATCTGCCTTTTGGCGCGTATCGTAGGCTCGAATGCCGAAATAGGTGCCGACCACAGCGGCGGCGGCGCCGACACCGATCAGGGTCCAGCCGGGCCACGCTTCGCGGGGAATCTCTGCCCCCGGGTTCGACGAGAGTAAGGTGATGCTGCGCTCCAAGTGACTGCCATCACTGATAGAGATGGTCAGGACCTGGGGTTGATAGCCTTCCTTTGCCACCTCGACCAAATAGGACTTGGCATCCACCGGGAGTCGCTCGAGGGGTGTCTCTCCGAGGATCTCCCCATCCAGGGCCACCGTGGCACCCGACGGGATACTGCTCAGGGAAAAGAGGGCCCCGACGTTTCCGGGAACCAGCGCTGTCGAAAGCCGTTCCTCTCCGCCGAGAACCATCATCACATGACGTGTTTGGGGTCGATGATCGGCCAGTTCCAGATCGACCTGACGGCGGCCCGGTTCAACCTTGCCCGTCCAGGGGGTCGTGCCCACCGCGCGACCATCGATGCGCAGGGTTGCCCCTGGCGGACTCGATTTGACGTGAAGTAGGGGTTGCGTCAGGCGCGCGTTGAGGCGTGCTACGCATTTCTTCGCGGTTGCCCGGGTGCTGGCAATGACCGTTGTGGCATTCAGCGCAATCTTACAATGCACCAGCGCCTGAGCGTATTGCCCCAAAGCCTCGTGACAGCGTCCGATGTTCACATCGAAGGTGGGGTTGGGAACCAGCACATTGGCCGCTTTGAACTTCTCGAGGGCGAGACTGAAATTCTTTGCCCGGTAGGCTGCAGCGCCTTCACTGTTGAGGACCTGAGCCTTCGCTAAATCGGACTGAGCGTATGCCCCAACGGGCATCACTACCATCAGAATCAATGCCGAAACTCGCGCCCAACCCAGATGCACCGAGCACCCTCCTCGTCGACGTCCTCGCTCGGTCCTACCATATTCTTGGGAAGGCTGCGCACTCGGCGCCTTGATTAATCGTCGAGGACTTCGAACATCGGCTTGAGCTTGACCTGAATGGTGCTGTCTCGCTCCAAAGAGGCCGAGACTTTCTCGTCACCGTGCTCGGTCAGTTTCACCGTAAGGCCCAGGGTGCTGGTGGACTTCGGTCGACGTACGGTGAGGGGGGTGCGTCCGATTCGACGGCCACGCTCGTATACCGTGGCCCCGGATGGCGTGCTCACGATGCGCACGCTGGTCTTGATAATCGGCGCGGCGTCTTGGATCGGTTCGGGGGCGGCATCGACCACCATCGCATCTTTAATGGGGGCGGCGTCGACCACGGGTGGAGCGGCATCGAGGATCGGCGGAGGGGGTGGGGGAGGCTGCAGCGTAATATACGCAGCGACGGCGCCGCCCAAGAGCACCAGTCCGATCGCAGCGATCCGGGCCCCCGTATTGTTTTTGACCCCTAAGGCACGGACCCTGGATGCATAGGCCAAGGCGTTTTCTGGACGCTCTTCGGGGTCTTTTCCGAGGCCACTCTCCACCAGCGTGGCGAAATTGGATGAGACCCAAGGTGCAGCCTCTCGGAGGGACGGCACCGGCTCGTGAGCTTGCTTGTACAAGATGCCCATGGGCGTAGGACCGTCAAACGGCACCTCACCACTCAGGGCGTAGTAGGCGATGATGCTCAACGAATAGAGATCTGCTCTCCCATCGACCTCGGCATTGGAGAACATCTCGGGTGGCATGTACCGCGGCGTGCCCATGGTTGCTGCCACAACGCCTTCGGCATCGTCGCCGATACTCTTGACGATGCCCAAGTCCATGACGGTCACTTGACCGCCCATTCCGACCATCAGATTGGCGGGTTTGAGGTCGCGATGGACCAGGTCTTGTCCGTGAAGGGCGGAGAGAGCCGCGCAGACCTGGATGAGGATGTCGCTCACGCGACTCTCGTCTAGTCGTCCTTCTGACTCGATGATGTCCGAAAGAGGCTGACCTTCGATGAACTTCATCACCATATAGTAGACGCCGCCCTCTTGCCCCACGGCGTAGACGGGCACCAGCCCCACATGCTCCACACTGGCGAGCGCTCTTGCTTCGTGCATGAACCGCGCGAGGTGGGTTGCGTCCGCCGTATTGCCCAACATGGCTTTGATGGCCACTGGGCGTTTGAGGGTGAGATCGATGCCTCGATAAACGACTCCCATGCCGCCACGACCCACTTCTGAGTCGATCCGATACCGTCGCTCGATGATGGTGCCGATACCGAACGGACTCGGTGCACTCGAGACAGGAAAACCGCATTCAGCGCAGGCTGTCGCGTCGGTTTCCAGTGGGGAATCGCAGGCAGGACAATTCAGAACGATGTTCTCCTAGCTTCCATGTGGGGGAAGAGCGCCATATAATGGCAAACTCACCGCGGCTGTAACAGCGGATCCAACTCCCCATGAGTGGTTTTTCCAGCATCACCTGTCTGCATTGTGGCGTCGTCATGCCCGCAGATGACGACGTGTGTCCCGCATGTGGTCAAAAGCAATTGATTCCAGATGAGTCCCCCGAGGCGTGGGTTGGACGGACAGTTGACGGGAAATATGAGCTGATCAGCATTCTCGGTGTGGGTGGAATGGGGATGGTGTTCGAGGCTGAACGGGCCATGGTGGGGGACCGAGTTGCGCTCAAGGTGCTCTTTCCCAGGCTCTTGGAGAGTCCCCTTCAGCGCCGCCTCTTCGACGACGAAGCCATCGCGGCGGCCCGGCTTTCTCACCCCAATGTGGTGACGGTCTTCGAT
>Ga0209404_10001845_pt1 | contig 13686 bp, 20 predicted proteins | sample TroAtlMetagenome_2_FD_187447 | JGI IMG/M metagenome (GOLD analysis project Ga0209404, IMG submission 187447) | Marine eukaryotic phytoplankton communities from Atlantic Ocean - Tropical Atlantic ANT8 Metagenome (SPAdes) (version 2) | ecosystem: Environmental > Aquatic > Marine > Oceanic...
ATGTGATTTGATGCGTGAGGAGTTATGGGGTAAACACGTAAAAGAAATATTAATCATATCAAATATACATCCAAGGATGTTAAAAAAACATACTCTTGACACTGCAGAAGAAATTATACAGTATTTCCCTTTTCAACATATTAAAAAAGTAGAGTTAGAACATATACCTGGTTTGGCTAGGATAGTACTCCAAGTTGTTGCACAGTATTTGAATGATACTAAAACAACTGTTGAAGATTTTGTAAATAACATTGATAATTTTGAATTACCTATAAACGTACCTGATAAGAATTTAAGGTCGATACTTGAAGGTACGTTCAAACTTGATAAAGGTGATATGAGAATGAACTGTAGTTTCTTTCACGGTATACCTGTTATAAATTATAAACCACTATCAGCTAAATCAGATGAACATAGATGTACGATGGTAGCACCTTATGATAGTGGTCAAGAGATGAATGAAAAATGTGACCACCCTTGGCATTGTGGTGTTAATTATGCATGGGATGGTTATTATCCTTGTGCTAATGGTGCAGCTATAGCAAGATTATTTAATCTTGAAGACAAATATCGTATGGATAGTTTACCTTCAAAAGAATCTGATTGGGATGGTATCGATGAAAATGGTGATGCTCTAACTAAAAGTGAAGGTATGTGGGATTTGTGTAAACTATGTCAAGTATCAGCTAAAAATCAAATGTGGGAACGTGACCATGGTAGACCTATTTCAGTAAGTTATAGAAAAGCTTTAGGGATGGAGGGTAATGAAAAAGTCAATGAGTATGTAGTTGAAAAACATCGGAAAAAGTTAGCAATTAATCCAGACTTTAAAGGGGAGTGATATGGCATCAGATATAAAAGAATATCAAAAATATTATGAACAATATCCAGACCAACAATTTCTAACTATACCATGGGAACGTTATGTAGGTCTGACAAAAGTTTTCAGAGATATACCAGATGAAGGTGATATGGCAGAACTAGGGGTAGGTTATGGTGGTACTACTCGTTTATTGAGTGATAGGTTTTCAGACAAAACTATCTACGCTTTCGATACATTTGAAGGTTTTAAACCTTTACCAGAAAAATATACAAAAAACGAAGCACCAAGATGGAAAGATTGGGGCACAGATACAATTTATTGGTCAGTAGTTGAAGATACATTAAGTATGTTGAGAAATGTGATTACGAAGAAAGGTATTTTTCCAGAAACTACTAAAGATGTGGATACGAAGTTTAGTCTTGTTCATTTAGATGTAGATATATATTTAAGCACTTTATATGGGTTAGAGTTTTTCTTTGATAAAATTGTACCAGGTGGTTTTATTGTCATAGATGATTTATTTTCAGAGAACTTTAAGGGTAGTTCTTTTCCACAAGTTAGACGAGCTGTAAAAGATTTTTATAAAAATAAAAATCAAGATTATAGAGACTTTATAGATTTTCAAAATGATATAGGTCAAGGAGTAATTAAATTTGATAATATCAACTAATCCAGAATTTGGTATAGAATTAGCTTTAGTTGTACCATATACATATCACTTACATACTGAAGGTAAATTAGATACAGTTATAACTTCTAAAAGTATGAGTCCATTTTATTATTTTTGTGATGATGTCAGAGAAGATTTTAATCACAGAACTATAGATAATTCAGCAGCTGGTCTTGATACTATACCTAATAATTGGATTCACGGTATAAACCCATTAGAAGAACCTGGTGTTCTAAACTATGATGAATGGTTGACACCACCATATAAAGATTATTATAAAAATGATGAGTTTAATTTTGATAATAAACCTATTGTTTTCATAAGTAATAAGTATAATTTAGAGCATGGTGAAATACCACTTGGGTTCTTTGATGTTGAATGTTTGTACAATATGTTTGTAGACTTAACAAGCAAAGGTTATGTTGTAATTTATAAAAGAGCAACAAATAGAGAAGAAGAGTTTGCTATAGACCAAAATGAAATGAACTCATTACATCAAGGTTATGAAAATATATTAGCTGATGTTGAAGGTATAGGTAGAATATCAGACAGAGATTTACCAAAGTATATGGATGATGTTTGGTTATTTGATGATATTCCAACTAAATACTCTTATAATGAAACACAACTAAAAATTATGGCAAATTGTGAATATTTTATAACTGTTTGTGGGGGTAATTCAATATTATCATCAATGTTTGGTGGTACTGTTATATCTTATGTTCATAAAGGTAAAGAATTAAGACCTAATTATTTTGGTGAAAATAGTTATATTAGAAAATTATCAAATGCTAACGTTATACCAGTTTACGATGTGATAGGTTCTGTAAATAAAGAAACTTATGACCATAAGGTAAATCAAACAGGTAAACAAGATTATACAGAATTATTAGAGGTAATAAAAAATGAAATTAAATAACAAATATGCTATTGGTACGAATATTATGTGGTTCGAAATAGAGATGTATGAGGATTTTATTAAGGGACTTGTAAATCTACTCGATACCGATATAGAAAATAAAGAAAACGTAATTATAGATTTATGTTTAAATCTTTCACAACATTTAGAGAAGTTAGATGTGAGTAAAATCACCGAGGACAAAATTATTGATAAGTTTTATAAGGGTGTAGATAGAATAAAAGAACTTGGGTATAAGGTAAATACATTTCAAGTAGAGAAAGATGAATTTTACTTTCATACAGATTATAGAAGAGATTTCAATTACAATTATTGTAAAAAAGTAGATTATGTGATGTGGGGTGAAACAGATAGTTTTTTTCCAAAAGAAGCATTTTTGGGTTTAGAAACATTATCTCAATATACTAGTGAAAATGGGATACATAAATATATTGCTTGTTTTAGTGATAGAAAAATGTGGGATAGTAGTTGGGATACTACAGTTCATAATGATTATATAAATATAAAATTTATAGATGACGATAAACAACACGAAAATTTAAATCAAGCTAAATCACCACTACCATTAGAAACTATGAACGAGATTAATTCGAAAGTTGACGATTTAGATATTCAAATGATTGGTTATCCAAAATTAGACGGTAGTTGTTTAGTATTATCATCTGATTTAATTAAATTTGGTGTAAATATACCATTATGTATGATTTATAATGATGACCACGGATTATCGATAATGTCTGAAAAATTATTAGGGAAAAATTATAAACAATTCGTGTTTAAAAATTTATTGAAAGTTCATGCTAGAAGACATCCGAAAAAGAGGATGTATGTTTTAGAAGAAAATAACCCTAACTCATTTGAAAACAAAAAGAATAATAAATTTAACACATTTAAAAAATTATCAGACGAAAATATACAAATGTTATTACAAGATACAAATAAAAAGTTTTATGAATATAACGATTATAAAAAAATAATGGAGAAAAAATGAAATTTGAGGACATTATATTATCGGTATTAGAAGATTTCAAGGATGTAAATCTTCACTCAGAAGCTGGTCGTAAAGTATTACTTGGTAAGATTATGACACAAATAAAAAATCCAAGGAACGGTTGGTTCTTAGATATGAGAGATGGAATAAGTAATAAAAAAACAGTGGAGAAAAAATGAAAAGAGCGTTAATTACAGGGATAACGGGTATGGATGGTAGCCATATGGCAGATTTTTTACTCAAAAAAAATTACAAAGTGTTCGGGATGGAAAGACGTTCATCAACACCTAATAGACGAAACACATCTCATTTAGAAAATGTAGATAATTTTCAGTTTGTAAACGGAGATTTAACAGACCAAAACTCTATATTTAGAGTATTAAGAGAGACTAAACCAGATGAGATATATAATTTAGGTTCTCAGTCTTTTGTGGGTGAGAGTTGGAATACACCAGAACAAACAGGAGATGTTACAGGTTTAGGTGCATTAAGAATGTTAGAAGCAATAAGAGAATATGGAGAACCAGTTAAGTTCTATCAAGCATCTACATCTGAAATGTTTGGTAAAATGGAGAAATTTGCTAATGAGAACACTATATTTTACCCAAGAAGTCCTTATGGTGTAGCAAAACTATATAGTCATTGGATTACTATTAACTATAAAGAATCATATGATATGTTTAATGTGAGTGGTATATTATTTAATCACGAATCTGAAAGAAGAGGTCACGAATTTGTATCAAGAAAGATTACAGACGGAATAGCAAAGATACATTTAGGACTACAAGACAAGATATATTTAGGTAATCTTGAAACTAAAAGAGATTGGGGTTATGCACCAGATTACGTTGAAGCTATGTGGATGATGTTACAACAAGAAGAACCAAATAATTATGTAATAGCTACAGGTGAAGTTAGAAGTTTAGATGAGTTTTTGAATAGTGCTTTTCAACATATCGGTATTACAGATTGGAGTAAATATGTGGGACAAGACTCAAGATTTATGAGACCTGCAGATGTGTTTTATCTTGCAGGTGATGCATCAAAGGCTCAAAGTGAATTAGGATGGAAACCGAGAACATCTTTTGATACTATGGTAGAAAGAATGGTAAAACACGATATAGAGCTTTTAAGTAAATGAAAAATTTAATTGTTGCAATTGACGACTTACATCCAGAACAAGGTTGGGGTTGTGAAGGTGATGTTCAGGTTGACTATTTAAGTGCTTTAAATAAAGATTTTGGTGTTAAGTTTACATTGTTCTGTCCAAGTTATTATCATCATCAATATAAATTAACAAAAGATTGGGTTGACTTTTGGTTACAATACGATTGGGTTGAATTATCAAATCACGGTCATTATCACGATGTTAAAAAGTACACTAAAGAACAAATTGGTGAACAAGAATATTTAGAGTTAGATTATCAAGAAGCAAAAGATAGAGTAAAAGAAAGTTTAAGTCTATGGGAAAGTTGTGGTTATAAGCCAAAAGGTTTTAGGTCACCAGGTTGGGGTATCTCACAAGAATCTGCTAACGCTGTGAGTGAACACTTTGAATGGGTTGCACAGCATCAAGATATCAATAGAGGTATAACTTTTAATTGTAAAACTTTATATGGTGAAGATGGTATTCATTCTTCTGACAACTTAAAGTTATATGATGATACATTTATGTTTCAATCTCATATTCAAGGTACCTGGAATGATAACGTATGGAACGAAGAAAATTATTTACATTTTCAACAAGTTATCGAATATTTATTATCACAGTATGAATTAAAATTTGTTACAATGTCAGAATTAAAATGAATATAGTTTTTTTATCAGAGAGTAATATCAGAGGTAAAGTAGAGAGAACGTTTGAAAATTCAAGAACAGAATTTGGTTGGAGTATTGCTTTAGATGCTGAGTGGTTACCAATAACAGAAACTTCAACAAAAAAATACGATTTAGGTATTGTTATAATCCCTAAAAATAACCCTAATATTGATTTAGATAGAATTAGAAATTTTTGTGATAACGTAGCTGTAATGCAAGAAGGTCCACATTGGTATTTTCAAGATTATGAGATAGATAAACAATTTAATTACTATAATACTTTAATGAGTGCTGACTGGGTTTATTGTCATAATAAATCTGATGTCAAATATTACAAAGGTTTAGGTTGTAAAGATGTTAGAATTATGAGAAGTCTTATGATACCTGAAGGATTAGTTCCAAGACACGAGTGGGGAGATGCTACGATAATAGGTGGAAACTTTGTTAGTTGGTATGGTGGATTTGATTCTTATATTGTGGCAAGAGAGATAGGAGACCCAATATATGCACCATCAATGGGTAGAAAACAACAACAAGAAGATTTAATAGAAGATATAAATTATTTACCATATATGAATTGGAGAGAATGGATTGATAACTTATCACAATATAATATAGGTATACATTTAATGAGAACACACGCCGCAGGAACATTTGCAATGAATTGTGGGTTTCACGGAATACCTTGTATTGGATACAAAGGATTAGATACACAAGAATTAATTCATCCACAAACTACTGTAGAAGTTGGTGATTTAGAATTGGCTAGAGAAGTGGCAGGAAGATTAAAAAATGATAAAAAGTTTTATGATTTGTGTAGTGAAACTGCATTAAGAAGATTTAAATCCCATTATACAGAAGAGAAATGGAAAGAAAACTGGAGAAGAATAAATGAAATCGATTAGTTTTATCCAACCAAGTAGAAACAATCTAAAATACCTAAAGTGGTCATATGATAGTATCAGAAAGAACTTAGGTTCTCACCACGAGATATGTTGGGCTGATGATTTTTCAGATGACGGAACTTGGGAATGGATGCAAGAGATAGCAAAGAACGATAAAAATGTTAAAATTCACAGAAACGAAGGTCCTACAAGATTAGGTCACACAATACTTTATGATACTCTCGTAAATGACTATGCTACGAATGATATAGTGATGATATATCACGCTGATATGTATGCTTGTCCTGATATGGATAGACACGTTCTAAAACACTTAGAACCAGGTAAAGTAGTGAGTGCTACAAGAATAGAACCACCATTACATCCTGATGGACCAGAGAAGATATTAAGAGACTTCGGTATAGAACCTGAAGAATTTAAAGAACAAGAACTATTTGAATTTCTAAATGCTACAGACACAAGTACAAAACCAACAAAAGGTATATTTGCTCCGTGGGCTATATACAAGAAAGACTTTCAATCAATCAATGGACACGACCCATTATATGCACCACAATCAAAAGAAGATTCAGATATATTCAATAGATTTGTATTAGCTGGATATGATTTAGTTCAGACTTGGCAAGGTTTCGTATATCATATGACTTGTCGTGGTAGTAGATTCAAAGATGGTGCATTGAGAAATCCAGCAGGACAAGTGTTTATGAAAGGACGAGAATCATCAGAGTGGTTAGAACAAAACTTACGTAGTACTAGAAACTTTATACGTAAGTGGGGTCATATGGTAAAACACGATGATATGATGTATCCTATTATACCACCTAAATATGATATAGGTTTTAAAGTTAAGAATAGTGATTACAAGTATCTTAAAGAGTTAGAACCGTGGTGTTCAGACTTATATTGTGAATATACTGGTGTGATAGATACCTACATAAAAGAAGAACAACCAAATACAAAGTTTGATTTAAGTAAAAAGTTACATCACGAATATCATAGCACGATAAAAAATGATATTATTGTAGAATTTGATGCAGAACAACTAACTGCAGATAATTTTCAAATACTTGTGAATTTATCAGAGATAATTAGAGATAGTGGTGAAGTAGGTACTATGGAACTTGATATTTTTAAACTAAATATAAATTCATTAAACACATATGAAAAGGACCTAATAAATGTCGTATAAAAATTATATAACAGAGATACCAAACTTTCCAGTTGATGGTGTAGATTTCAAAGATTTATCACCATTATTATCAGATAAAAAAATGTTTAGGTCAGCTGTAATTGATATGGGTAACTTGGTTAATAAACCCGATTATTGGATAGGTATTGAATCTCGTGGATTTGTTTTTGCTTCAGCCCTGGCTATGCAATTTGGTGGTGGTGTAGTTTGTGCTAGAAAAGAGGGAAAAGTACCAACTGCAAAACACACAATCAGTTACGACTTAGAATATGGTAGTGCTACGTTAGAGATGGCAATGGTTGAACATCTTGATAGTAGTAAAGTTATTATCGTTGATGACGTTTTAGCTACAGGTGGTACGTTACAAGCTACAAATAAATTAGCTAACGAAGTTGGTTATGATATCATAGATAACTTGGTTTTAGTTGATTTAAAATTTATACCTAGAACAGAAGAATTTAATCTTAATGTAAAATCGGTGATAGAATATGAGTGATTCATACGGAGCAGCTAAAGAGTTAGATAAAAAAATATTAATAGTTTGTGCTCTTGAAATAGAGACACAAAATGAACTTAATGATTACGATGTAATTTATACTGGTGTTGGTAAAGTAAATGCTACGTATGAATTAACTACACACTTTGGTAAGTATGGTAGTTATATACCATATAGTTTAGTAATCAACTATGGTACAGCTGGTAGTAGAAAAATTAAAAAGAAAACATTAGTTGATTGTACTAAGTTTATACAAAGAGATATGGACGTAACAGGTTTAGGTTTTATGAGAGGTGAAACACCATTTGAACAAGACCCACCATTTGTCATCCAATCACAGAATGTAGATTTTAATCCGATAGGTAGAAATGCAACTTGTGGTAGTGGTGATAACTTCGCAGAAGATAAATCACAATACTATGGTGAGGTAGTTGATATGGAAGCATATGCATTAGCAAAGGTATGTTACTTGAGAGATGTTCCATTCATATCATTTAAGTATATAACTGATGGAGCTGATGAACAGGCTCACGAAGATTGGGAAGCAAACTTAGCGGATGGCATAAAAGTATTTAAAAAACAAGTTTTAGAAAAACTATAATATATTTATTTATGAAATGGTTTACTATATCTTAGGAAAAAAAGAAGATAAAAAGAATCTAATGTTTTCTACAAACATTCTAGGTGAAACAAGTTTCGGGACATTCTATCCAGAACAAGGTTTTATTGCACTTCACAATATAATTCACACTCAACCAGACAAAATAGATGAGTTCTCTATAATAGATGAACAAGGTAAAAAATACTCTGTTTCAGAGTTTTTAGACGTTGTAGAAAAATGTAAAATTATGCAAAAAAACGCTTGACAAATGTTATATTATTTTGTAACTTCAGACATAGGAGAAAACGATGCCAACAATACATAATTGGGAAGAATGGGACGATGTTGAAGATAGGACTAATGAAGAACTCACTCGTGAGAAATTAAATCAAAAGCCTAAAACACATAATAAAAAAGAATGGAAAAAAATAGATGAACAGTTACAACGAGATAATAATACAAAAATCATTAACAAAAAACGTAGGACAGCTCATAAAACTCACAATCATCACCATAAGTAGTTTATTATTACTTGTCAGTTGTGAAAGTCCAACATCATATCCAGAAGACTATCATACTCTTGAATTTGATTTGAGATTACCTCAGGATGAAAATGGGTTTTATCATTTAACTATTGATAAAAACAACTGGCAGACTCTACATAGAGTATCGGGTTCTATTACTAATCCAAATGGTTATGGTATTGAAAACTTTATGGTAGCGTGGGAAAGTGATTTGTATTGGTATCTAGGTGATACGTTAGGTTACATAGTCAATAGAGAATTTAGTATATATAAAGGTCAATATGTTACACGAGATACTAGTTATATGATAGGGTTCAGTGGTATGGAAGTCCCTACTAGTAATCAGATGAGTTACAGTAATAGTAAAGGTGAGATTAATAATATGATTGGACCTGTACGTAGTATGATAGGTGATACTTTATATCTTACAGCAGATTGGTTCTCAGGTACAGCAACTTGGGGAGTTGTGTTGGACTAATGAGTAAAAAGAAAACATCTACTAATGGTAAAGGTGATAGAAATCGTGTAATTAATAAAAACAAGTACGATAAGAATTGGGAACGTATTTTTGGAAATAAAAAAAAGAGAATAAAATGAAATATCAACTTAAACTTAAAAACACAGGTGAGGCAGTTAGTCTTGTTGATGATAGTACTTTTGGTTTAGAAGAAGCTAAAAATTACTTTACAAGAGTTAAACAATTAGATGAAAAAAGTTTCGAAGAACTTTATGAAGTCGTAAGAGTCAAAGAGAAATCATCACATCTTAATTACAAGTGGTGGCGTGAAGAACCTAAAACTTTAGATGAAATATAATGAGATACAATTCGGATAAATGGCAATATAACAATTACGATACTGAGTTTTATAACTTCAGGTCGTTGTTAGAAGATATGTTAGGTAGAACTGATTTAGAACAGTTACATAAATCTGTCAGTTATCCAGATTTGTTTACTATGAAGACCGAACAGAGTACTGTATATCATAAAGAATTTTATGAAAAAGTAAGAGGTAGTAAATTTTTAGAAAAATATAATCATTTTATTGAAAATATAGTTAAACCACATTTCAATGGTGATAAAGTAGTATTTCAAAAAATACCCACATTCAGAACTCAATTTTTAGAAAATATATCAGTTGGCAAATGGCATAGAGACAAAGACTATAGTCACTCAGTTGATGAAGTGAATTTCTATTTAAGTATAACAGAGTCAATCAATACTAATGCAGTTTGGGCTGAATCTGAACCAGACAAAGAAGATTTTAAACCACTCAATGCAAACTACGGTGAATATATAATGTGGGATGGTGCTAATTGTAAACACGGTAATAAACAAAATGAAGAAGGGTTTACACGAGTCAGTTTCGACTTTAGAGCTATGGCACACTCAGACTATAAAGAATTTGAAAGACAAGGTAAAGAAAGTATTCATGCTAAAGTAAAAATGGTTATAGGAGATTATTACGAGGTTATTTAGATGAGAAATCCAAGAGTACTATTATTATATCCACCTGAACAGAATTGGCCTGAAACATTGTGTAAACCAAATGGTTCATTAGCTTATCCGATGTTAGGTGGTGCTCTTAGAGAAATAGATGTAGATGTTCAAGTATATGATGCTTGTGTTGGTAACTCAGATGATAATCTAAAAGACTTTTTTTATAATCCAACAGAACTAGACACGGGTTTACTACGAACAGGTGTTAGTGATGATAGAATATTAGAAATGGTAGCTGACTTCGATTTCATTGGTATCACATCAATATTCTCATTACAAGAGACAATGGTTCTATATTGTTGTAAGTTAATCAAAAAACATTTCCCTGAAAAGATATTGTTCTCAGGTGGTGTAAACGCTAGAGCAAGATATGATATATTCTTAGATGCTGGTTTTGATATCGTATGTACTTCAGAATCAGAAATAACTGTAAAAGAAATAATGAAAGTATATCGTAACGGTAGTAGAGATTGGAGTTCAGTACCAAAAATACTTTTTAGAAAAGATGGAAAACTATCAACACATTCACATCTTGGTTCAATAATATGGGATTTAGATGAATTACCAATGCCAGCTTGGGATTTATTACCTAATGAAAGATATTGGGAAATAGGTAGACCTCACGGTGGTCATTTTCAAGAAGATGAAGTGTTGAAGTATGTATCAATGATGACTTCACTTGGTTGTCCGTTTGCATGTTCATATTGTCATATAGCTGATGAGAAAAAAGGTTCTTTATCAGATGAGATAGGTAGATTTAGAATTAAATCTGATGACAGAGTGGTTGAAGAACTAACATATCTTAGAGATGTTATAGGTGCAAAACAAGTGTTCGTTGAAGATGACTCTATCTTTGGTATGAAAAAAAGAGCAATACGAATGTTAAAGAAAATAATTGGTATTGGTTTAGAAATATTAGATGTGAATGGTGTAAATGTAATACACTTGACAAAAAAAGGTAAACCTGACATAGAAGTTATTGAGTTATTAGCAGAAGCTGGTTTTAGAGATATAGTATTACCATTTGAATCAGCTAATCCAAGAATTATTAAAAAATGGTGTTCTAACAAATGGAGAGTAGAACATTTTGATGTAGAAGCTCTAGTTAAAGAAATTAAAAGAGTAGGTATGAGAGCAGCTGCTAATTATATGGTAGGTTTTCCAGACGAGACAGAGAAAGAAATATATCAAACTATAGAGTTTGCTAAGAAAAATATGACATACGGTTTAGATGCTTCTAATTTCTTTCTAGTGATGCCTCTACCAGGTACACCTATGTTTGATGAAGTAACACGTAATGGTCAGTTACCTAAAGAATTCAATATTGACAAGATGCAATGGACTAAAGCTAATATGGTTAATACATCAATACAACCACAGAGATTAGAAGAGATTAGACAGAGGGCTTGGGAAGATTGTAATCTATCAGACCACATTAAAAATAGACAATCTTGGCAAATACAAGATGTTAATACAGGTGATATTTATAGCTATGATTAAAAGAAAATATAGTGTAAGTCCATTCGGTAAGAGTCCAATACCAAAGTCTCGTATAGAATCAGCTATACGAAATACACAATCAATTGCACAAGCAGCTCGTCATCTTGATGTTAGTTATAATACATTTAAGAAGTATGCTAAGATGTATGACTTGTTTGAACAAAATAAAAATCAAGCAGGTATAGGTATAGCATCAAGTGGTAATACAGGTTGGGGTATTAAGTTACAAGATATCTTTGCTGGTTCATCACCAAACTATCCACATTGGAAACTACAAGATAGAGTGCTTCGGGAAGGTTTTTTGAAACAAGAGTGTAGTAATTGTGGGTATGATGATTATAGAACAGCAGATATGAAAGGTCCGTATTTACTAAACTTCTTAGATGGTGAACATACTAATCATGCACTAGATAATCTGTCATTATTATGTTATAATTGTTTCTTCATAATGAAACCAGCAGGTAAAATGTTAACAACACCAAAGAAAATACACTCGTTGAAACAAAATCTAAACAAAGTGTGGGAAGAAAAAGAATCTGATTAATATTTATTACTAGACTTCCGTCTAGCCCGTGGTTTTCATACTATATGGAAACAACACTTAAAATTATATCAACTATCTTATGCGTCTTATACTGGATATGGATGATAAGATACATAAGGAATCACTAAATGAATCAAGCTGACAAACAAGAGTTCAAAATTATTCACGATAAAATGGATGAATTGAGTGCAGATATAAAATTTATTAAAGAGAATTTATTCAATCCTCACGAAGGGTTATGGGCAGAAACAAAACTCAATTCTAACTTCAGACAATCTACTTCAAAGTGGAGAGGTATAATTGGAACAGGTTTTATAGGTCTTATCTTCAAACACGTATGGGATATGTTTCAGCCGTAGACGAGAGGAAGTAAAAAAATTTTTTGATTGTTTTTACTTTAAGTATATATGTATATACAAAGAGAGTAAAAAACTCTACTAACAGTAACCCGAAACCCGTTAGAAAAAGGAACGAGATTGAAGACACTATTCCTTCTCTTATCACTTACGTTAAGTACATCCGTACTATCAAACGAAACTCAAACGCCTCAACTAATACTACTCGAATGGAAATCCTCCGAAATCGTAAACGATTCCGAAGGAAACGAGCATGGAACGCGAGACCCATTATACAAGGGCACTCAAGTACACCCAAATGGTATACCGATTGAAATGAAGTTTGTTGAATACAAAAGATTAGAGATAAAACACATAGATGCGAACACATTCGAAATAGTTGTAGAATAACCGTATGATAAAAAGTATAATTCAAATTATTAAATCCTATTGGGAGATGGACGTAGCACCGTTCTTTCGTATAATGTTAAAATCTAACATTAATGAAGCAAAGCATGATGAGGCAAAGCTTACTCTCGAACACAATCCGTCTAACTTAAAGTCTAATGGTAGCATAAATGATTTTAAAACAAATGAGCTTGAACATAAAAGTAATGCGGATGAGATGGTTCAATTAAGTGAAATGCCATATATAAGCAATGATTATAATAAAAGTGGAGCGAAGCTAAACACTAATAAAGAGAAATTAAATTGAATAAGTTGTTTATAGTAGTAATCGTTTTATTGATTGCTTGGTTGCCATTCTACGGGTTAGCCTCAATATTAAAGATAATAGAAGAAGGAGATGACGAATAATGCAATTGTTATTAACTTGTTTGCTTTGTTTATTCGTAATAAGCTTAGCAGAGTTCT
>Ga0209404_10001847_pt1 | contig 13677 bp, 9 predicted proteins | sample TroAtlMetagenome_2_FD_187447 | JGI IMG/M metagenome (GOLD analysis project Ga0209404, IMG submission 187447) | Marine eukaryotic phytoplankton communities from Atlantic Ocean - Tropical Atlantic ANT8 Metagenome (SPAdes) (version 2) | ecosystem: Environmental > Aquatic > Marine > Oceanic | place...
CGCTGCCGGGCGGCTCGAGATGAATACGCGAAACGGAAACAAGCTTATATGGAGTACCTCGCAGCTCGACTCGACGCGACGATCACCATACAAGCGCATTCAAGAACTTGGGCGGCCTTGGTGATCTTCCGACAGTTGAAGGCGGAGAAGGACGAGTACGACGCGCGCATGGCTGAAGTGACAAGATGGGCCTCGTCGACCATACAAGCACTGTATAGAGGACATTGTGGACGTATCAGAGCCGTTGCTGTCAGGGATGAAAAGCGGGCAAGGTGGAAGGAGATGTTCGACGAAGACTCGAGAAGACCCTTCTTCTACAACCAGATTACCGGAGAGATTAGGTGGAGGAGACCGCAAGATTTACTGGAGCTCATGCCGCGGCCGCTCTGCGGCAATTGCGAGTACTTCGAAGCATCCTTGGAGTGCTCGGTCTGCCAGGAGTTCTTCTGCGCCGAATGTCATCAAACCGTTCATTTTGGTGGCAAGAGAGCCAAACACCCATTCAGAGCGCTGTACGATGCGTTTGGTAAGCGCGTGGATTACGGCGACGGCGACTTCGACTTGGGGTCGATGTGGCCTTCCGAAATTATTCAAGATGATATTGCTGGCATATTGTTGAGAATAGCGCCTCATAGAGATCCAGCCGAGAAGATCGGGCTGTGGGAGCGATATGATGATGACGAGTATCAGAAGTCCTACTACTACAATCCGGTCTCGGGTGAGGGTACGTATGACAAGCCGCAGGCCGTGCGGGAGCATGAGCAGCTCACGGCTCTCCAACGGGCCCAGCAGCAGTCGCAGGAGCACGGTCTGGAATATGACGACTACTACAACGATCCACGAGCAAGGCCCATGACGGGCGTTTCGTTTGCCGGGTTGTCGCCCACCCGGCCAACAACCGGCATCTCCTGGGCGCCTTCCTCGCCGAACCGCCCGCGGACGGGCCTCTCGCAGAAGTCCATCGAGTCGCACCACTCGAATACGACAGTACTCTCTCGGAAGGAGGGCGTCGACTACTCGCCCATGAACACGCCGACCGCCTCCGAATATTCAAGAGCGGGGACCCCGGCGTCTCCTGATTTAAGGGGCTGGACGCCGCCGGCGGCGCCGCGCGAGCTCGAGGCCGAGGGGGGGCTGTAGTAAGGCCTTTGTTGTGTTTACATACATAGTTACTCCTCCCTCTCAGATGGTCCCGTAGTCGGGGGCGCTGGCCCGCCAGGTCTTGAAAATTGAAACTGCCGACCCGTTTTTTACAGTGTTAGTTATGCCTCCAAGATCTCGGGCGACGCGCGCCCGGCGACGTACAGGTACGTGCTGCTCCCGGACGGGTCCCGCGCGTACCGGGGCATGCGCCGCGGCGACGCGAGGAAGTCGGCGAGCTGCGGGCGCGAGCTCATCCGGTCGAGGAACGCCCCGCAATGGGGCAGCGCGAACCGTTCGGCGAAGTCCGGCACGTTGTCGTCCTCGGCTAATTCGTAGAGGATGTAGAAGAGACCCATGTCCGGGTAGGTAATTTGGTCGCCCACGAGGTAGCCCGACTTGCTCGCGCCGAGTACCTCCTCGAAGCGTTTCAGTGCCACAAGCGAGCGCTCGGCGCGGGAGAGCGGGTCCAGGCGGAACACATCTTCGTATGGCGGCACTTTCGCGGCAGTCAGGCCCTCGTCGGCCTCTTTCAATGCAGCAACCGAATAGTGCTCGCCGTCGTGACTGACGCCATTGTTACGTAAAGTAGAAAACCAGAAGCAGTACATGGCGTCCACGGCGGCGCGCTCCGTGGCATCGGAACCCGCGAGGCCGAGCTTGTCGGCGAGAAAACGAGTAATGGCCTGCTCTTGACAGAGATCCGTGCCTCGGCCGTCGTAGTTTCGCAGGCACGGAAGCTTGCCGTCCGGCGTCGTCATTTTGACATCCCGAGCCCACGCACGAAAACCGACGACCTCGAGCTCGTACGAGCAACGCACCTCTTCTAGCATCAACCGAATGATCTCCCCGCGATTACGACACGGCATGTACGCGAGCCTGTACTCGCTCGGGCCGGAGCCGCATTGCACAATGGCATGGATGTCGGTATCGAAGAGTTGCCTCGTCGTCCACAAGTGCTGCGCTACTGTGCGCGCGCTCGTGACTTGTGGTGGTGCTATTGCGCCGGCTGCTGCGGCACACGCAATGACGCGTGCGGCAATCATTGGTGCTGCACCGCTGCTGTGAGGATGCTCTCCCGAGGCTCTCCCAAACGCGGCCGCACTTGCTCGGACGAGCTTCTGGCTGCTTCCTGACAGTAAAGCGCTGCGTAAATCTCTTTAGAAACGATGAATACGAACGCAAGCTACAGCTAGAGGCTGGGTTTGGCTGCTTCACGAGCTAGATGCTAGTGTCTTACAGCACGCTAGCCGCAGTCTGCACTTGGTGAGCCTTTGATACGTGCAAACGTCTACGCGCGGGTCGTATCCTGCTTAAAGGGCCGCAAACGACAGCAGCGAACGCATACGCCGGCACCGCTGCGTGCAGGCAAGCGCCAAGGAGCAGCACCAGGGCAGCACCGAGCTGCAACCACGCTGTTCACGCGCGCGCGTCAACGGCAGCTGCATACGCGCGGCAAACGCTGCTCTGCAGCAGGAAGAGCAACAAAGTGCGACACTGAGCAGCAACCACGCATTTATCGCGTACGCGCGTCCGGTGACGATCACTTAACGAGACCTGAGACTCTGAGCGGAAACGCCATGTGGAAGAAACTCACAACCACACCTTGGAGAACTGAGGACGCGCGCTCGGGACTCGTGTCTCCGAGACGTTTCGCACGCCGCTGGCACGAGCGAACCCCCCGCAGGTGACGATGCGCGTCGACGCCATGACGACGGCCGTCGCCGTCGCCTCGCTCGCGGCGTCCGGGCTCGTGCCGCAGGCCCCGGTGGCGCCGCCGGCGCCGCGGACGCCGGCCGAGATGCTGCGCCGCGAGGCCATTGATGGCGCCGTCGAGCGCGCCTGGCGCGGCCTGGATGGGCACCGCGCGACGCCGGAGGAGGAGGCCGCGATCGATGAAATCGCGGGCGAGTTCGGCAACACCTACGGCGAGGTCGTCGCGGGCGGCGCGCGCACGGTCTTCGACATGCTCGGGCTGCTCCACGACGCGCCGGCAGATGCGTCATTCGCCGACCTCGGCTCGGGCGCCGGGCGGATGGTCGCGCAGTGCTGGCTCGAATGTCATGTGCAGTCGTCGGTGGGCGTCGAGCTCTCGCGGACGCGGCACGACTGCGCGGTCGAGGGCCTCGCGCGCCTGCTCGTCGACGACGACGCGCCCGCCGCGGCGTCGACAGCGGCCGCGCCCGAGTTCGTGCACGGCGACATCCTCGCCGCGCTGCCGGAGCTGGAGGTGTCGCACGCGTACGTCGCCTCGCTTTTGTTCGACGACTGCATGCTCGGCAAGCTCGGGCGAGCGCTCGACACGAGTACCGTCGCGAGCATCGCGACGCTGAGCGACTTCCCGAGCGAGCAGTTTGAGAGGGTGGGCAAGCGCCGCGCGGCGATGTCGTGGAACGCGGCCGGCGGCGGGACCGACGTGTTCCTGTACCAGCGGCGGCGGCCGACGCTGTTCGGCAAGATGTTTGGTAATGTAACATAAGGCTCTTACCCATAACAGCGGATCGGCTCCGTCTCCTTTTTCTTGGCGGACTGGCCGCCCTTCTCGAGGTACTGCTGGTGGTACTCCTCCGCGGGCCAGAAGACGCCCTTCTGCCGCTCGACCTCCGTCGCGATGGGCTTCGCGAAGCGCTCCTGGCGCTTGGATAGAGACGCCTCCGCGGCGGCGAGCTGTTTCTCGGAAAGCGCGTAGACGCCGGAGCGGTACTGCGGCCCGCGGTCGTTGCCGACGGCGTTCATACGCGTCGCGTCGTCTCCCAGTCGGTCCCAGTAGATCTCCAGCAAGTCCGTATAACTCACGACGCCCGGATCAAAAATGAGCTGGACCGCCTCGGTGTGGCCCGTGGACCGCGCCGAGACCTCCTTGTAGGTCGGCTCAGATTTATGCCCTTGGACGTAGCCGCTCGCCGTCGCGATGACGCCGGGCACGCGCTGGAAGCGCAGCTCGACGCCCCAGAAGCAGCCGCCGGCGAAGGTGGCTATCTCGTACCCGCCGTCGGACCTTGTGGGTGTGTTGCCAGCTAATGCGTGTTTGGCGGCTTCGGCGGCCCAGCTCTCGGGCAGGCCCGTCAATGATTCGTAGTCGATCTTTTTCCGCGCTCGCCTGTGTGCAAATCAACGATGAGAGCGTCGCGTCAGCTGTGGGCGAGCGACATTTGATTCGTGCACGGGTGCGCGCGCACTGGACAGCAGGCTCGCGCCTCCCAACAAACCCACGGGCGCCAGCACGCGGCCGAAGCGCACGGCCCGCGCGGTTGTTGTGGCGAGGACGAGTGCTCTTCTCATCGTTCTAGCGCCAGTAGTAGAGCACCGCGAGGTAGACGACGGTGAGGAGGGCGTCGAGCTTCCACTCGTATGGCGCCGCTGCACTTCCGTTGAGGGGTGTTGCGCCGCTGCGGCGGCCGCTGCGCGTGCGCACTGCCATGTATGTGCTGCACTTGCGCAGCACTTGCAAGCAGTGTCGAGCTCAGCGAGCAGCGCAGCAAAGCAGTATCGAGCTCAGCGAGCGCTGGGATTGAACAACAATTTGCGCAGCCTCTCTGGCGACAAATATCGACGGCACGGTCGAACACGTCGAGGTAAATGAACGCTGTCCCGGCGGCCAGCGGCGCTAGCGGCGTGTAAGACACTAGCCGGCGTTTGGGGACCGGGAGGGGTACGGGGAACCCTGCGACGTAACTAGCTGAGCCTGGAGCGTTTCGTCGAGGCGCATACCACTAGTCCTAGCACCGTAACAATACCTCGAGGCGCATAATACTTTTATGTACAGGGGCCCGGGGAGTCGGCGCGTCGCGCCGGACGGAGGGCAAGCCTCCACGCCATCGCCGCGCCGAAGAAGACGACCTATCTACATGTTTCTTAGTACGAACGAGCGGCAACAGCATGCTACAGCAATGCACACGGGCGGGGGGATCTTCTTCTGCAAATTCTACGGCGTCGCGGCGACGCACGCGACGGCCGCGAGCGGCTCAATAACCGGCGCTTCTTCGAGCACGACGGGCTCCTCGACGACAACATCGCGCTTCTGGCCGCCGCGCATGAACGACAGCACCATCGTGTAGGCGAACGACGTCAGCGCCACGAAGGGCACGCGGAAGTGTTGGGGCACGAACGCAAAATTAACAAGGTTCGAGGGCACCCAGATGACCATGTCCGCGCACATGTCCGGGATTATATTTCTGCGCCACTTCGCTAAAGCAACATCAACATTACCGTCGCCCTCGACGACCTCCTTCGTCATGTAGAAGCACGGTAAAAAAACAAACGGTGTATGAATGAGTTGTTCGGTAGCAACTAAACCAACTAGGCTCCGTAGAGCCTTCGCGTTGTTTATTTTGTCGTGGGAACTCCGCATGGCGAAGTTCGACGCGCGCGGCCACATGGCCGGGAGTACCTTATTAAACACCGCGTACTGGATGCCTCCTAAATATCCAATCCCGAACAGCCCAAAAGTAATGGTTCTTCGCTTGTCTACTTCATGCAGTTGTTTCTTTTCTACCACGGTCTGGACGGTCAGGTCGGCGGCCACCGTTTTCAAGCCCGCGCAAACCATGCCAAAGAGCACGGGATGGGCCGTCGCGACGGCGTCGCCGCGCGTATACAAAGCTGTGGGGCCCTCGGCCAGCGCGGCGAGGGCGCGGGGTATCCTCGTCGCGGCTAACATGGCGGAGAGAACCAGGCCTTCTGGTGTTGTCTATCGGCTCTGCTAGCCCGTTTTAGTCGCCCTCGCGTTTCAGCGTATACAGCGCCGTATCCGAGACGCCATTGCGCAGCGTCCTGCGCGTCCTGGGGTGTATTATAGGCTCAAACGAGATTGTTTTTTGGACTGGGCAAAAAGCAGACTTTTTCAGCCGGCCCAAAACGCAGCCTTCCAAACGCGCACGGAACCGTCCGGAGGCGGCTTGGATGCGTCGCCGGCGACCTTTGAACACCGCTTTTCCGGCGGTGGCTGGAATGCTCTGCGAATACCCGAGGCAAGAGATGCCATGCCGGCATGCCATGGGCAGCCCACAAGCTGTTCGTAACTCGTGATGAACTCATCAATAGCAGGCTGGCTCCTCTGCCTCACGGCACTCTGCCTGTGGGGCAGCATCGGGACCCTAGCCAAGGCCAGCGCCGTGCAGTGGTCCTTATTCTTTAAAGCTTATAGCGTCGGCGTCGGCGCGAGCGCAATGGTGCTCGCCGTCGCGGCGGCACCGGAGGTACGAGCGATCGGCGGGCACCGCGGCGCGGCGTTCTACGGCATCTTTGGCGGCTTGTGCGGGTGCGGGGGCAGCATGTGCTTCCTGTCCTCCATCGAGATGGTCGGCGTGACGTTGAGCTATCCTGTGGTGATGGGTATCGAAATGACCTTGGGGACGTTCCTGCTCTACCTGCTGGACCGGGACGCCCTAAACGTGGGGCCGCTGCTCGGGGCGCTGCTGTGCGTGCTCGGAGCCGTGGCCCTCGACGCCCTGGCGCAGCTCCGGCTCGCGGACAACGAGCCCCGGGGGGCGCCGCCGGAGGAGGACGGCCTGCTCGGAGCCTCAGCGTTGAAGCGCGGCCGGTCGCTGGGCAAGGTCGAGTTCCTCCCGGAAGGAGATGATGACGAGCTCGACTACGTCTTCGACAGCGACCATAGCGACGACGCGTGCGTCCCGATCGAGCGCCTGGTCGACGCGCTCTCGCCGACGAAGACGAAGAATCAGTGGGACGACAAGCCGCAGGGTGTCCGTCGCGGGGTCCGTCGCGCCGTCGCCGCCGGCGTGTTGCTGAGCTTCTGGCCCGCGGGCGAGGCGCTGGCCGTGGACGCGGGTGCTACTGTGCCCGCCTTCATGGTAGTCCTGGGCCTGTCGCACTTGCTATTCTGCCTCGTCCTCCTGCCCGTGCGCGCCGCCTACCTCCGGCGGTCGGGCTCGAAACAGCCGCCGAGCGTCGGCATCTGCAGCGCCGCGTGGGGCTACGGGTTCGTCGCGGGCGCGGCCTGGTTCTGCGGGGCCGTGCTGGTGTTCGTCGCGGGCGAAGACATCGGCGTGACGGTTGCCGTGTCCGTCGCTCGTTGTTCGCCGACGGTCGCGGCATTATGGGGGCTGTTTTACTGGGGCGAGGCCGAGCACGCGTCGCCGCGGGCCCTCGCCTACATCGGGGCAATGTTGTGTCTGTACGGCGCGGCGATCGTGCTCATCGCGCGATCGGCTGCGTAAGGCAATGTGTGTGCATAGATCTGCTCAGGCTTAGGCTAGTTACGTCGCAGGGTCCCGTAGCCCCCCATCTGCTCAGGCTAATTACGTCGCAGGGTTCCCCGTACCCCTCCCGCTCCCCCCGGGCCCACCCGTCCGGCTGGACTAGGATCTGCTGGCTAGTGCCCGTACGACGCTAGCAAGCCGCGCCTTGCGGAGCAAAAACGCGCTAACACAAGCCGCCGCGGCACGTAAGAACCTCAGCTGTCCTCATCAAGGCGTGACAGCGCGTAACACTGCTCCATTCCATCTGTATAGCTTGTGAGAGCTAGCTACGGAGAGCATGCATAAATGCGTCTGAGCATTGCAGCCGGCTTCGTCGCGATGGCATCGATGGCGACACCACCACGCGAGGCGAGACGAGTCACTGTCCTCGTCGAGCACGACGCCGACGAAGCAACGACGACGCGAATACGCTGCACCGCGACGCCCCCGGCGGACGCCTCCAGCGCGGACCGCGACGCGGCCGTCGCCGATGCCGCGCGGCGCGCGCTGCGCGTCGAGGATGACGCATTCGTCGACGTGCGGTGGCGCCGCGCCGACGTCGCGACGGCGGCCGTATCGCGACGACGAGACCCGAAGGCGCTGCCGGGCCGCGCCTTCGCGACGCTCGCCGCGCTCGACGTCAACGGCGTTTCATTAGCCCTGCCCGCGCGCGACGCCGTCGTCGACGGGAACCACGCGGCGGCGACGGCGGCGACGCCGTGGGACGGCGGCGTCGTCCTTGCGGCTTACGCGGCGACGCGGCCGGAGCTGTTCCGTGGTAAAAGCGTCGTCGAGCTGGGCTGCGGCGCCGCGGCGCTGCCGGGCCTCGCGGCTGCACTCATGGGCGCATCTGTAGTGCTCACGGACGTCGACGCAGCGTTGCCCGTCGTACGGCGTCGCGTCGACGGCGTTGCAGTGCCCAACGTCACGGTCGCCGCCCTGGACTGGCGCGGCGGCGTCGGGGGCCTCGCCGCGGACGTCGTGCTCGCGGCGGACGTCGTGTGGTTGGAAGATCTCGTCGAGCCGTTCGTGGGGTGCGCCGCGGCGCTGCTCGCGGACGGCGGGCGGCTCCTCCTGGCGCACCAGACGCGGAGTACCGCCGTCGACGACGCCCTGTTCGAGGCGCTGGCACGCCGCGGCCTCGCGTGCTCCGAAGTCCCGCGGGGCGACCTCGCGCCCGACTTCCGGCCGGACCACATACGGGTCTTCGAGGTGGTGCGGGGAGGCGTTGGGTAAAGCAACTTAGTTACTCCCCCAAATCCGGTGCTGCCGCTCCGTCACAATCGGCAACTGCGCGTAAGCTTGAGGCACGCTCGCCCCGGAGTCCGTCTGCGCGAGCACGGCGACGACCTCGCCCACCACCAGAGCGTCCTCGTCCTCGTCGTCACTCTCGACGTCCTCGCCGTCGTCGCGCCGCCGCTGCGCGTCTGCGGCCCTCGCGCGCCGCGACGCGTCCACGGCCCGGTCGTAGGCGTCCAGCGCGGCGTCGGCGTCGCCGCCCGTCGTCGCCTTGACCATGTGGGCGAAAATATCCGGTGAAAAGAGGCCGTCCTTCTTCGTGTCGAGCTTGCGGAACTCCGTCCGGACCCTTCGCTCGAAGTCGTCGTGGGCGCGCTGCCGCTTGAGGTCGGCGACGCGCGTCCGACCCATCCCGCCGCGGTGCACGCGTTGGACGTCACGCGCGGCCCGCCGCCGCGTCTCGTGCGCGACCCATGCGACGCACGCGGGCCACTGGGCCACGAGCGCCTCGAGGGCGTCCACGACCGAGACGCGCAGCGCCGCGGAGACGGGGTCCGCCTCGACCGTTGACGCTCGCTCTTGTAACACGCTGCTCAATTGGAGGAAGAAGGGCAGCTCGGGGGTTGCAGCGTTCTCGGCGGACGGATAAAGTTTTGAGCGAGCAATAACCTCGCGCTCGTAGAGCGCCGGCGCCGCGGCCAGCACGGCCGCCAGCTCGACGAGGCGCGGCTCGGCGGCGCCGAGCCACGCTTTAGTTTTGCCCGGCGGCACGATCGTGCCGACCGCCTCGAGTAAAAAGGCATACGCCCCGTCCGCGGCCAAGGGATCGTGGGCCGCCGACGCCACGAGCGCGTTCTTGACGGCTCTATCATCGAACGCGTGGCGCTTCTCCAATAATCCGCGAGGCACGCCGGCAAGGCGCGCGAACAGACGAGGCAAAGCGCTCTCGCTTGCTAAAGCGTCGACGCCCAGCGCCAAGCTACAGAGCTCTTCATCAGCCTTCGCCCGCGACGCGTGGCGTCTACATAAGGATTTCCGCGCCACGTGCGCGAGCGAGCGCCCTTTGATCGTTCCGGCGACGGCCGCGTCAACAATTGCCGCGATGTCAGCCGTCACGTCGTCGAGCGGCTCAATTTCTTCGAGGTCGACGTGGAGTTCACTAATGTAGCCGCCCACGGTCGTGACCGGCTGCTTTACGATAGCCGGCGGCGGCGCCCTTTTGCTCGCCGCCCGATCCTCGAGCGCGCGGCAGGCGTCGGGCGTCGCGGCGAGGAGCAGGCAACCCAGCAAGCACGCCCTATGTAAACGCTGGGCCGCCGGCGACGCATCATCAAACTCAACCGCGGCCAGCGCGCCCGCCGCCGGGTGCACGCCTTGCAGGATCGCGTGCCACCTCTCGCGGCCCGCCGGCAATGCCCGGGCTTCATCAAGGCCGGGATCCTCCAGCACGCCCGCCCGCACCAGCCTTTGAGCAGCATCGAAGAAAGCGTCGCCCGAGTCCCCGGGGGCCTTGGCTGCCCAATCGACGGATATGGCCTCCGCGGCGCCCAGGGCCCTTACTAGATCGTGCGCCGCGACGACCGCGTCGGCCGCGGCGTCGCCTCCCTCTCCAGCCAGGTGCACGGCGTGCTCGGGCGGCGCGTCCCCGAAGCCCTCGGCGGGCGCCGGCGCCAGCGGCCGCCCGACGCAGCGCGGCGCGCGTGGCCCGCGCATCGACGTCAGCCGGTCCCGCAGCGCGCGCAGCGCGTCGCCCGCGTCGCCTTCTGAGGCGAGGAGCGCCGGCACGGCCTCCTCCTCCGTGAGCGCCGCGGACACGGCGGCGGACATGATCGCCGGCCCGGCGGCGCCCGCGCGCGCCCGCGCCGCGAGCTCTCGTTTAGCACGATCTAACCGCCCGCCCACGAGGTGGACCTCGGCGAGCGCGTCCGTCGCGCGCTTTTCATTATCAAGAGCGCGCGCCTCCGCCGCCCGCTGGGCTTTTAACGCAGCGTCCCGTTCCCTCGCCAGCTCGTCGACGTCCTTTCTCAAACCTGCCAAATGCTTCAGCGCGTGCGACGCCTCGGGCAAATCCCTCAGCACGTCGCGCGCGGCCTTGAGCTTGCGCCTCGCTATTATTGAGGGCTCGCCCTTGACATCGGACAATGTCGCTCGCATATTCGCGTCGCGCAGCTTCTCGTTCTCTATGGTCAGAGAGTCCTCGCGGGCCAGCGCCCTTCGTAACGCTTGCCGCAGCCGCGACGCCTTGGCCCGCGTCTGACTCAACAACCCACCGAGGCACTCGTCCATGGCCTTTTGCTCCGTATCGAGCGTGATCGTGTAGCAGGCGCCGTGGCCGCCCGGGGGCAGTTGATCTATAGCCGGAAGTTCCAGTGGCACTTGACTCACCTCGGGCCGCGGTTCCGGTCGCAGCAGCTCGTCGACCGTGCGGTCTTGAGCCGCGGTGAGCCAGCTGTCGGTCGACTTCGTTTGCCGCGTGCGCGCGTCGCATAGGGTGTCGTCGAGCTCGCGATTGAGTAAGGTGGCTTCCAGCCGGGCCTTGGGGATGCGTTCGGGGTAGGCGAGGGACATGGTGCCCGTGGTCATGCCTGCGTTTAGCGTTGTGCGGTCGGGCGAGGCCACCATGGCTGCTTTGGGCAGCCTTTTGCGGCTGCTCTCCGGCGCTACAAAACGAGAGGCTGCGGGTTTTTGCCGTCGTCGCGAAGATCCGTCTCCGCACGCGTCCGACGCGCCGCCAGGCGCGGACGCGTCGGCGGGACTTCAAACTTCGGGGGGAGCTTCCAGCGCCTTGGCATCCTGCCGCTGGGCGCTTTGATCCGCTCGAAAAGCTCCCCAAGAGCGGCGAAAGCACCGTTGTCTCGGTCGAGGCAGCCCTTCGACCCGTGCCAACGGGAAACGCTTGCGCGGCGCGCTGCCCGTGGATTGGATTTGTTCCATAGCAGGGCAGCCAGGACGCCGCCGCCCACGCGACCCGTCACCATGCGACGATGGCCCGTGACGCTCCTCGCCGCCGGCGCGGCCCGAGCAACGCCCGGCGCGAGGAGCTCGTCGCCCCGCGAGCTCCTCGTCGCCGACGCGGTCGAGGCGCTCTACGAGCTGCCCCCGCTGCCTGCCCAGACGGACGCGCGCGAGCTGACGACCTACGAGGAGGCCTGGACCCGCCGCCTGCCGCGGTTGGAGGACATCCCGGCGCGGTACTTCGCGGGCCTCGCGTCCGCCCTCGCGCGCGAGCACGCGCCCGGCGAGGAGCCGCGCCGCGACGCGGCGGCTGCCGAGAGACGGCGGCGGCGCCTCCAGGGCGAAAAGATGACGGATGGACTGGACGCGCCCGGCATCATCCTGCTGATCGTCTTCGTGCCGATGCTTTTCATTATTCTCTGGTACGCCCAGGGCTGCTGCCGGCCGAAGCAGGTCGTGCCCACGTAATTTTTATGGTGTATTATCCTCCGCTACCAGCCCGTCGAGGAGCGCGCCGTCGTCGTTGTCGAAGACGGCGCCGCCCACATCGACGATGCGCCAGTCATGCCCCCACCGATAGGCCGATCTCCTATCAACCTCGCGCGCGAACGTGTACAAACATTTTGAGACCGCGACGTCGACGAGGAGCCAGCCGCGCATCGTGAGAGCGCAAGCCTCCGCGTCGCCCGCGAGTCTCGAATGGGCGTCGCTCGGCAGCGGCCAGGTCAGCGCGCGGCCCTCGGCGCGGCTCACCGCGTAGAGTAAGGCTTCGACGGCCCGGCCCGCGTCCGTTTCTTTTGCTGCTTTCAGTAAATCCGCGAGCTCGTCCGCGAGCGAGAATTTCGCCACAAACAACCCAGTGGACTCCCGCAGTAAAATAGCGTCGTCCCGCGCCTCGGCGTCGTATCCCCACTTCTGCAAAGCTTGCTCGAAGAGCGCCATGGCGCCCGTCGACCGCGGCGCGAGGTCCTTCTGGCGCAATTGTTGTCCGAAGACGCCGAAGGTGACCCTTCTGACGCCTTCGTCCTCTTTATCCTCAGCCACGGCCATGGAGCCCTCCTTGGCCTTTTCAAGCAATTTCGCGGAGACGACCTTCGACAACTCGGCCTCGTGCGCGACCGCGTCCTTCAACAGCGGCGCGACGAAGGCCACCGCATCTCTAGCACCCTCCAAAAACTCGTCCAGCGACTGCTCCTCGTCCTTCGGCGCGATCTCGAGCAAGGACCGCCGCTCGAAGCCCAAGTCGTCGACATAAGCCTCAAAGGCCGCGTTGCTTTCCGTCGCGTAGCGCTGCAGCTCGTCCGGCGACTTGCCACTCAAGCCGACCACGGCCTTGACCAGGTCCGTCACCTTCGGGAGGCGGTCGCTCGGCTCCCTCCCAATAGTTTCGCCCCAGACGGTGAACGGGTTCGCGCGCTGCAGGAAGGACCAGGCCGCGCTTAGCGTGCGCGGGTCTTGCTTTTGAGTTTCAGTGCTAAGGAGCCGGCGCGCCCGCAGCGTGCGCGGGTCGTGCGGTTGCGACGCGTAGCGTTTCGTGCATAGCTGCGCGGCCCTTCGCGCGAGCAGGACCATCGTTTACGCCGCGCGTCGCCCTGCGGCGACGTGTGGCCAAAGGCTGTCGGGAGAGCACTATGCTGTACGCAGCGGCGCCGGGACGAAAGTTCTTGAAAGTTGGTTCGCGACCAATTTCCTACCTGAGACGACGATCACGAACGCCTCATAAGCGGCGCAGCTCGTACCGCGCCGTAGCTTGGGTGCCTCGAGTCTGCTGCTTGTTCTAGAGACTTACAAGCCACTAGCCCTCCTGGCTGAGAGACGACTTTGCGCGAAACAGGCGAGTCCGTGGGACAAGCAAAGTAATTCTGGCAGAGGCTTGTGCGGCGTGCGCACCGATCCGATCACGGTACAGCTCCGAGGAATTCGCCCAGGAGCGCCCAAAACGCTGCGCTCCTCAATATTAGCTAGCGGTCTGTAAGACACTAGCAAGCAAGTTGTAGGAATCCCGCGCGCTAGCGGCCTGTAAGACACTAGCAAGCAAGTTGTCTGTCAAGCAAAAGGCTTTGGCGGACAGCCCCGGCACCGCACGAAGGCGCGGGGCAGCGTCGAACGCCAGAAGCGATCGTCATGTCCTCGGACGCCAGCC
>Ga0209404_10001849_pt1 | contig 13670 bp, 13 predicted proteins | sample TroAtlMetagenome_2_FD_187447 | JGI IMG/M metagenome (GOLD analysis project Ga0209404, IMG submission 187447) | Marine eukaryotic phytoplankton communities from Atlantic Ocean - Tropical Atlantic ANT8 Metagenome (SPAdes) (version 2) | ecosystem: Environmental > Aquatic > Marine > Oceanic...
AGGCTCGACATGGAGTAATATAAATGCTACAACTAGTGGAACATGGACAAACGTTGATAGTTCAGGTAATAGTAGTACCTGGAGCAGCGTAACAGTACCAACAGACAGTAATTGGACGGAGCACTAAAATGGCATCAACATATTCAACACGATTAAAAATAGAACTTATAGGTGATGGTGAGCAATCTAACTCGTGGGGCACCACAACTAATAACTCACTTTCAAGATCAATCGAAGAAGCAATCACAGGTGTCTTAAGTATAAACTTAGGATCAGTTTCTTCTCCACAAACTTTAACCTCGGGCGACGGTCCGGTTACAGCTGCTTCTAACCAAGCGCGGTCCGCGGCTCTTAGATTTCATGGACACTCATCAGCATTTAGAATTAATACTCCAGCTGTTGAAAAAATATATTACATCATTAATGACGGTACAGGTGCAGGTACAATTACGATGGATGTTGGCGGAACGGGGAACGCGGCTAACCAACAAGCTATCTCTCCTGGTCAAAAAATGTTCATGGCAACTAATGGTACTACTTGGTATCCATTAGAAACTTCATCTTCTACTTGGAGGACTGTTAATGCAGATGGAAATGTTTATGCTGGAGAAAAAATATTAATAGATACTTCTTCTAATACTGTCAATGCAACTTTACCAACTACACCAGCTGTAGGTTCTGAAATAAGATTTTTAGATTTAAAAGATAATTTTGACACAAACGCACTAACAATTACACCGGGCGGTTCTGATAAAGTTTTTGGTGCTGCTTCAGCAGGAACTGTTTCAACTGAAGGCGCGGCATTCTCATTGGTATACACAGGAGCTACAGACGGTTGGAAATTAACGGAGAAATAAAATGGCAACATATGAATCTAAAAGATATGCAACCATTCCAATTGCAGCTACTCAAGTAGCTGACGGTTCCGTAACTGACGCAGAGTTTCAATATATAAATACTTTAGCTTCAAACGCACAAACTCAAATAACAGCTAAAGCTCCTTTAGCTGGCGCTACGTTTACAGGTGGAGTTAGAATTAATGATTCTCAAAATTTAAATATAGGTAGTGCAACTGATTTAGTAATTTCACACGACACTAATAATTCTAAAATTAATAATACAACTGGTGAGCTTCGTATTGCTGGAGACACCATAAAATTAATGAACCAAGCAGAAGATGAAACACATCTTAGTGCTACAGCAGATGGAGCTGTATCACTCATGCATAATAACGTTACTAAAGTTGCCACGAGTGCGACGGGAGCCACTGTTACCGGGACGTTAGCAGCTACAGCTGTTACTGGTGATGGGTCTGGTTTAACAGGTATATCAAGTGTTGGAGGATCAACAGGTGTAGATTTTAATGATAATGTAAAAGCAAGATGGGGAACAGGAAATGATCTACAAGTTTGGCATGATGGTAACAACTCATATATAAAAGATGATGGAGATGGTGGTTTAGTTCTTCAAGGTTCAGCTAATATTACTCTTCAAACAGCCGCTGGTGCAGATCTAGCGGAATTTAATACTGGAGGGTCGGTAGAGTTATTTCATAATGGAAGTAAAAAAGCAGAAACGGCTAGTGGGGGATTGACAGTTACCGGGACTGCAACAGCAACAACTTTTAGTGGTTCTGGAGCAAGCTTGACAAGTTTACCTGCTGCAAATGTAACCGGTCAATTATCTGCTACTGCAGTTACAATAGACTATGATAATTTACCAACTAGTGACCCTAATGTTAAAGGAAGAATGTGGTTACAGAACTATGCTATAGGTAAAGTTTTATGTATAAGTGATGGATAATTATGGCAACTTATGAATCAGTAAAATATGCACACTCAGGAGCAGGATTAACAGGAATAGCCGCTACGGCTGTTGCTGATGGATCAGTTACTGATGCTGAATATCAATATATAAATACACTATCTTCAAACGCACAAACTCAGATTACTGCTAACTTACCAAAAGCTGGTGGAACAATGACAGGCTCTGTTGTATTCCCCGATGATACTGGGCCAGCTCCAGCTAGAATACAAATGGGTGCTGGAACAGACATGAAACTTTATTCTAATGGCACGAGTGGTCTAATTACAGTTTTAAATGGTTTTTTTCTTACGAACAATGATGCATCAGAAATTTTACTGGCTGCTTATTCTGATGGAGCTGTTAATTTGTATCATAATAATGTATCTAAACTTGCTACGGAGGCGAATGGTGTTACAATCGTAGGGGGCCTTGGAGTAAATACAACTAGTAGTTCAACCGCTGGAGAGATAAGAGCTACTAATGAAATTACAGCTTATTATTCTTCTGATGAAAGATTAAAAGAAAATATTTCAACAATTGAAAACGCACTTGATAAAGTTAATGCTATTCGTGGAGTTGAGTTTGATTGGAAAGCTGATCACATTAAAAAACGTGGTGGCGAAGATGGATATTTTGTAAGAAAACGCGATGTAGGAATTGTTGCCCAGGACGTTGCTAAAGTTTGTCCTGAAGTTGTTGCTGAGAGAGAAGATGGCACACTTGGTGTGAAGTATGAAAAATTAATTGGACTGCTTGTGCAAGCAATTAATGAGCTGTCCGCCAAGGTGAAAAAATGACAGTTACAGCATCCGGCGCAATAACATTTTCAGATCTTATGAATGAATTTAATTCATCTGGGGGCGCCAGTAATATTAAACTGGGTGATTATATAAGAAGATATCCAGATCAAGCAGGAACCGATTCTGGAGGAGCGTGCAGACAACAAATAATTTGGTTTGTCACTTGGAACGGAAGTCAGTTACGATTTGATGGGGGCGGCGCAACCACTGATACATCATTTTATTTCTTTCCTGGTAAAATAAGACTTTCGCTAGCGTTAAATAATTCTGTAACTGTTCCTGTTTATATAGCAACCACAAAAAATACTTCCGGCTCTGACTTATGTTCTTCCGGGGTACTAAATAATGGAAGTAACTATAATGCAAGCAGTAACTATCATTCAGGTACTTACACTTTCATACACGTTGATGTAGATACAGCTGCGGGGGGCAGTGAAGAGTTTACATTAGGAGCGTCAATTACAAAAAAATTTTATATAAACACAAACACTCAGCAAGTAAACAGTGGCGTTAATGTTAGTCAGTATGTTATGTCCCTTGTAGATACTAACAGATTAGTTACCAGAAATATGTCTTATGCTGATTATGCTTTCCCTTCTGCACTAGCTGGAGGAAGTGAAGATACTAAATCTACTGCTAATTACAATATAAACTCCTCGACAAAGCCTGGTATTTTAAAGAACGGAGATTCCATAACTATTTACACAACTTGTGATGCGTTGCCCAATGCAAATAGTGGGGGAACACCTGTTTATCCTTATGTGGGGTGGCTTTCTCCTATAACGTGGACAGGGACAGGCTATGCTCAAAATTTTTCAACCGGAACTGCTGGGTATTTTGGTTGGAACACCTGGGGTGGATCAGGGACTAATTATATTAACGGGTCTGGGGCTCAATCGAATACTGGGACAGGAGTAGCAAATGTTTGCCGCAACGGCCCAGCAAACCCAACAAATTTCTATGGTGGATTGTCAGGTGTTAGTGGTATTACTACTTCCTGGGGAGGTAGTGGGGCGTCTTTAAGTTGTACAATAACCAATAATACAGGAACAGATTATGCTTTCGAAAATAATTGGTATAATAGTAATAGCTCTACGTATAATAATTTTAGTATGCAGTTCACTGATAATAGTAATAATAATCAAACCACTCATAACCTAGGTAGTAATTGGAGCTCGGGCAATTTTACAGAAAAATATGAACAAAACTTTTATCCTGTTACAAATATCGGAAGAGATAATCAATCTGGCGCTGATCAAGGAAATCTAACTATAGGTTATTATAGTACTGGCTCAGTAAACAGGTCAACTGTAATAAGTAGATTTTTGGAACTTTTAAATATTGCGGGAGGACCCAATACTAGCGCCACATATCCAGGAATTAATTTAGGTGCATCAGCTAGAATTTTTTGGTACAGTCTTAGTGCTTTTGAACCTACTACAGGAACACTGCGAATAAAAGCTAATACAAGCTATCAATTTAAAACTCCTACAGGAGGGGCTGCTGCGTTTAACAATGGTGATGTAACTCCTTATTACACTGCTGGAGTAGCTATAGGGTCAACTAATTTTACTCCTACTATTACTTATGCTACTGCGCAAACAACAGGAGAACAGGACAACTTAGCAGTGCCGCAGGGTAAAATAAACATAAAAATGTCTAAGTACTATGGTACAAGAAACTTAGGGACGGATGGTGGATAATGACTGATGAAGAATTAAAGGCTCACTTATTAGATCAACTGTTGGCTGAAAGCCAAATGAGTAAAGTAACGATGCCAACACCGGAAGAATTAGAGGAGAAAAAAGATGCTTAGTAAAGTAAACATAGCACCAGGAATAGATAAACAGACTACTACTTATGGAGCAGAAGGTCGTTGGGTTGATTCTAAGAATGTTAGATTTAGAACAGGGCTTCCAGAAAAAGTAGGAGGATGGTCTAAGCTGTTTGCAAGCAGAATTGTGGGTGTGGCTCGTGCTATGAAAGCATGGTACTCTACAGGTGGCGTTAGGTATCTAGCCATAGGAACAGATAGAAAACTTTATGTTTTTTCCGAGGGTGTTGCTAGTGATATTACACCAATTAGATCTACTGCTACTCTAAATGGACCTTTTACCTCAACTGGAAATGCAACTGTAACTGTTGCACATACTTCTCACGGAGCGACAAAGGGAGACTTTGTAACTTTTTCAGGAGCAGCAACTGTTGGTGGCCAAGATTTAAACAACGAATACGAAATTATAACTGTACCTGATGCTAACTCTTATACTATCACACATAATGCAAATGTATCCGCTGCTAGTGGAGCAGGAGGAAGTAGTGTTTCAACTAAATACCAATTAAATGTAGGATCAGCTACTAGTAGCTACAGTTTTGGTTGGGGTACTGGGGCTTGGAATGCTAGCACATGGAATACACCTCGTACTTCTTCTTCTATTTTCCTTGAAGCAACTTATTGGGTCTTTGATACTTATGGTGAAGATTTAATTGCAATGAGAAATAATGGCGGAGTTTATAAATGGGATTTATCAGGTGGAGTTAATACTCCTGCAGTGGTTGTTTCAAATGCTCCTACTGCTAATCGTTATGTAGTTGTTTCTGCAGATCAACACATGCTTACTTTTGGTACAGAACTAACTATAGGTACACCTGGAACACAAGAAAACATGTTAGTTAGGTGGTCTAATCAAGATAAAATAGATGACTGGGCAATAGGTACTAACTGGGAAACAAGTGCTGGTTATGACAAAGTGCAAGATGGATCTAAAATTGTAGCAGCGTGTCGTTCTCGTGGTGGTATTCTTGTTTGGACTGATACTGCACTCAACACACTAACTTCAATTGGTGGTAAATATATTTTCAGTTTACAACAAGTGGGTTCTTCTTGTGGGGCTATATCTCCTTTCTGTTGGGCAGAGGTTAACGGTGTAACTTATTGGATGTCGCAAACTGCTTTCTATATGTTTGATGGTTCTGTTAAAAAACTAGATTGCTCAGTTCAAGATTTTGTTTTTGGTGATGTTAGTCCATCAGCACAAGTACAAACTTTCTGTGGTCTTAATGTAGACTTTAATGAAGTTACTTGGTTCTACCCAAGTGAAGATTCCGAATATATAGATAAGTCGGTTACATATAATTATTTAGAAAAAGTTTGGCATACTAATTCTGGTTTCGCTAGAACAGCGTGGACAGATAGAGGTGTTTTTGCTAATCCATATGGTTCAAGATATTATACTGATCAAAGCGGAAACAACGAAACTATTTTAGGATTAACCGCTGGTAGTTCTTATATCTACAAGCACGAAGACGGAGTTAATGATGATGGTGGTGCTATGGATACTTATATTACATCAGGAGATATTGATATAGAAGATGGAGATCAAGTTTACCATGTTAGTAGAGTTATTCCTGACTTTAAAGTATTAACCGGAAATGCAGATGTAACTACTACCTTTGCTAATTATCCTGCTTCTACAAACACAAGAACTTATGCAGCTACTATTAGTTCTACTTCTAAGTTCTTCTCTGTTAGAGGAAGAGGTAGACAAGCTAATATTAAAATAGCTAGTAATGCAACTGGTGCAGACTGGAGATTTGGAACAATTAGATACGACCTTAAACCAGACGGAATGAGATAATGGCTAAAATTAAAGTTGTAAGATTACCTTTACCACAAGACCAATTTAGTCGAGAACAGCAAGATGTCTTGATTAGGGAATTGGAAAGTATTATAAATCAATTAAACTTCTCTTTCCAAGATGATCTAAGAGATCAGATAACTTTAAGGAGCTGGTTCGGAATATAATGGCAGATCAATATTTAAATAAAAGTGTAGACTTCATCAATACAAACGAAACAAACATATATACTGTGCCTACAGCACAGATAACTAGTCCACCTCAACCTCCTACAACAGCAATAATTAAATCATTACTGGTATGTAATGACTCAGGTGGTTCTGTAAATTTAGATGTTAAAATATCAGATAAGAGTTTAGGTCCTGCTGATATAATGATGTATAAAGCAAAAGCAGTTGCTTCTAATACAACAATAGAGTTATTAACCAATCCTTTAGTACTAGAGGATGGCGATGTGCTGAAAGCAACAGCCTCAGGGGCTAATGCACTGCATGTTATTTGCTCTCTAGTGGAGATTACATAATGGTAAAAATACAAGAATCTAAGGTTTTAAGCACAACAATGGTTGAAGGTAAAGAGGTTCCTGTAATTCAACCAGAGGTTCATCATAGAATTTATTGCAAAAATTGTGATAATGAGGTAGATTCAGATGAACAAGCGACCGGAAATTGTTCGAATTGCGGCCAAGCATGGAGCGCGAACAAGGTCAAAGATATACAGGTTAAAGTCGTTCAGTTACCTATAGGTTCTGGTAGCGGCGAGTAAACAAGACTAACCATCTTGCGGTGAAATATGGATGAGCTTTTTGACATCATCGAATTATATAAGTTCGAATACCCAATATGGTTTGATAACAGTCTAAAAGAAATCTACTTACATATTTACCCCTCAATTGTTTTGGGACAATTTAAAATCCATACCGACGATGATGGACTTTATGGGTTCCGAAATTGGGCTTTCTTAAGTGAGGAAGCTGAAAAAAGATATTTAGAAACTAGGGAGATTGGTTTCAATGATTGGAATAGTGGAGATAGAACTTGGGTCATTGATACAATCTTTAAAAGGAAACATAACGAAGCTATGACATTTTATAAAACATTCTTCACACATTTATTAGGAACAGGAAAACCAGTTCAATGGTTAAGATTAGCTCCAAACGGATTAATAAGAAATCACATGAAAATTACAACTAAGGAATACATGGTATAATGGGATCGATTGGAAAGAGTCTTAAAAAAGTCGTAAAGAAAGTGATGAGACCAAAGGTATTAATACCTCTCGCTTTAATGGCAGCTACTGGTGGTATGGGTGGTCTTACTGGTCTTAAAACCGCTGCTCTTGGAGCAAAAGGTGCGACTGCTTCCCAATTGGGATCAGTAATACACGGGACCGCATCAATGGGCGCCCCTACTGCGGGTTGGTTAGGTGCTGGTGGAAAACTTGCATTAGGAAAAGGAACTTTAGCAAAAGGAATAATGTCTGGGTTAGCAAACCCTTTATCAAAAAAAGGTCTTGCGACTTATGGTGGCTTAGCTGCTCTTGGTATGGGAATGCTAGGAGATAAACCTGAAAAAGCAGAAGATCCAATTGATAGAAAAGCTCTTAATCAAGCAAACTATAATTTAATGCGTATGTATGGTCAGAATGCTGGTTATACAAATGAAGATATAAATACAATTTATGGACCTTTAGGCGAGATGATGGGCGGAGGCCACACAGAAGTACCAGCTGATCCTAGCCAACGTAGAAGAATACAATTCCCAGGAACTAATTATCCAATTTACACAACACAAGGCGCAGCTAATGGTGGTCGTATAGGAAGACCAGGATTTTGGCTTGGAGGTTTATTAGAAAAATTGAGCGGTGATCCGGAAGATATGGAAGCAAGTGAAAATGATCCTTTAAGAATGACAGCGGAAGAGGAAGCTGCTTTTAATCAAATCCGAAATACTATAAATTATATGAATGCAAACAATTTACCAGTAGACCCTACCGAAATAATGGATTTAAGTGGTGCAAATTTATCAGATGTTGATAGAGAATTAATGCAAGAAAGAGTTGATGCATATTTAGATCCTGAGCAAAAAGCAAACGGTGGTCGTATAGGATTAGCTAATGGAGGAGGAGCATATGAAAGTTGGAAAGATTTTGTTGAGCCTCTGATGATAGAGTTTCCAGAACTAGAAGGTATGAGTAACGAAGAGCAAGTAGAATTTTTAAGAAGTAAAGGAATGATTAGAGATGATGCTTATGCAACTGGAGGTCGTATACACAGAAACATCGGAGGTATTATGAATGCTCCTGCTGTTACTACTCCAGGGCAAGCAATGATGCCACCTAAAGGAACACAATGGGACGGACGTCAAGGTGGATTTATGCCAATGGGTGAAGCGCCACAAGCCGATGATGTTCCCGCAATGTTATCAAAGGACGAGTTTGTGATGACCCGCGATGCTGTTAAAGCAGCAGGTAATGGAGATGTAAATAAAGGGGCACAAGTAATGTATGATTTAATGAATAACTTGGAGGCTAAAGTATAATGGTAGATAGAGCGGAAACAACGTCAACCACGTTATCATCACCACATATAGAATCTATGTTGGCCATGTATGGCCCTAAGCTATCTGGTATACTTGGCGGTAACATACAATCAGATTCGTTTGCTCCCTCTGTAGCAGCACAAAACCAAGCGCAACAACAAGCAATGAAAACTGCTCTTGGTCAACAAGGGTTTCAATACGATCCAACAACAGGCGCGGTCAGCGGATCGGGGATCGCGGCTTTCCAACCATATTTAGATAGAGCGACAACAGCCGCAAACCAAATTCAAGGTGCCGGTGCTACAGCATTAAGTAATGCTCAAGCAGCAATGAATCAAATGCAAGGGATGGCAGGAGCTCAAGCGATATCGGGGGCTGCAACTCCGTATCAGCAACAAGCAATGGCTGACCTTGCTGGCGCAAGAGGACTAGCGGGTCCTGGAGCGGGGACCGGGGCTGGTTCTATTGATGAGTATATGGATCCTCAAAGACAAGCTTACGTTGACGCTGAACTTGCTGCATATGATCAAGGCGCAGCTCAAAGAACGCAAGACTTGAGATTGAATCAGGGTCAAATGGGGGTTTATGGAGGCAGCAGAGCTGCAGCAGCTCAAGCGGCTCAAGCTTCTCAAGATCAATTAAATAGAAACTTATTATCTGGAAGATTAAATAGAGAAATGTTTACAGATGCTGCGGCTAGAAGACAACAAGATATAGCTAATCGAATGGGTATTAGTCAACAAACAGGTGCTCTAGGACAAGCTGCTTCTGGTTATGCTGGTCAAGATATCGGTGCATTACAACAAGCAGGAACAGCTCAAGGTCAATTAGCTGGATCACAAATGTCGCCTTTCCAAAATACACTAGCAGCTCAAGCTCAGTTAGCTGGAGATGTAGGAAGATTAGGTGCTCAACAGTTTGGTGTTCTATCTAGCTTCGGTGATCAACAACAGAAATATGCTCAAGCAGGTATTGATGCAATGGCTAATAAAAATAAACTTGCTCAGTATGCTCCTTATGAACAACTTGGTTTTGTTGGACAACAGATTTCAGGTTTAATGGGTGGATACGGAACAGGTACTACTATTGGATCAACTGCTGGACCAGGACCTAGCGGTAGTCAAAGCATGGCTAGTGGAATTATGAATACAGCTGGAATACTAGGTAACTTAGGTAGCTTATTCGGACAAGGGGGAGGAGGTTAATATGCCAGTAGGAGGAGCAGACGGAATGGGCGGCGGAGGCGGCGATGTCCAATTAAGAAAAGCCGAAGCACTACGTAGAGATATGCAAGCACTGAAAGGTGGGGACTACTCAAATGAAGACCTTTTATATAAGTGGCTTAGTGGTACGCCTGGCACACAATATAGAGAAGAATCATTCAGAGATCCACAGTGGGTTAACTGGCAAAAAGAAAGACCTACTCAAGGAATGGCTGATGCTGAAAACTACAAACGCATGATTATGGAAGCCGGAGATCCGAGAGGACTTTTTTCTGGCAATATAACAAACACTAGATATCAATCACCAGGAGAAATTGATCAAACATATAAATATTTAGATCATTTCAATAGGATGACAAGTGTTCTTGGTATGGATCCAAGTAAAATGTCTACTAATGTTCAATCAAATTTAAGTGGGAATATAGCTCCGTGGGCTACGACTGCTCAACATACAGCTTTAACTAATGCAAACAATGCAAACACAACACCTGTAAATACAAATGCAAGTGGAGGAGCACCAGGTACTTATAACGCAGCAACTAACTCATATTCACCAGCTCCTTCAGGAGCTGGTTGGCAACCTTTTATGAATTTAGATGAAGCTCAAAATTATTATGGACAATATGCAAACGGAGGACCGGTTGCTTTAAGAAGGAAGATGTTCACGATGGGTGGCAATGTAGATAAGTCTCACGGTGTTGGATTAACTTCTGGATTAACTAAAACGGTTCCACCGCAGCGCGGACCGATGCCGCAAGGATATAAAACAGGCGGACAGGTTGTACCACAAAGAGTAGGTCATCAACCAGCTAATCACCCTCATAGACAAGGGAACAGAGAAGGACACATGGGATGGGTAGGGCCAACAGCAGGAATGATAGCAAAACTTCTTCCCACCCTCGGTATAGGTGGCGCAAGCAAAGCAATTAAAGCTGCAAACCAATTTGGAGGGAAAAAATGGTTAGAATATGGAGCAAAAAATCTTAAAAATATAAAATCAAAACAAGATGATATAGCAAAGGAACTAAAAAAGTTTAATGATATAAAGGGTAAAGATTATAAAAGTTTAAAGGGTTTAACACCAGGCACAAAAAAACATACTCAGGCTTTAAAGCACAACGCCAGAGTTAAGGAAAGGAACCAGCTTCAGGCTTCTATGACATTTGGAAATGTGCGGAACGAGTTGGGTATTAAAGCAGCAAGCAAGCTGGGACAAGCTGGTAGAGCAGCGTGGACAGGACTTGGGCCTGCTACAGCACTTGGATCAATGGGGATGTCAGCTTTTGGACCAGAGTGGTATCAAAGAGAAACATCTGATGAAGATGCAAGATGGCAAAAGGCGCTTAAGACGATTGGTAAAACTTATACTGACTGGTCTGTTCCTGGTGGTATTGCTACTGGGGTAGATTGGCTCGCTGGAGAAGGATCTCCTAGGGGTCTTAGTAATATATTAGCTGGAATACGTCCAGAGGACGCAGCCGAAGCAATTGATACTACACAACTTGAACCTACCCAATTTGCAACAGCTGCAGAGCAACAAGAAAAAATGAAACAAGAGTACTTACAAAAAATTGAACTCTATAAAGAGTTATTAGGAGCAGAAACTCAAGACGATAACTTGGGTACTTTTGCAGATACTATGTTTGCTATGTCAGGTGCTTTAGAAGAAGGCGAAGGCTGGAGCGGAGCATTACGATCAGCTAATCAAGCACTAGGTGATGAAGTAAAATCTAGAAGAGCAGCTAAACAAGATATAAACACAGCCGCGGTCAACCAAGCATTTGCAGATATTACTGGTGATGATCAAATGTTAAGACAAGCTAATCTACAAGCACTCGCTGCCGGTGATACTGGTTTCTTACAGAGAGAACAAATTCAAGCCGAAGCGATGCAACGCGAAATTCCACCAATAGATCCGTTTTTAGATGATGGTGGAGAACTTGATACTGAAGAATTATCTAAAAAACGTGGTCAAGTATTTGTTGATTATACCGCTGCTCTAGCTGGTGGTTTTTATTTAGCTGTTGATATGAACGGAAATGTAGCAGCATTTAACAGCTTAGAGAGAGCTATAGCCCACGCTGGAACAACCACTGCATAGGGGTTGAGATGGGTGCAAAAGTATTAATCTTAACCGGTAAGAAGTTAGCAGAATACATTAACAAAAAACCTACTGTAACTAGGAAACAGCTTCTTACACGTTTTAAAAAATATGTAACTCCCTCAGGGTTAAAATTAAATTACAGCAGACTTGATAACATTATCGAAAATCATCAAAGAACAGCGCTTAACAAACGTAAAAAAGATTTTGTAGGCACCGCGACAGATACAAGGGGCAGAAAAATAGGTGTAAAAAGAGGACCTAAAACAGATGATATAAAACCCATAGACTCTGCTTTTTTTACAGGTGGTAAATACGCTACTGGTTACAAAGAAGATATAAAGTATTTAAGAGATTCTGGTAGAGGTGACCTAGCTGATAAGTATGAAAAAGAAATAGCCAAACTTATAAAAGCTCCAAAGAAAGTTATAACAAAAGATTCCGGCGTAAAAAGAACAGCATTATCTGAGAGAAAAATACAAATTGGCAATTATGTAACAAGACTAAGACAAAAAGACGCTGATCCTGTAGGATTTGCAAAAAAAACGAGAGAGTATGATACAGATTATTATATTAGAAATCCAGACAAACGAAGAACAAGATTAGATGCGCTATTAGATAGACCTTACGGAATAGACGATAAGCAACAGTTGTTTGGTCAGATTGTTTCTTCTGCAGAAAGACATCCAACTGGTAGAATAAAAATAATATCAGGACCAACAAAAGCACAAAAAGAAGCAGCTAAAAAATCACAATCACTTGATAGCGTTGATGAGTTTTTTAAAAAATACATAATAGAAGATACACAAGTTAGAGATCCTATAACTGGTGGGTTTATATCAAAAAGATATACTTTTGATACCTTAGAAGAATTTATGGAATCCAATTTGGGTAGAGGTCTTGGCCCACGTTCTTATGAACAAGCTTTAGGACCTTTTAGAACTAGAGGCTTTTTAAGAGATTTTAAACTTAAAGATGGTAGTTATTTAAATTCAAGAATAGGTGAGTTAAGGAAATCTCAGGGGGAAAAAATTTCAGCAAGAGAATCATATAATAATTTTGAAATACATCACTTTGATGGGGGTATTGCTGCTAATCCATACTCAAGTCAAGTTGCATTAAGAAGCTCTAATGCAAAACTTACAAGGGCAATTAGTGATTTTTCCACGCAAAGGAGTTTATTAGAAGCAAAAGACCCGATCGCGGTTGGAAAGTATGGTACGGTGGATAATTTAGAGGAGATATTTACTACAAACTTAGTGGATGAATTGGGTCATATTCAATTTTATGACGAAGCATCAGGCAAAGTTATTGGTCATCAACCAACAATAAAAAGTATTTTGTCTGACGTTGGAGAAAGAGTAAATGAATTAAAACCACAAATAAAAGAAATTGAAGATGCGATGTATACTAGCCCTATATATACAGAAGATTTATATAGGCATGTAGCTGCAAAGGGTGGACGTGTAGAGTACGCAGACGGACCAGGTCCAGCAGGTGTACAACCGATAGATAGTCCAAAAACAACTTTTGATTCAGAAGTTAGACAAATGATGGATTTA
>Ga0209404_10001852_pt1 | contig 13660 bp, 9 predicted proteins | sample TroAtlMetagenome_2_FD_187447 | JGI IMG/M metagenome (GOLD analysis project Ga0209404, IMG submission 187447) | Marine eukaryotic phytoplankton communities from Atlantic Ocean - Tropical Atlantic ANT8 Metagenome (SPAdes) (version 2) | ecosystem: Environmental > Aquatic > Marine > Oceanic | place...
CAATCGTTTCAAAAGGCCAAGAAGTTAAAGAGGGCGATGTTCTTGCAGATGGCCCTTGCACTGAACAGGGAGAGCTTGCTCTTGGTAAGAACGTTCTCGTTGCCTTCATGCCTTGGAATGGATATAACTTTGAGGATGCTATTACGATTTCAGAGAGAGTTGTCAAAGACGACGTTTACACATCAATTCACATTTCGAATTTTGATGTTGGGGCAAGGGATACAAAACTAGGACCAGAAGAAATAACGCGAGATATTCCAAATGTTGGAGAAGAAGCCCTAGCTGATCTTGGTCCAGATGGTGTTATCCGAATAGGTGCAGAAGTTAAGCCTGGTGATATTCTTGTTGGTAAAATTACCCCAAAGAGCGAAACGGAATTAGCTCCAGAAGAACGTCTTTTGAGAGCAATATTTGGTGAAAAAGCCGCTGATGTTAAAGATACTTCGCTCCGTGTCCCATCAGGGTGCACTGGAATAGTTATGGACGTAAGAGTTTCTTCCAGAAACGTTGCTGAGAAAGAGCAAATGTCAGAAGCTGAAATGAAAAAACAGCTTAAGAGTATTGACTCAGACCATAAGAAAAAGCGAGATGAGCTCACCGATCAACTGACCGAGAAGCTTTCAGATATTCTTCTTGGAGAAAAAATACCTTTAGATGTTGTTGATAGTAAATCAGGTGAATTAATTATTCCTGCGAATCGAAAGATAACCAAAACCTTGCTACGTAAGTTGGCGGCTTCCCACGATTCTATTGAAATTGATCCATCACCTATCAGAAATAAAATAATGGATATTATTTCTAGTTTTGCTCCTAAATTTGGTGATGTGGATTCTGAACGTGAGAGATCATTAGACCGCATGGAGAGCGGTGATGAAGTTGATCCAGGTATAATAAAATCTGTAAGAGTCTATGTCGCAAGTAAGCGTAAACTTTCGGTAGGGGATAAGATGGCTGGTAGGCATGGAAACAAAGGTGTTGTGGCTAAGATTGTTCCAGAAGAAGACATGCCTTTCCTTGATGACGGAACACCAGTTGACATTTGTTTAAATCCTCTTGGAGTACCATCAAGGATGAACGTTGGTCAGGTTCTTGAAACTCACTTAGGTGTCGCAGCTAAAGCCCTTGGTTTTAAAGTTGCTACTCCAATTTTTGATGGCATTCCAGAAACTAAAATTCTTGATTACCTAAAAGAAGCAAAGGAGACAGAAGGATTTAATTGGATTGGTCTTAACGGAAAGTCTCAATTATATGATGGCCTGACTGGAGATCCTTTTTATCAGGAGGTTGTTGTAGGTTATATTTATATGTTGAAACTAGGGCACCTTGTTGCTGATAAGATTCATGCAAGGGCAGTTGGTCCATATTCACTCGTTACTCAGCAACCACTTGGTGGAAAAGCTCAATATGGAGGTCAGAGATTTGGAGAGATGGAGGTATGGGCACTAGAGGCTTATGGTGCAGCTTATACTTTGCAGGAATTATTGACGGTGAAATCTGATGATGTTCAAGGCCGAACAAGAATTTATGAATCCATTGTTAAAGGAGATAATAGTCTTGATGCAGGAACTCCTGAATCATTCAATGTTTTGATTAAAGAAATGAGAAGTCTCTGCTTAGATGTGAAAGTTGGAGAAGGCTCAAGTCCTACCGTAGATGAGGATAGAAGCACTGCATAAACATATAAAAAATAATAATTTAGAGATTTAAGACTGATTAAAATCATGAGCGTTGAGTCAAATATCCAAGAGCTTTTTGGAGCTGATAATAAAGAATCTGGTTTCGATCAGGTTAATATCACTGTTGCTGCTGCCGATACAATTCGGAGCTGGAGTTTCGGTGAAGTAAAGAATCCAGAAACCATCAACTATAGAACATTCAAGCCAGAAAAAGGGGGGCTTTTTTGTGAGCGAATCTTTGGTCCAACTAAGGATTGGGAATGTGCGTGTGGAAAGTACAAAAGAATTAAGCACAAGGGAGTAATATGCGATCGGTGTGGAGTTGAAGTGACATTGTCTAGAGTTCGTCGGGAGAGGCAGGGGCACATTGAACTTGCCGTGCCAGTTAGTCATATTTGGTTTTACAAGTGTATGCCTTCGCGCATAGGGCTCATGCTAGATATGAGCGCAAGAATGCTCGAGAGAGTCATATATTATGAGGACTATATTGTTACTGATCCAGGAAATACACCTTTAGAATTAGGTCAATTGCTTACCGAGCAAGAATTGCGTGAAGCTGAAGAGGAATTTGGAGAGGATAGTTTCCGTGCAGGGATGGGAGCAGAAGCGGTTCGAGATCTTCTTGCTGGGATAGATCTCATTTCCCTAGTTGCAGAACTTGAGGACGCGATGACTAAAACTCGCTCAAAACAGGTTCGAAAGAAACTTTCAAAAAGACTTAAATTAGCTCAAGGTTTTGCTGGTAGTCATACCAGACCTGAATGGATGATTCTTGAGGTTCTTCCTGTAATACCTCCTGACCTTAGACCTTTGGTTCCATTAGAAGGCGGAAGATTTGCTACTTCTGATCTTAATGATTTATATAGACGTGTTATCAATAGAAATAATCGTCTTAAAAATTTGCTTCTGCTTAAGACTCCTGAAGTTATCATTAGAAATGAGAAAAGGATGCTCCAGGAAGCTGTCGATGCTCTTTTTGATAATGGTCGACATGGTAGAGCTGTAACGGGTGCGGGTAATAGAGCTCTAAAATCTTTATCTGATATGTTGAAGGGTAAGGGTGGAAGATTCCGTCAGAACTTACTCGGTAAAAGAGTCGATTATTCGGGTCGTTCAGTCATTGTTATTGGTCCTGAACTCAAATTACATCAATGTGGCCTTCCAAAGAAAATGGCGCTTGTTCTTTTTGAGCCTTTTATAATACGGAGGCTAAAGGAACTTGGTTATGTTCACACTGTAAGGTCTGCAAAGAAGATGATTGAAAGGAAAACTCCTGAAGTTTGGGATATCCTTGAGGAGGTTACTAAAGGGCACCCTGTACTATTAAATCGTGCCCCTACGCTTCACAGATTGTCTATTCAAGCATTTGAGCCCGTCTTGATTGAGGGTTCTGCTATACGTTTGCATCCACTAACTTGTTCAGCTTACAATGCGGACTTTGACGGTGATCAGATGGCTGTTCACGTACCGTTATCTGTTGAAGCTCAGATGGAAGCAAGATTGCTGATGTTAGCGCCAAATAACATTTTCTCTCCTTCTAGTGGGCGACCAATTACAACACCATCCCAAGACATTACACTTGGAAGTTATTTCCTAACGCATCATAGGCATCATATTACCTATAAGGATAATGATGATAAGAGAATCCCTTTATTTGAATCGACTACAGAAGTAGAATATGCGGTGGCTGAGCGAGCTCTTTCTCTCCATTGTAAGATTCGTTTAGCTAATCCAGATCGTGGTAAAGATACCATTTATGGTGACCCTAAGTCTGTAACAATAGAAACCACTCCAGGGCGAGTTAGGTTTAATGAAATATGGCCCAAAGTTGAAAATGAAAGTGGTAAATCTTTGGGTTTTATTAATGAAACTATCGCAAAGAAACAACTTTCTGATATCATATGGAGAACTTTCCAAGTCTCAGGTCCTAAAGGTACGGTTAAAACTTTAGACCTTCTTAAGCAGCTAGGATTTAAAGAGGCAACTAGAGCAGGTGTTTCAATTGGAATCACAGATATGGTGATTCCTAATGAAAAACAAGTTGAGCTCAAGAATGCTTATAAGCAATTGGATATTGTTCAAAAGCAGTACACTAAAGGTATTATTACGGATGGTGAGCGTTACAATAAGGTCATTGATATATGGACAGCTGCTGGAGATAAAATTGCTAGTGCCTTGTATCGAACCTTAGAGTATAATGATGGTAATGAGATAGCTAACCCGCTTTACATGATGGTTGATTCTGGTGCTCGTGGTAATAAGCAGCAGATTAAACAGCTTTCAGGAATGCGAGGGTTGATGGCAAAGCCATCTGGAGAAATTATTGAAAGACCAATTACATCTAATTTCCGTGAAGGGTTGTCAGTTCTTGAATATTTTGTTTCTACGCATGGTGCACGTAAGGGTCTTGCAGATACGGCTTTAAAAACTGCCGATTCTGGTTACCTAACTAGAAAACTCGTAGATGTTTCTCAGGACGTCATAATTACTGAATCTAATTGTGGTACTACTCAGGGTATCACTGTTGCTTCTGTTTATGAGGGAGACGAAGAGGTCGTTGAACTCTCTACTCGGGTCTATGGACGTACAAGTTGTGAAAAAATTACAGACCCTGTTTCCCAGGAAGTTATTGTAGAAGTTGATCAATTAATTGATGAACCTATATCTTTGAAGTTACAGGACATCGGGGTTGAGAAAATGCGTATTCGTTCAGTTCTGACATGTGAATCTCCTAGAGGTTGTTGTGCATTGTGTTATGGGTTGAATCTTGCAAACGGAGAACCTGTAGAAATTGGGCAAGCTGTTGGAATTATTGCTGCTCAATCAATTGGTGAGCCTGGTACGCAGCTTACAATGCGTACTTTCCACATTGGTGGTGTTGCTCAGCAGGCCCTTAAGCAACCAGTTATCAATATTGGTCATAATGGAACAGTTCGTTATAAAGATTTGAGAACCGTTGAATCACTTGATAGTAAATTTATTGTACTTAATAAGAGTGGTTCAATAGCTATTCTCGATGATAAAGGTATGGAGCTTGAATCCCATCCTTTAGTTATAGGAACAGTTATTGATCCTGCAGATGGTTCAAAAGTTTCCCGTGGAGACCAAATTGCTACTTGGGACCCTCACAATGTGCCTATCATTACTGAGAAAGGTGGTAAGATTGAATTCCGTGATATGATTTCCGGAATTACTGTAAAGAAAGAAAAAGATGATGCTACGGGTGTGGAGGGTATGGTTGTAATTGAGCACAAGGAGGATTTGCACCCTCAGATTGTAATTACTGACCCGGAAACGAGTGAAATTCTTGCCAGTTACTCAGTACCCACCGGAGCTCACTTATCTGTCAAAGACAAGGAGAAGGTTCAAGGAGGAACATTATTAGCCAGGACACCACGAAAGGTTGCTAAGACAAAAGACATTACAGGTGGTCTTCCTAGAGTGGCCGAGTTGTTTGAGGCTAGAAAGCCAAAAGATAATGCTGAAATTGCAAAAATCGATGGTGTGGTTGGCTTTGATGGAATGTCACGTGGTAAGCGAAAGTTAATTATTACGGACCCTGAAACAGGAGAAATAGCTGAACATTTAATTCCTAGAAATAAGCATATTACTGTTTATGAAGATGATGTTGTTAAGAGGGCTGACTTGCTTACAGATGGCCCTGTAGTTCCTCACGAGATTCTCGAAATACTTGGTACTCATGCATTGATGGAGCACCTTGTCTTTGAGGTACAGGAAGTGTACAGACTTCAAGGCGTTGAAATAAATGATAAACACATAGAAATTATCGTTAGGCAAATGCTCAGAAAAGTTCGCATTTCGGATCCTGGTGACACTTTGTTTTTATGGGGTGATCAAGTTGAAAGAACAGAATTCATTAGAGTTAATGAGGAGATTGAGGAACAGGGAGGTAAACCTGCGGAGGGTGAACCTGTTTTGCTCGGAATCACTAAAGCGTCTCTAGAAACGGAAAGTTTCATCTCAGCTGCTAGCTTCCAAGATACAACGCGTGTTTTAACTGATGCGGCAACTTTAGGAAAGAGTGATCTTCTCAAAGGGTTTAAAGAAAATGTTATTATGGGGCATCTTATTCCTGCAGGTTCTGGATTTGGTACCAAGAAAAGGATTCAGCCTCTTGAAACAGTTGAACCTCCTGAGCTTGATGATAGTGCTTCAGAAGAGAATTCTGAAAATTCTGAGAGCGAAGAAGAGATTCAGCCTATAGAGGCATAGAATTTTGTTTATCATAACTTTGCTGGGCTTTCACTTTCAGGTGGAAGCCCAGCTTTTTGTTTACACCTGAAACGTCATTTTCTATATTTTTAATATTGATCAAGGCTTTTTAAAGTGAATCTATCTGACAAAGACAAGGCATATATCTGGCATCCTTTTACTGAGATGTCAGACTGGTGTGCTGATCATCATGATCCTTTGGTAATTGATAAAGGTGAGGGTGTTTACGTTTTTGATAAATCTGGTAGAAAATATATTGATGGAAATTCTTCCATATGGACGAATTTGCATGGGCACAATGATCGGCGGATTAACCAAGCTATTATTGAGCAATTGAACAAAATAGCTCATGCCTCATTTTTAGGGACAACAAACCAGCCAGCAATATTACTCGCAGAGATGCTTGTTAATATGTTTCCTAATAAAATATTACAGAGAGTTTTCTATAGTGATGATGGATCGACTGCTATCGAATGTGCTATGAAAGTAGCAATACAATATTTCCAAATTATTGATCAGCCTCAGAAGAAACGTTTCGTTGCTTTTGATAATGCTTATCATGGTGATACTTTTGGAGCCTCATCCATTGGCGGTATTGATAGATTTTTTTCTAGATTTAACGATTTCATTTTTCCAACTGTACGATTGAGTTGTATTGATGAGTTAAAGGCTGTTGATGCAAAAGAAATTGCTGCAGTGGTAATTGAACCTAAAGTTCAGGGAGCAGCAGGAATTCGATTGTGGCCTGATGGAATGTTACAGGAGATTCGTCAGTGGTGTGATTTAAATAATGTGTTACTCGTTTTGGATGAAGTGATGACTGGCTTTGGTAGAACAGGAAAAATGTTTGCTTGTGAGCATGAGGGCGTAACTCCTGATCTTATGTGTCTAGCTAAAGGTTTATCTGGAGGCTACTTACCTTTAGCTGTCACTATGACTACAGAATCAATTTTTAAAGCTTTTCTCGGAAGCAAAGAGAATACTTTTTATTATGGTCATAGTTATTCAGGTAATCCACTTGGCAGTGCAGCAGCATTGGCAAGTTTAAGAATTTTCGAAGAAGATAGGGTTCTCAATAAAATGGGAAAAAAAATAGAGTGCCTTAAAGTTGGCTTAAAAAATCTAAAAATAAAAAATCATGCAATTTCTGATGTCAGGCAATGCGGTTTAATTTCTGGAATTGAGATTTCACAAGAATTCGAAAATATAGGTTCAGAGGTTTGTTATGCTGCTAGAGCTTATGGATTATTAACTAGGTCAATTGGGAATGTTATTGTTTTCATGCCTCCATTAGCTATTAATGAGGAACAAATTCATCATTCATTAGATGCTATAGACGAAGCAATTAATGTTGTTGTTTCATGATCACAGAAATGATTTACTGAGAAGACACCAATGAAACGCGTATTTTATTTATTACTACCTATTGCTTTTTTGGTGACTTCAGTACCGTGGTTTTTTGTTAAAAATAATGAAAATAGGCTATTTGGAATGCCTGATTGGGTGATATATTCATTGATTGGAGCTGCATCTTTCGCGATTCTCATGACGATTCTTATTGGATTTTTCTGGAATATTTCCTCTGGTGAAAGTGATGATGATTTTAGCAAATAGTTCCAATGGCTACGCCTTAGGGAATGGGGGACTTGTATTCATTGGTCTATATATATTGACCTTAATTGTTATTGGTTGGCTTGGACATAGGGCAAAAAAAGAAGACTCTCTTGAAGATCATTATTTAGGAGGTCGAGCATTTGGTTTTAGCGTTCTTTTCCTTACTCTGTATGCAACTCAGTATAGTGGTAACAGTTTTATGGGATTTGTAGGTAAAGCATACCGTGGGGGATTTCCGGTTCTTTATACTGTTGTGGCGATGATGGCTGTTATAGGTGGTTATTTTATTTATGCTCCTCGCCTATACCGTCTTTCGAGAAGAAAGAAATACGTAACCCTTGGTGATTATGTCCAAGACAGATTTTCATTTAGGCCCTTAACCATTCTTCTTGTGTTAATTGGAATTTTTGGTTTAGGTAATTATGTACTTACCAATTTGCTTGCTCTCGGAAAATTAGCTGAGATTGTTAGTGGGAACCGAATAGATTTCAACTATGCGGTAATTGCTCTTGCAGTAGTGATGCTTGTTTATGAAACTATGGGAGGCATGCGAAGTGTTGCTTGGACTGATGTGACACAAGGAGTTATATTATTAATAAGCCTTGGGTTCATTGCTTTCGCATTATTTTTTCATCTTGGTGGTCCGGGTGGAGTTGCAGAGAGCCTTGAATCTGTTAGGCCAGATATTTGGGATCCGCCTAGCATTAAGCAAAAAATTACTTGGTTAAGCTCGGTCTTATTATTTTTCTTTGGTATCTCGATGTACCCTCATGCCATTCAACGTATCTATGCTGCGAAGGATGAGAAAACTTTACGGCGATCACTTCAAGTAATGTCATTCATGCCTTTGTTTACTACATTTTTTTTAGTGCTACTTGGCATTATGGCAATTTCTATTTTTCCCAGTTTAGAGCGCGTTGAATCCGATAGAACTACATTATTAATGCTGGGTAAATTAATGAATGAACTACCTGCTCTTGCCATAATGGGACCATTACTTGTTGCGGCAGTTATTGCTGCAACCATGTCTACTATAGATTCTGCCTTGTTAGCAATTTCATCAATGGTTACTAACGACTTTTATCGAACCAAATATCCAAATTCTAACAGCAAAACTCTAACAAGAGTTGGAAAAATGACGTCCATCATAGTTATGTTGTGTGTAGTATTGCTAACGATCAAATTGCAAGACAAGACCATTTGGAGGCTATTAGAAATCAAGCTTGAAGTTTTAGCTCAAATTGCTCCTGCTGTTATGTTGGGCACACAAATCAGAAAAATTGGAGCTATACCGTTTTTCATTGGCGCGCTTTTTGGAACTATTTTAGCTGTCTATTTAACAATGACACCTAACAGTAAGCCTCTTGGTGTTCATGCTGGATTATGGGGGCTTGGATTGAATTTAATATTAGTGTTTACAATTCACATTTTTTCGAATGTGCGACGAACTGGCAGCCCCTCTCTTGCCAAGTAATCTTTAACATCTGATACGGTGTATTCGCCAAAATGAAAAATACTAGCTGCAAGTACAGCGTCAGCTTTACCTTTATTTAATACTTCAGCCATATGCTCAAGTTTACCTGCACCTCCACTGGCTATCACAGGAATGTTTAAAGATTGACTAACTTTAGCATTTAATTCGATGTCATAACCGTCTTTCGTTCCGTCAGCATCCATACTAGTTAAAAGGATTTCTCCAGCACCAAGCGCTTCAACTTTTTTAGCCCAATCAATAGCATCTAGATTTATTGGGGTTCGGCCACCATGCGTATAGACCTGCCAAGAGTTAGTTTCAGGATTTTTTTTAGCATCTATTGCAACAACAATACATTGTGATCCAAATGCGGCAGCTCCTTCAGAAATAATTTTTGGATTCTTAACCGCTGCAGTGTTAATACCCACCTTATCAGCACCTGCGCGTAGCATTACTCTCATGTCATCTACTTTACGAATGCCTCCTCCTACAGTAAGAGGCATGAAACATTGTTCAGCAGTTCTTTCAACGACATCGACCATTGTTTTTCTTTCATCAGAAGAAGCTGTAATATCTAGAAAAACAAGTTCGTCTGCTCCCTGTGCGTCATAAGCGATAGCGCATTCAACAGGATCTCCCGCATCACGAAGTTCTAAAAACTTTGTGCCTTTCACAACGCGTCCGTTCGTTACGTCAAGGCATGGTATAATTCGCTTTGTTAATCCTGAATTTGACACATAGCAACATTCCTCGCGTTGGCTCAACGTCAAGTCATTGAGGAGCTTGATTGCTTATCTGGCTCTTTGCCTAAAGTATGATAAAATATATGTATTCATGCTCTCAAATCAGAAAAGCGATGAAACAGATCAGAGTAAAGTTGAAGATCAGCTTGTAGATGATTTCCTTAACTTTCTCGAAGTTGAGAGAAATGTTTCTCCAAGAACTTTAAGAAATTATAATCATTCGTTGCGTGAATATAAGGCAAGGTCTGATAAATTTGAAGCATGGTTTAACTGTGAGGCAGAGGATTTTCGTAAATATTTATATGAATGCATGAAGAGGGAGCTGTCGCGTTCTACGATAAGACTACATTTTTCGGCATTGAGAAGTTTCTTTCGTTATTTGACTCGTCGGCGAGGCTTAAAGTTAAATCCATTGCTAGATATTCAACTTCCCAAAAAAAATAGGTCCCTTCCCCTAGTTCTTACAATCAAACAGGTAGAACATCTTTTGGGTTTACCATTTAATGTCAAACAGCCTAAGCAGGCACCTAAGTGGGCCGCTTCTCGTGATGCAGCAATATTAGAGGTATTCTACAGCACGGGTTTAAGATTATCTGAACTAGCAACACTTAAATTTAGTGACTTTGATTTTTTTAATGAAACTATTAAAGTTAAAGGAAAAGGCTCAAAGGAAAGAATAGCACCTGTCGGGACTCACGCTCTAGGGGCGCTTAATAAATATTTTCATCAGGCAAAAATTCAAGAAGGACCACTTTTCATAAGTAAATCGAGGAAAGGAATATCCGCACGGGCTGTTTCAGATATAGTAAAAAAATACACTCAGCTTGCAGATCTTCCTATTGGAGTTAGTCCTCATAAATTAAGGCATAGCTTTGCCACACACTTACTTGATAATGGAGCAGACTTAAGGAGCGTTCAAAATTTGCTTGGGCATGCGAGTCTTTCTACGACTCAAATCTATACGCACGTTAGCGTTGAAAGGATTAAGAGGACATATAAGAAAGCTCATCCGAGAGCTTAATAAAAAACTTAAGGTTTTTTACATTGTTTATATCTTGGCACAAAAGGTGCTAATTACCCTTTTGTAATACATAAAACAAACTCTGCCTAACCAATCGTAAAGCAGATACTTAAATAACTATAAACTAAAAACTATTATATGAAAATCCGTCAAATTGCTGAAAATACAGCTAAAATTCTTGGGTGCACTGCCGTTTTGGCTTTAGTTCCTGCTTTTGCAGGGGAAAAAGTTGCTGCGGAACCAATTGGTGCAGAAGTCAGTGTAGGTTACGATACCGATTACATGTTTAGGGGTGCTAACTTAGGGCAAGATCTCTTATGGAGTGATGTAAATGTGTCTACAACTTTATCAGATGGCCTAGATCTAGGTATTGGGGCTTGGTACGCCAATGTTGCCGACGATGCTGGTAATGATGAGCTAGATATTTACGCTGGTCTTTCCACTTCAATGGGTGAAATGTCTGTCGACCTTGGGGCGACCTATTACTATTATCCGGATCCAGATGCCGCTGATGGAACACTTGAATTTGGTTTAGGATTTGGTACTAGTGCAGGTCCCATTGATCTTAGCCTTGGCATTTATTATGATATAGATTTAGAGGCTGCTTACTATGAAGTTGGTGCTTCAACTTCTTTTGACCTTACTGACACAATGTCAGTAGACGTTGGTGGAGTAATTGGCGATGCTGATGGCGATTCTTTAACTGCATTAACCTTTACTATCGGGATACCTATCACGTTGACGGATGCTGCATCACTTTCACCTTATGTTGGTGTTAATATACCTCTTGACGATTATGAAGATGACGGAGACGACATTTTCAGCGGACTGTCTCTTACAGTTGGGTTCTAATTCACATCGAATTGAACAAAATTATAAATATTAATTCAAACCCTAATTCAAATTTTATAAGTTTTTAATCATATATTTAATACAAGTTTTGTTGGTTAATTGGCCCTGTTCCAAATTATTGGTTCGGGGCCAATTCATATATAGATTTAAAAAAATATAGTTTTCGAGTCTAAGCAAAAGCTGCATTCATTTTACCTAATAAAATGTTGAAGGAGGTAATTTAAGAAAATTAAAATTCATTTTTTCAAAGTTGGCACGGCCTCTGCTTATATAAAATATGCGGGGCAATATCCCCTTTAATTAAATAACTTAATCAAAGAATAAATAAAATCGTCTTTAATCGAACCTACTAACAAATAATAAAAGATATGAAAACAAAGATAGTAAATAACATGCTGAAGTACTTAGGTGTTTCAGCTTTTCTAGCACTCATGCTTGGTGTGGTTGCCTCCGCAGAAACACCCCTGTGGGATGCTTATGTAAAGACTGTAGCCGAAGGGGGTGAATTCGCAGGTGATGCAGATGCACTCTTTGCAGAAGCACAATCACTGATCGAAGCTGAAGAAGTATTAGATCCCGCGGCAGACAAAGCATTTGTATCTGACGTTTATCCATCTACTTCAGGTTATGGTACATTTCTTGTGAATAATCTTTGGCTGTTAATTTCGGCCTTTCTTGTTTTTGCGATGCACCTAGGATTTGCCACCTTGGAATCAGGACTTACGCAATCAAAAAACACAGTAAATATTTTATTTAAGAACGTTTTCATTATTGCTGCAGGATTGTTGACCTACTACTTTTTCGGATTTAATACACATTATCCAGGGTTTGAAGAAGGTTCTCTTGGAATATTTAAGTGGGGAGGTATGGCTGGTGTCGCAGAGGGAACTATGATTGCTAATCAAACTGAATTATATGCTGGCTACACTTGGTGGACTGATTTTATCTTCCAAGCAATGTTTGCCGCTACTGCAGCAACGATCGTTTCTGGTGCTGTAGCTGAGAGAATCAAGCTAACTAGCTTTATGATTTACGCTGTATTATTAGTTGGATTCTTGTATCCGGTAGTTGGTTCATGGCACTGGGGTGTAGGATTTCTCTCAGACTTCCTAGGAGCAACCTTCTATGACTTTGCAGGATCAACTGTTGTTCATGCATTTGGAGGTTTTGCGGCACTCGCATGCGTTATTATTCTTGGGCCTCGCGCTGGTAAATATTCTAAAGATGGTAGTATCAAACCTATTTTAGGAAGTAATATGCCATTAGCCACAATAGGTGTTTTCTTACTCTGGCTCGGATGGTTTGGATTCAATGGTGGATCTGTTTTGAACGCAGATGCTAATGGAGTCTCATTTGTTTTTGTTACCACTGCCCTTGCTGCTGCAGGTGGTGCACTAGGCGCAATTATCATTTCCTGGTTATTTTTGAAAAAGCCAGACCTTTCAATGGCGCTCAATGGAATTTTGGCTGGACTAGTTGGTATCACAGCTGGAGCAGATGCTATGAGTATCCCATCTGCAATATTGGTTGGCTTAATCGCAGGTGTTATTGTTGTTTTCTCAATAGTTGCACTTGATAAGGCCAAAATTGATGACCCTGTCGGTGCAATATCTGTTCACGGTGTTTGCGGGCTTTGGGGAACTTGGGCAGTAGCGATTTTTGGAAATGTAGGTGCAAGTCTTTTAACACAGGTTGTTGGTAGCTTGCTTGTAGCAGGTACTGCATTCGCTTTCTCAGCTATCGTCTTCACTATTCTCAAAGGCACTATGGGTATCAGAGTGGATGAGGAAACTGAAGCAAAGGGTCTCGATGTCGAGGAGCATGGAGCTCCAGCATACGCTCAAACATCAACTTTAACTGCAGCTCCTGCACCAGCTCCTGCAACAGTTGAAGCTTAAAATTTAACTAAATTAAAAATTCTCCCTTGGATTCTGGTTTCGCCAGAACCCGTTAGTAGGGGGTTCAACAGAGACAGGGCGGTGAGGTGCTTAGGTACCTCACCGTTCCTGTTTTTAAGATTAAGGAATATTTCTTCTTTTAGAATTCT
>Ga0209404_10001853_pt1 | contig 13656 bp, 5 predicted proteins | sample TroAtlMetagenome_2_FD_187447 | JGI IMG/M metagenome (GOLD analysis project Ga0209404, IMG submission 187447) | Marine eukaryotic phytoplankton communities from Atlantic Ocean - Tropical Atlantic ANT8 Metagenome (SPAdes) (version 2) | ecosystem: Environmental > Aquatic > Marine > Oceanic | place...
TCTGCTTAACCATCAGTAAATGTACAACCAGACAATTGTGTACCATCTGCAAGTGCAACATCAACAGTTCCAGGAGAAGCAGATTGGTCACCACTAATGGCATTTCCTGCGTCAGAAGCAAATGATCTAACAACACCACCATCTGTATGTGAATCAGGTGACTGGAAATACTTTAACACTCCACTACCAGGTGTTCCTGGAGTAGGTGTAGGACTACCAGCATCTAGTACCCATGATACAACCTGACCTTTAGCAGTACCACCAGTAACTGTTTGTGAAATTGTTTCATCAGGAATAAAGTCTCCTGTAGCAGATGAAATCTTAACCGCAAATAATCCGTTAAGTGTATCTGTATCAGCATAAGCACCACCTGGTTTTAGTGGATCCTTAACGATACCAATACGACGGAAATCATTATCAACAGGGAAGTCGCCAGCATTCTCAATGAATGTCAGACGAATATTTGTCATTACTCTTTTTGCATTTAATTCAAGTTCTAAATCAGAACCATGTCCTCCTTGAGGTGAAATAACTGCTTCAATATTAGCGTTTCCTGTAGGTGTTACTGCTTGTGATGATGTTAAAGCACTATCAGTAAACAATCCAATTGCTTCTGTACTACCTGCAGTACCTTGTGGAACTCCAGTTATAATAGGTACACTACCATAAGTATATCCACTACCAACTGCATGCATAGAAACGCTATCTACAACACCTCCAGAAATAGCAACAGCAACAATACCACCAGTACCATCTCCAACAACAGGAGCATAGTAAGTAGCATTATTAGGTCCTAAAGCCACACCAACATCTTTAACTAGTGCAACATCAATTGATCCGTCAACTGCATTTGTTTCAGTATCAGTTCTTGTTGTCTCACCAGATGCATTAATTGGCATAAAGTCTGTTGAAAGGAATGCCAATACATCATCAGTAGGAATAGTATAAAGATACTTCCAAACATAATCACCACCAGGTGAAGTAAAAGTACGAGTACCAGTATCATATGTTCCTAATCCAGCAGAAGGAGTAGTCATTGGTTCATGTGTACTATCTACACCAGCAGGATTTGCTGGACTCTCACCATTGTAAAGACACTTGAATACTTCATACTTCTGGTTCATTGTATAGAACTTCGCATTAGCAATAGAACTAGCACCAGTTGCAGATGTAATACCAATTTGACCGCCACCTGCAGGTGTGGAAGAATAATTAGGCTTCCACATATCAAACTTTGGATGAACCCCTGTATCCCACTTATACTTTCTAACTACTGATCTTGCATGAGATGATGAAATTCTTTTGGCTGCTATTATATCATCATAAATATCATATTTTTCTCCTTGGTTGTCTAGAGGTACAGGAGGAACATCCTCTCTAGAATAACGATAAACCCCAGATTGTGCTGTAACCCCAGTATCCGAAGAACCATCATATCCTTTAATTTCTGATCCTAATGTAGGAACAGCAGTAGGTAGAGGACCAACACTTGATAAAATTAAACTGTTTGGTAATACCTTGGAGATCGTTGCAGTAAATGTTGCAGCACCCCAGTTAGCACCAACATATACAGACTGACCTGCAGTGAATGATCCACCATCCACTGAAAGTATCTCTAAATATGAGTCCCACGCTTGGGGTCTACCCACAAAGAAATACATTTTCGATCTTTGTGCATCTTGATCGTCAGTTCCTTCCGTTAAGGATTCAAGAAACTGTTTCGCATTAAAAATTCTAAACTTTTCGGAAATTATAGCGGCCATTGAAATATATCGATACGGGGTTTATTTCTGTCTTATTTATATTTATACTGCGTCAATTATACTTACCTAGAGTTCTGAAGTAATCACCAGCAAGATGATCCTCTTCAGTAGTTCCGTTAACTCCTCTCGCAGTAATAATAAAACGATCCAAGTTAACAGTTCCATCATATTCTACAACTTCTTTACCAACTAGTAATTTACCAGATGATGGGAAGTTTGCAGTACTACCAGTGATATACAGAAATGTATCACTGATATTAAATGCTTGATCTAGATTTCCACCTCTATCATGAATAGAAGGGATACCTGGATTAAACAATACACCACTTGATGTCACGGAACTATAATCAATGGTGTAGTTCTCCATCCAGTTGTTTGGATTTTGATTTATAGCAAGAAATGGATAAAATATCTCAAATTGTTCAATATTAATACCTGAAACATTAAACTCGCCGTGATCCATAAACAGATACTCCATAAATGTAGCAACTGTTGTACCCAGTTTACCTTGTGTGAATAGAGAACTATTCTCAACAGGTTGTTCAAGCATATCAATCACACCTGATTGTTTATGCTTTGTAATGTGATTCACGTATGTTATATATGTCGGATTAACAGGAACTGTTAATTGTAATCTGGATTTAGAAGATCCAAAAGAAGACATAGTTTTTGGTTCTGGTGGTTGTGGTGTTATAATTTTGGTTATAAACTGTTCATGTGCTTGGAATGTAGTATTCCTTACAGGCATATGCCAACGATGTAATGTAACCAATAATGATACCATCGGAGAAACAAGAGAAACCTCATGATTCAAAACTTCATTTTTCCACAAGAAATCTTCAGAAGATACACCTGCAATATTCGCTCCTGCTAACCCATTAATAACAATTTCGAAAGAAGATTCAAAAGTATCATTCTTTCTAATAATATCATATCCTCTAGAGACAACACATCTAGGTGCTTTCTCATAACCACTACCACCATTAACAAGAACAATATCTAAAATTTGACCACCATGAACTAATACTTCTGCTTTTGCTCCACCACCTTTACCTTCAACTGGTATAAAGTTAATAACAGGAGGTGTATAATAATGATAAGCAGTTGGATTTAATAAAATATTATTCTTGAAGAATAAATCAAGATCTCTTTTATTCCAAGATAGATTGGTAATAACTCCATCCTTAACTGCTGCTGTTACAGTAAATCCTTCTCCATATACATCACCATTATATTCGGTTGCTTTAACTTTAGCAAAGAAACTATTAGAAACCGCTTCACCAATATTATATTGTTTAGATTTTGCAATTAATGGTGTACTGGTAACTTCACGCCAATCAAATTCACCATCAATTTTAATAATATCCCCTTTCTTGAGTGAAGGATGTTCTTTTATTATTTCTCCTCTGTATTCATAACTATCTGATATATCAGTAGTATTCAACCAAGGAATAATATTACTTTCCATTCTATTAAGAAGTCTCTCACCTGATGAATTGGTGTTATATGAAACATTGAAAGATGTTACAGAAAGTTCTAAATCATTACCATCTCCTCTGGTAACAAATATTTTATTACCTTCAACAAACTCTATATTATGGGATCTCATCACCAATTCCCATTCTGTACCAGCATTTTTTTGAACTTCGATAAGATATCCCCAAGATTCTTTTACTCCATTAATGATTTGATAAGCACTAGTGGGATTTGAAGAACTAGGACCATACCATGAACTAAATTCATCGTATTTTCCATCAATAGTAATAGTAGTCCTATTGTAGAATACATCTTGTTCGTGATCAAAGAAAGTTAAAGTAGGTTCGTAATCTTTACCATAGAAATAAAGAATATTAACTTTAGCAGTTGTATATGAACCATCAGATTGCAAAGCATACTCCAAAGGTCTGTTGAATATTATACTAGGTCCAACAATTCTATAAGATTCTAAATGACGTTGTAACACACCATTAACAAAAACATAAGCATATAAAGGATCATCAAAAGTCTTGACACGATTATTTTCATCAAGAATTAAATAAGAATTTGCAGTACTAAAAGGTATTATATTTTCATCTATATGTAATCTCACATATGATCCTACAGTATGACCATGGAAATGCTGTTCACCCTGCAATGCATCAGGTACTCCTTCATACAAATCTGCAAAATTCTTTGGTGCTTTCTTAAAAATCAATCTATCTGTCTTATTAGCACTAACAAATCTCCTAATAGTATAAGAATCTTGTAACAAGATAGCATCAAGGTATAATAATAAGTTTTCATTTAGATCAGTTTTAACAATAGAACCATCTTCCCAATAAAGATCAAAATTCTTCTGTCTACCATCAAATTGTTCTGTTATATTTTTCAATCTCTTTAGATAACGAGCGTTATTAGTATCTTCTCTAAATTTAAATGCCTTACCATAAAATGAAACTGCAGGAATAACCACACCCTCTTCAGTTCTTTCTCCCAATGGTGCCTCATAGAATTTTATTTTATTTCCAGTAATAGTATATGTTCTTATAGGTTGTTGTACAATACCATCAAGAGATATCATCAACTCTTGTTCGTTATAAGGTGTATAAGAAGATCCTGTTTCTTTATCTTTAATAGTAAATTCTGTAGTACCAACACTTTGTCCTGTATCACTGTGAAAAACACCATCGAATGCTGGGGATAGAGTAATCTCTCTAATCCTAGTCATAGTCTCATCAAATGCATCAACAGATACAGATCCAAGACCCCTTTTAACATTAATATTAGCAGAACCTATAATAGTTTCTGTGATTGTTCTAGATACAGATGATGATGTTATTTTAGGTGTTGGAATACAAAGATATGTTGTTACATTTTGAGTATTATGCTGATCAGGAGTCATTCTATTAGAACCTTCCGATTCCAAATAGACTTCACCAAACATCTTAAATCCAGCAGGATGTGTGGTATCTTTTAAAGCATTTCTCCATTTATCAATAGGAGTTCTTGATCTAACTACATAAGAATAATCTTGATAGAAATTTGAATCAGTAACCCTTTGATTTAATGAACTAACTTTTCCTCTATCAGATGTAAATTTACCAATTCTGCTTTCTCTTGTTGTTATTATTGGTTTAAAGGAAGATTTTTTAATAGAAACAATAGTAGCAGTTCCTCCACGTTGTTTGTTATTAATAGGATAACCTTCTCTAAAGACTCCAGTAATTTTCTCTAACCGTAAAATGTTTATTCCTTTTTTCCAACCAGTTTTAGAAACTACACCACTTGCTACAACAATGTTGTTAACTTTCTGTTCTACAATCTCTCCATACTCAAAAGCATCATCATCAAATTGAGATAATACAAATGTGCTAGGTGAATTAAAAGAAGAAAGTATTGATTTATCATTATGATATTTTGAACCATAACGAACAAACCTAATACTATCTGGTTTACCTATTTCTTCAGATTCAAAGTATAATTTATTACTAGTTTCTATAACTTCTATAATAGGAGTATACGTATAACCAGATCCACTATTACTAATTTCTGCTTTAACAATAGTACCATTATTAACTAATAAATCAATACTTAAACCACTACCATCTCCAAGAATAATTGCTTTTGGATTCACATAATTAGATCCACCATTAAGTAACTCCAATTCAATTATTTTACCAGTAACAATATTCCTAACAGCATTAATTTGTGCTTTATGATCACTAGCAGGTACAACACCTTTTATTATAGGTAAGGTTTTATATCCAGATCCTAAATTATCTAATGTAACAGTAGCAATCTTACCAATAGATTTTCCAGTATATCTCATAGTACCAGTTCCATCATATTGTGGAACTGAATTCAAATTATAAACAAATTTATTAGGAGTTCTATAAATTATAGTTTTATTTCCAGCAAGAGGATCTTCCTGAACACTTAAGTAAGATCCACCAGTGTCAATATCTTCTGTAGTTAAGAAATAATAGTATGATATAAAATTAACTGCTTTTCTCTTTATGTCACCAATATTAGGACCATATCCCAACCTGATTCTGATATTAGCACCTGGATTTCCAGGTTCTATTAAACTCACTTCTTTTTCTTCAGTGAATATATTATAATTTGGACTAGTAGAAATATCAAGATAAGAACCAAGCATCGAAGGATGACTGGTGTCAAATTTATAAAAATAATACTTTCGAATCTGTAAAACAGGATTAGTTTCAAAATTAGTATTATCTGGAGAGAATTGTAACTTTTCTACCCTATCAAATGCTTTAGATATAGATACTAATTTTGCTGGGGTACTATGATCTTGGAATGTAGAAACATCAGTAATCTTTAATGGATTTGTAGCACCTTCATTAACAAAATCAAATGCTACTAATAACCTATGTGTTTCATTATTATAGGAAATAACTCTAGGATCATTTACTCCATTACCAAATATTTTATCATTGAAAGTAAATCTATATTCAGAATCATTAGAAGTAACAGAAGCACCTAATGAATGATTTACAATATCAGTGTTATTATATCCTCTTTCGAAAGAAACCTTTCTAGTATTTTGATCAATAGAAGATATTTTAACTAATTCATTATTAATTTTTAAAATATCTCCATTAGATAATGAATAAACAGTATCTAATATAGCATCAGTTCTTTCCGTACCTAATCCAATACTATTAACAACCAACAATGGTATCATAGGATTAGATGCACCAGATATTTTTGTAACAGATGCATCAGTAATAGTCAATATATCATCTTTTCTATATCCAGAACCAGCATCAGTAATCTCTATAGATGATATATTAGTACTATCACCAATAACTATTTTTGCTTTTGCTTTAACAACATCGGATCTAAATTCTGTGTGAGAACTAAATTCTAATTCTATATCAGTATATGTTCCTGCATCATAACCACTACCATATCCTATTAGACTAGATGAACCAATACCAGTATCATTAAGTTTGCCATTATAGTTTATTGGAATTAAATCTAATTCTTGGAATTTTTTACGTCTTACCCAATATGTTGATTCTGTTGTAATTTCATCTGGATCAATTTCAATATTAACATCATCACCTTCACCCATATTATGATTACCATCAGTTTCAAGAATAGCAATATTATCTTGAGCACCTACAATAACAATATCTTTACTTAATCTCTTGACAAGAGTTATCTCTGTTGCTGCAGTATTAGATATATCACTACTCTTTAAAATAGTTTCACCTACAGCATAATTAAGATGATCATCAAAATCACCACTTTCAACAAGGATGCGAACAGAATTCTGATTAGTTGTAGGAATTAATACTTTACCTGTAGCAAAAATATTATTTGTATTTGCTTTCTCTACTAAAGAAATAGTAGCATCTTTTGAATATGTACTGTCTTGAGATAATAAAAGACTAATAATATTAGAACTAGAAGTAATTGATTTATTTGAAGTATTAATACCAGTAGTTGTTACATCTGTTTCTGATTCAAACTTACCCTGAACGTTTCTAACAACAAATGAAGTTTCTTCTGTTGTATCACGTAATAATTCACCTGAAGCACCAGTAGATGCTTGAGTTATAATATCCCCTGCAAAAGAATATAATGGTGTTACAGAAGTAAGAATAGATGCTTTTACCTCTACAGATTCTATAGATTTGACTGGTTTACCGTATGTTGATGAAACAACCCCAGAAACACCTTCACCACCTGTATTAGTATCATCTACATATATCTTCGATCCAACCCCATAAATGGGTTGTGAGTCCTCTGCAGTAACACCAGAAACAGATCCTTCAGATACATTCTCGATAATAGCAACTTCATTCTCCCCATTCTTATTTGTACCATCAATAAACAATCTTTTTGCTTCTGGAGGTATAGCATCTTGCTTAACATTATACTCGTAATTTGATGCTACAGGAACTGAATAAAAATTAGTTCCTACAATATGTGGAAAGACAGAATTGTTATCTTCATCAATAGTTGTGTAATATGCATAAACTCCTTGTGGATACTCTGGTGTAACACAGAATCTACCATTGTTTCTATCTAATCTTGTTTTACCAGTTAATATATTTGGGATCCACTCATAATCATCAACAAATGTTCCCATTGGATACGGACCCGTATCCTGCACTGGACCTCCTTCTCTGGATGCTTTAAGAGAATATCCACTATTCATCCTAACAATGGTTGAATCCTTATCTAGGGGATCCTGATAACCATATGGACCATATATGGGGTGTCCATCATAGGCAAATCCAAGAATAGGAGAATGAACAAGGGTTTGTGTTTCTTCCAGTGTAGTTGATGTTAAATTATCACCTAATCTATAACGAAGTCTCTTTGGGTTACCAACAACACCATAAAACTTCTCATCAAGATTATTAGAAACAACCAATCCACCATTATCGTCTAAATTCTGGGTATTATCATAAAATCTATTCTTAACCCACTCATATATTGTTGATGTGGCAGTAGCACTACTATAAAGAGCGTCTGGTATAACAACTACTTTAATGTTTTCTTGAGTATAAAACTTACCACCATCAACTTTAATAACATCAATAATTTTACCTTCTGTAGAAATTACAGTATTATATTGAGCAAATCTTCCTTTACCATTATCATCAGTTATAATAATTGCTGGTGGAGATGAATAATATTCACCAGCATTAATAATTCTAATACTACTAACAGCACCAGATGTAACAACTGCTTGTAAATCAGCACCTCTACCTGAAACAATTTCAACAGATGGTGGTGCTGTATAACTATCCTGTGAAATAGATTCTACAGAAGTTACAGAATCTCCAGTAAGTATTGCTCTTGCCTTTCCAGATAAACCATTAAGTAAGACAAATGGTGGTTTTTGATATCCTGATCCACGTTTAGTAATACTAAATGAAGTAACTGGACCATAACTAATCAATTCACTATCTTTTACATTATAAGCAACAGTACCATCAACAAAAATACCAACATCACTCCTAGGAGTACTATACACCTCTGTTGTAGTAGTTACTGTTTTTGGTATCATCTTAAGTAACTGTGGATCAGTTAATGTATCTGATACATTTGCAGGTAAAATATCTGTTGAAGGATAACTAGAAGTTGCAATATAATAATACTGCTTATCTTCATACAATGAAGAAACATCAGCAATATAGTCGCTCAAACCCGTTGCTATAACTGGGTTTAGAGGTACTGATGGAGAAACAGCATTTACATTTACCTTCCATCTATAATTCTGTGCTAATTCATCATAAAGAACAGGATCTCTTGTTTCAAACCCTGGATTGGTAATTTGTACTCTATCACCTGCACGAGAATAAGGTGCTACCTCATCAATATCTAAACGAGTTAAAATTCCGTAAATTAATAAAGAAACAAAACCATTAGGAGTTTCAGCAAGTGCAGTGGAGTAATTATATACTTTATCTCCTACACCATGTGCTTGTGTAATATTTCCACGTTCTTCTATAGTAAATTGTCTTGCAGATTTAGAAGAATACTTGATTTTCTCACCATTAATAACAATAGCACCTTCATTGTCTTTCCATCCAAAAGTAGAATCAACAGTAATCAAATCACCTTGATTATCTCCAGAAGTAACTACTTTATCTAATGTAGTTTGTTGTGGAATAACAAACTCTCCATTCATACTAGATGGACTTATGATTAAATTAAAAAGTCCTGGACCAATTTGTACAACATTTTCTACAACTACAGAAGCATATGGAAGATTTGGTAAATTCTTATCTGCTTGTTGTATTATCTCTTCTCCAAGCAACCAATCTACATCACCAGATAACACAGCTGCTTGTAGTGCATATGTACTATCCCAATCAGAAGTAGAAACTTTTAATGTACTATCTTTAGGGTTATAAGTTGTAGGAACATCTTCTGCACTCTTTGATATGATAGTGTTAAAGATGAAACGAATAGATTTATCATTTCCTTTTACTTTATAGAAGGATCCGATATTTTTAATAAGAGTTCTCTTATCTACATCATCTTTTAGATATGCTTCGGGGAATGAATCTAAATATTCCTTCTCAAATGCCTTTGTAAGGGCATACAAGAAAAGATGACTCAAGTTATCTACATTTACCCCAGCACTATGCTCAACAGCAGCAGAAGACGAATAAACGTTCTCTGTGTACAAATCACCTAATTTAGTAGTTCCACTAACTCCTCTAGAAACTTCTGTTAATCTATTACCATCTCTTTCTTTATAAAACAGAATTTCATCGTCTATTTTAATATATCCGTTCCTTTCAGGGAAAGATACCCCATCTTCTATTATTACTTCATTAACTGTATCACTAATTGCAACAACTAATGTAGATCTTTCCTTTAATAAATGCTTCTCATAATAATCCACATCACGATAATTTGTGATATTTGTTATTATATCTAATGGTTGACCAGCAGATTCTAACTGCTCATAATAACCTTCTAAAACTTTAGTAAAGTTCTCATATTCAGCAGTAATAAAACCTGGCAGTTGATCTTCAATTAAAGAAGAGATCTGTGTATTCATTTACTCTGGATATACCGCAAATTTGCTGTTCGTAATATCTACATCTAGAAAAAGACTTCTAGTAGCAGAAATATCATTATGTTCTGGTTCTACTCGAACCTCAATCTTGTTATCATAAAATGATCCTTTTATGATGGTCAAATCATATAACTTAATTTCACCTTCAACATAATCAATATCTCCAATATTATCATTAACCACAACCTTATCACCAGTTGCAGGATCTATTCTATATAGTACTATTTTACCAACCCTATCTTCCATATACACCACATAATTTGGTTGTTCGGAAATTACAAAACCAGTACTGTTAACAACAGGTCCATCACATGAATTTTTAAAGGAATTCTGGAAGCACAACTCATAAAAATAGGTAGAGTTAATAGCAGGATAAAAATCCTTCCTCATAGTAACAGTAGTTGTATTTGATGTAATTGATGGATCAGTTTCATCTATAACACCAACATATTTACTATGACGATATTTACCATTAAATTTCTCTGTACCAGACAATCCAGAATAATCAGACACAGAAGTAATAACTTTTGATTTTATATCTTCCGCAAATTGATTAGTTACCCTTGTATTATAGTTAATTCTACTATTTAACTCAAGATAAACAATAGAAGGGTCTTTAATATCTGCAGTAACAGAAGCAACAGAATAATCCTTTAATTGCTCAATAATTTGTTGTTTAGTAAAGGTAGATAAACTAGATCCACTATTTGGTTTAATTACGATCTTAACCTTACCAAATTCAGGATATCTTTCCTCTTCCCCACCATAAACAATAATGTCAGAGACTGCTGGGTATATCTTACGTACTATCGCAGAGTAATCTGCTGCTGTAACTGCTCTATTTTGCGTTGCATAAAGTTTTGGAGCATTAAACTTGATCTTGTCAATATCTTCTATTGCTGCTCCTCCAGAGGCAGCAGAAATAGTTGTAATATTTGATACACTTAATGGAGGTGAAATACCATTTTCATCTTGTAATACACCACTAAAAGTAAATAATGATGCACCATTGGTTGCTTCACCATTAGTAGTTAAATATGATACTTCAACAAACTCATTATTGTCTAATTTACGTCCAATAACATCATCACCAAAGAAAAGTTGATACTGTTCATCTAAATTTTCATCAACATAGAAAATTGTATCACTAGCACCTATGTCAATAATACTGTTTACTTGATTATAATAAACAAATGAGGTAGAATTCTTTTGTGGAAAAACTTTTACTCTAATTGTACTAGTATCTGCCCCAGAATTTGTTAATTTGAATTTTTGTTTAGTATTTGCTGTTTTAACTGTATATGAATCTGAAACTAATGTACCTTCATACAATGATACATTTTCGAAAATTGCTTGGTTATTTGCAACAGGAACCTTATAATCATCAATAACTACGTATTTGTAAAGTTTATCATCAAAAGATGTTACAAATCCTGTTCCTTTTTTGAGAATTATTACAGAAGGTGCTGTACCACTGAATGTTACATTAAAATTAACTACTGCTTGAGGTGCAACTACTGATTTTGGTTTATATCCTAACTGTTTTGCTATAGTAATTACGTTATCTCTTAACGTAGCAGATTCCAAAAACAGTTCATTTACCACCATATTAGTGTTAAATGCTGTATAATACGTATTATACGCTAAAACATCGAGTAAATTACTCCATGTTGAACCTTCGAAATCAAAATCACTAAAATCTGTCTTCGCTCGAAGATAGTCCTTTAGCGAAGCTTTAATATCTATGAAATCTAGATTATTTACTTGCGTATATTTCATTGAGTTCTCTGGAGCAGAAAGTTAATCTCTTGTGGAGCATTATCTTGACGACCAACAATTTCATATTCCATATGAACCGTAAATGAATTCTCTTCAAATTCAGGTTCCACTACCAATTCAACAATACCAATTCTTGGTTCGTAATTTCTAATAGTTGTTCTTATTTCGTCTTGTATTTGTGCTGCTATACCATAATCCAATGGTTCAAATAATAATTCAGAGATTCTAGATCCCAAACTACTTTGAAATGGTCTTTCACCAGGTATAGTCATTAACAAATTTACAACCGATTGCTTCACAGCAGCAGCATCTTTTGTTACTTGTAAATCACCAGTAACAGGATGTGGCATGAAGTTTATTTTTAAATCCTTTAACGGAGCGTATCTCGGCACAACAACACTATTTTGAGTTATTTATGCACACTGTAGAAGGTATATTTTAAAAACAGTTCCTCACCTGCCTTTATAGGTCTTATGGTCTTTATATAAAACCTATTATTATTTTGAAATTTCACACAATTAGGATCATCACTATGATTAATAAAACCACCCAATGGAGTACGAATTATCTCTGGTTCCACCCATGAAGCTAAATCTGGCACAACTGCTTTTGCTGCTAAACTATAGGAAGCCATAGTAGCATATATGGGATCATGAATTCCTTCCAATATAATATGAGATAGACCAAGTTCGGTATCAATAGAGATATCTTCTTTAGCGAATATCCCTTGACCTGCAACTTGACTATCTCCTATATGCAATGCATCTGGCAATGCTTTATAACTCAACGACCTTGACCTCTATATCTCTTCTTTGCTTTATTTCTTGATGTAGCAGAATACTTTGAATGCTTTCCGTATCCTTGCCTTGATTTCTTTGGATGTGGTTCAATAGTTACCAATCCATTTGAACTTGTTCTAATTCCCATGTTTTGTATTTAAATAAACTCCCGATGCTGGACTCGAACCAGCGACATAGTGATTAACAGTCACCCGTTCTACCAACTGAACTAATCGGGAAGGTAGTGGGTGGGAGGTTGGATTAATGTATACCAACAAGTAAGGGGCATTGCTACATTAGTAGATTTTTACCTTACTGTCCGAGACCCGACTGGTAAGTCGATTCACGTTTTCAACGTGCAGCACCACCTGTGTCTCGTCACCTTAACTAGCCTTATGCCAGCAAGTTTGATTCAGTCACTCCCGTGTCAAACCCGTCGATTCAACATAATAAGTATAACACCATGTGCATACCTTGTCAACCACCTACCATTACATTTGCAATTCCTGACGTAATCTTTGATCCTCTATCTAATCGATCCCCTAGTCTAGCAACCCATTTCTTTCCAATCATAACTGTCTTCGATCCTCCTGTTACTATATCGGAATGAGGAGGGTCATCCTTACATCCATGTGTTACTGCTGTTGCCCCTTTCGTAGCAACTAACATTTTAGTAACATACACCTTTGCATTTCCACCTGATGTCTTTAGTTTAGACGGTGGACTACATTTACGGTGCCCACTCGTAGTACTTCCGATATGTGCTATAGGTTTTGCCATC